>Ga0247779_1000698_pt1 | contig 18769 bp, 21 predicted proteins | sample UWRJL221509R5_FD_179925 | JGI IMG/M metagenome (GOLD analysis project Ga0247779, IMG submission 179925) | Plant litter microbial communities from Arlington Agricultural Research Station in Wisconsin, United States - UWRJ-L221-509R-5 | ecosystem: Environmental > Terrestrial > Plant litter >... | reverse complement strand
TTCATCAATACCTTGCTGTAATAATCCAAATCATTGTCGGAAGTAAGTACTCCTTGTAGTCTCAACCTTCGTCAGCGAATAACGTCGAATTCGTCTTGGTTTGTGAAAGTCCTCCTTATTATACGAACATATGCTCTTTATATGTGCAGGAAGAGCGTCCTTGTACTGCTGTGCATGGCGGGGTTAATCGTTATTATTTACGGCGTTGTAAGTCATTATTCATTAACTTCAATAATAAGCGATTTAACCCACTAAATTCTTTCTGTAGTGGACCGTGTCGAGTGGTCAGACCAATCCATACTCCCCAGATGATCTCCCCAGATTGGGGTGCCTGTTGCCCAAGAACGATGTCGAGTAAGATATACACCATACTGTTGTATTTGCAGCACCCATGTAACATTCTGAATTTACGATTCTAGCTCACGAAGTATGTCACCATCACCAATGTGATTGCAGTAAATGAGCAAGCAATTATAACTCACCACTTGATTCCAGAAATCGCTTCAGCATGGACTGGCATGCTTGCCTTTGACATAATGATATTTCTCATGACCTTGTATAAATCACTGACCTACAGACGAGAAGGACATGGGATCCTCTATGTCATGATCCGCGACGGTAGGTTCAGTCGAGGTTATTTTCCATCACTGTACATATTAACCTGTCGGGTTAGGCACCATTTACTTTGGGTAGGTAACGTGCAATGGTAACCTCTCACCAGCTCCATGAACTTCCCTCCTGATAATTTCCTCGATCTGTTGTATTCAAGGGTCATGGCCGGAGCGTCTGTTTCTGTCGTTCTGTCTTTTTATGTGCGTTAACATTTTTATGATGACCTCTCCTCACTGTATCTCTGAACGTATCGACAGCTATCACCGGTAAGATGAATCATCAAGTGCAGGTCAGTTCGTTGCGTTCAAGCATGGTCTATAGCCCTATGAACGAGGGATAACGACGATTTTGGCCAATGTGTAAGGTCATGAAAAAATATTTGACGTTGACGGCCGCTTATTAGTCATTTCTTCTGCAAGGATCTCTTCGACAATGATTTCTCGACTTATGCTCAACATCAGAGACCCAAAACTAAACACAAGTTATCGTGTAACACAGACCACAGGAATGTCAGACCCCTCTCAATTCTTGTTTACAAGCTACATCGCCACGGACACTACTAGTATGCCTTACACGACTACGGGAGGTGGCACTTTCACTTTGCCAACGGAAGTGGAAGTCGAGGCCCATCCTCATGGTTAGTTATTAAATTACTAGTTCATATCGTTGTAGGGCTTTTTCTGACTTGGGTTGCATGGTAGCAGATATAGAATTAACGACAATTCGCCATTAAAATGACCAAAAATAAATTATTCTCTTCTAGTACATAGAAATAATGTACAATATACATACATGCTTATTTAATATGACTGATATTGTATGGTTGGTGTAGTATGTCATCTTCAAGAAAAGTCAAGGAAACCTGTGAAATTGAAATAGGGGTCGAATTTGATATATATATACCACATGCTCTGATCGTATGTATTTAATTCCTGGTTCTGCACCCGGAAACTTATCACAAGCATCTGTACTTACTACTACGTACAATTTCCCTTCAGTAGCGACGTCGTAGATTGCTCAGGAGTCAGCTCTCTCATTCATCCTGCGTGTCTCTCAGAAAAGTCAGCCATGTATTCACCAATTCTCCCATACCTCACTCATCTGGGCATTCGACTCCCGTCGAGTCTTTATTCCTCTTCCCTCGTTGTTTCTGTTATCCTGCTAATCCTTTCGGAAGCTCAAAGCTTCTATGTCGGCAGTGCCGGTTTCAAGGTGGCTGCTTCACTGTCCTTTCTAGGAGGGGGAATCGATACCATCCTCGCGGAGTACTATAATACCACTACGTCAGCGTGGTTAAAAGGCGCACGCCAAATCAGTCTAAGCTCTTCCACTTGCTTGGTTCTGGGACTAGCTTTCAGTGTGGTCGGAGACATTCTTCTTATCCCATCCCCCGAAAATTATTACAAAAGACCCTCCGATCAAGCGAATACAAACGAAGGAGAATCACCCCGCTTCAAAGCCGGAACTTTTTCATTCGCGCTCGCGCACATCGCCTATACCATATCTTTCTTGCACGATGTCGCCCCAAACGCTTTCCGGAAAGCTGACTTTGTCATGGGGTTGACGTTTGGCGCCATGCTCACACTTTGGCTCGGTATTCTTAAAAAAACTCCAACCGCCAATGCTTGGTTCAATGTCCCAGACGGGATGAGAGTGCTCGTTACAGCATACGTGTCCATCATCATGATCATGGTAGCGACTGCAACTGCAACAGACACAGGATACCAACGCAGCGCAGGCGCTTGGACTTTCATGGTTAGCGATCTTTTTGTTGCGGCGGACGTTTTTGGAGTCAAGAGAACAGACGTGCAGATGGAAGGAAGCGAACGGCCGGGCTGGAGACGCAGAGCTATAGGATGGGTAGCTTACTTCGGTGCGCAATTGTTACTCGCAGGTTGTATCTAAGAGAAATGTTACTTTCGATTATGATATTTTGTCCGACGACGTTTATAACTGCTTTTCCAGAGCAATTATATCAAGAAGCGCCTGGTAATGCATATGCGCTTGAAGGTCTGCCGTGCCAAGCGTCTTCAACGGTCCGCGAACTTGCGGCTGTCCATAACCAAAATTCTCCGAAACGACGGCTTTGACGCCACTTATCCCGCCAATTTTTGTTATTGCCCAGTCAGCGTGTCCGAGCTTTCCTTGAAGATCCATTGCTTCTTGAAAATTTCCTTCACGAAATAGCGCGTAAATTCGGCCATGTAGTTTGGGCACTATGTTCACCAGAGCTGCAATAGTGCCTGCGCTCCCAGCGTGTAGACCGTGCAAAAAAGTGTCGGACCGTCCGGCAAACACAGCGAAGTCAGTCGTGGGTATACGAGACGTAAGACGATGAAGTTTCCCAATATTGCCACACGACAACTTTGTACCAACTATATTTGGGTGCTGGGCGAGACTGGCAACGATGTCCGAATCAAGGTCAATGCCAGCTGTGACCACGGCAAAATTATAGATCATGGTCGGAATCGGAGAAGCATCCGCTACCTGCAGGGAATCAATACGTGTGATAGTAAAGGTATCAGCGAACTGACTTCACGATGGAAACGAAGTATGTTTTCTGTAGTCATTTGCGGAGGCCAAGTTGAAGGGGTGAGGACGAGCGCATGAGATGCCCCGGCTTCCTTTGCGTCGATGCAAAGTTTCTTCGTCTCCCGTGTCGATTGGCCACCTGTACCGGCAATAACAAGAACATTTTTGTAACCATTCTCATCGAGGGTTGTACGAGTGAGGGAGATGGCTTGTTTCCGTTCGTCGTGAGATCTGATTTTACAGGCACTCGGAGTTCATTCATGTACACCATCAAGAGTAAATCAGAGCTAACAGATGTTGAGCCTCTCCATTTGAGCCTTGAACAAGTATCCCGGTTACTCCTCCCTGAGCAATGGATGATTAGTGCGGTTGAACAAGTTGCTGACAGCAAGTTCACCTCGGCGAGACGCAAGACATGAGCTTTTATGGCAAGGACATCGAAGTTCTCTTGCTCGTCAAAGAACAGAACAGCTGGGACGTAGTATCCTGGAGGAGGAGTGGAACGGGACATGATGATTCGGGATCATTTTATCGATTCACTGATATTTAAGCAAAGGAGTGTGGGGAAAGGAAGGCTGTTTGCCACGATCTTATCTTATCTTGCAATTATTTGGGTTTGTTTCTATTCCACACGGTTTGGCCGAGAAGGTGCATCATAAGCTTAGGCGCGACTCGACACCCAATCGTCCCGCCATGTTTTCCCTCCTCAAGCGACGGCTTTCCCCTCCTTTAAGCTCCTCAAAAGCTGTAACTTATGGATTGCAGAATACTCGCCGCCAGCTGGAAGTGGCCCGCCCTGCTCGTCGTCAGTTTACGACGTTTCTAGCATCTGGCTCTCTTCGCCGTCGATATACCAATGCTCCTTCGCCGTCTATGCTCAGGCACATGCATGTTCGCGCGATATCCTACTCATCTATTCCCCGCTTTGTTGCTCGGGCTTTCCGCGTTCCTATCGCAGGTGCAACTATTGGTGCAGGAGGGTTTGGGTACGCGAATTATAAATTCGAAGGTGCGTGCGTCTGAGACTGCAAATAATAGATCTTCTTATAATCACCAATTTGCTTTAGAAATGCGCAAAACAACCAACGCATGGATAGGCACAGCACAAGATACGGTTAGCGAAGCTTTAGGTACAGCTACCGATGGGATAAACGCCTTAACATCGCGTCTGTCTGAACTACGGCTGCCTGAGCTGCCATCGGTAGAGACGCCTCAGTTTCTGAAAGACCTTTTTACCTCATCCGGGCAACAGGGAGACCGGGAGGACAAGAGGAAAGAACAAGGAGAGGGTCCCGAAAGTTCGAATAACTCACCTAAAGATGCAGCTGCTATTGCCGCCCTTGTAGCAGCTACAATGTCATCACCCTCGGATTCGCAGAGCAAGCAAAGCGTTCTAGATGCACAACAAAATGGTCTTATGCATCTAACCCGTAAACTAATCGAAATTCGAACAATGCTGCTCAGTATCGATCAAAACGACGCTCTTAAACTCCCAAGCATCGTCGTCATTGGTAGCCAGAGCTCGGGTAAGAGCTCTGTGTTGGAAGCAATCGTTGGTCATGAATTTCTGCCGAAGTAGGTGTATATTATTTATTTTTGTATCCGTCAACTAACGATTACATTTTACCAGAGGCAACAATATGGTGACACGCCGACCCATAGAACTTACACTTATCCATACACCAGCGAAGGACGGAAAGGTCCCCACTGAATATGGAGAGTTCCCTGGTCTTGGTATCGGAAAATTGAGCAATTTCGCTGATATCCAACGAACCTTAACCGACCTTAATCTTGCCGTTCCGGCGTCCGAAGCTGTATCAAACGACCCTATCGACCTACGGATATATTCCCCTAACGTTCCCGACCTTACTTTAATTGATCTTCCCGGCTATGTACAAATCGCTTCTCTTGACCAACCCGAAACTTTGAAGGAGAAAATTGCGGGCCTATGCGACAAGTACATACGCGAACCCAACATCATTCTTGCGGTGTGCGCTGCCGATGTAGACTTAGCGAATTCTCCAGCTCTGAGGGCCAGTCGGAAAGTTGACCCACTCGGTCTTCGCACTATTGGTGTGATCACCAAGATGGATCTGGTTCCTCCAGAACAAGGTGCTTCGATTTTAACGGGCAATCGCTACCCTCTCCATTTAGGCTATGTGGGTGTTGTAGCAAAATCGCACGGCAAGAAGACCAACACCGATACCTCTACCGTTGCCCGACGCGGAGAGAACGATTATTTTGGTTCTCATAGAGACGTCTTTGGCGCCCAATCATCACTGATGGTTGGTACTGATACCTTACGGAGACGCCTCATGGAAGTTTTAGAATCCTCTATGGCATCTTCTCTTCATGGGATCACGAACGCTGTTCAACTTGAGCTGGAAGAAGCGACATACCAATTCAAAGTTCAATACAATGACCGAAGGATATCCCCGGAATCCTACGTTGCAGAAACAATGGATATGCTGAAACTACGATTCAAGGACTTCACCCAGCAATTCAAACGACCCATTATAAGAGCCAAGCTAAAAGGAATGCTCGAAGATAAAGTTATGGACGTTCTTGAACAACTGTATTGGTTGGACAAACGCGCCCCTGAACTAGGTAACCTGGGTTCAGATCCCAAGATCAAGCCTGAAGATATCGAGCCATATTGGAGACACAAGCTCGAAGCTGCAGCTTCCCTTCTTACGAAATCTGGAGTTGGAAGGGATTCAACTCTCCTCGTCGCAGATGGTTTACGATCTCTCATTGACTCGATCGCAACAGCGGAGCCTTTCAATTTCCATCCTCGCGCCGCCGAGCGGCTCACCGAATTCTCACATATGATTCTCCGCGACCGAATTGGCGTGACTTCCGATCAAGTTGAGAATTGTATCAAGCCATTCAAGTACGACGTGGAAGTCGAGCCTAGAGAATGGGAATCAGGACGAGAGCGAGCGGTGCAACTTTTCGAAAATGAAGTTGCAATGTGCGAAATGAAGTTGAATGAGATCAAGAAGAAGGTGGGAGGCGGGCGCAGGCTGAACGGTTTGATTGGATATGTCAAGACGTTGGAAGAAAAACAAAAGGAAAAAAGCAGCAAATTGGCGCTAAGCGGAGATAACGAACAGCGAGACGGTTCTGAAGAAGCTGTACCACTGGAGTCCTACCGTTACCCCCCTGCGCAACTCATGGACGGTATGTTATTATCTTTATCTCTCATAGATTATTCTAAATAATCCTAATAGCACGATACGCAATGATGTACACCGACCGCCTCAGCGTATTGAAACTGCGCCTCATGGCCTTGAAATCTAAGAGATGTCGTGCCGGTCCTCAAAGCGAAGCATTCTGTCCAGAGGCCTTCTTGAACGTAGTTGCAGACAAGTTGGCCTACACATCAGCCATGTTCATCAACATTGAGCTCCTTGACCAGTTTTTCTATCAGGTATGTCGTCCGTATTTTATCACACGTCGTTTTACCTGTTGATTGACGGGTTCCCAGTTCCCCCGTGAAATCGACTCGAGACTTCTCTACGACCTGGACAGGAAAGAAATTGTCGAATTTGCTCGTGAAAATCCGGTTGTCCGACGGCACCTTGATTTGCAAGAAAGGAAAGACAAGCTGGAAGAAGTCATGAAGCAATTGAATAGTTTGTCAACTCTCCGAGCAGACCCACAGCCTGCCCCGCGTCGAAACCGTGGACTCTTTGGAAGTGTGTTTTGATATCCGGATTTGAAGTTTTCGATTTATCTCTTCTTTCATCATTTCGCTATTCATATTACGGTTCATTCACTATTTGGAAATTTATGTTCATACGCAACTTGTAATCATCCCATACCTCACACTATATCCTTACCTTTGATAGTCATCGTCTGACATGTAAGTATACCTTTCTAAAGTGTGGGAAAGGTAATGGATATATTAGAAGGAATAAATCATTAAGTATGTACTCGTGCAACAATCCGGAAATTTACAGCTTGGCTTTAGCGCCCTAAGCATCATTGGCGTTGGATTAGCGTTATCTTTGAAGGATATGTATATACAACACTCACGTTGAGGACGCCGTCAAGTTTTGTAGCGAGCATCATGTTGCCGCGGGTCTTGAGTTTCCCAGTCATGAACGCTTTCTGGCCGTTTAGCTGCGATGACGACAATGAGAACCATTATCGGGACAAGTGGGTTATCCTTACCTTGCCAGACGCCAGATCGACAAGGGTCTCATCTGCAAGAATGATAGTGACATCCGCCTTTGGCGTAGCTTTGCCCTTGTACACGGTTCCGGATTTCTTCATGTCGATTGTCCATGTAACCGTCTCCTTGTTGTCGTTTGCCACTTGCAGCTCGAAGATACCGTTGGTCTAGAAGAATTCATTTATAATAGCGAACACACCGGAGAATGGCACTAGCGCACCTTCTTGATTTGAGCCTGCTTCTCAGCATCGGTGTACTTTGAGAAAGCAGTTTGCAATCCAGAGATGAGCTCAGATGCCTGGCGTTCCGTTATGCGTCATTACAAAGTTCGGAAAATGATAAATCACAGGAAAACCAGCGAACCTTGAAACCTGGTGCTTTGATATCGTCTGACATGTTGTTGGAAAAGAAATGGGGAATAAGTAAGAGAGAAAGGTGAAGAGGATTTTTCAAGTTTAAGATGCTGGGGATGGGAGTACTTTCATATGATACTTTGCGGGGAATTCATGTGACCGGTTGACCTCGTTCCCCACGTCGTCTCTCTGGGTCTCCCATCTCTCTCATTGCAGGCGGCCGTTGAATACATCAAAATATGCTAAAATTTATTTACCGAGATGGCTTTCAAACCGAGTTTGAGTATATTTAAAACAAAAGCAATGATTTTTATTGGGGTTTAATGTCAATTTTACAAGTACGAGAGAATACAACAAGTTTATCACGGCTCTTCAGCCATCGAAGTATACCACGAAAAAAAAGTCAACAAAGTACTCAATCATCAAAAAGGTGGTTGGCCTGGTCTACTGCCTTGTCATGGACTTCCTTAGTAAGGTCTTTGATGATCTCCGGATTGGGTATGAATTTGCGACTGTCGTATTCTGAGGATCGTGCGGGTGAGAATGAGAGTTCACCTAGTGCGAAGAATGATAGACTATACATACCGCCCTCGATGCCGTTTGCATCTTTCTGAACAAAAACCGTGCGCGAGCAGTCAGACCATGCATGAAGTTGGATTCTGTACATCTATCGGAGCGTAATCAGTGCACTTGTACCATTCACATAAAATATGTTTTACTAACCTGGAAGTGAGGCTCGGCGATGGACGGAAATCGGAGGACTCCAATGTCGACCACAGTTTTGGAATGCTTCTCATGCTTCCCAAAGAATGATTCGATAGAGTCAATAGTTGCGCCTGACTGGGCAACAATATTGGCGAGTATCTTGATGTCGATTTTTGTTGACTTGAGAACGTCGCCATCACTGATAAACTTGTTGAACCATTCTTCAACCTAAACGATATTGAAATGAAAGAGCGCTCAAGAAGGTAAGAAAACCAGGACAGCGCACCCGTTTTACGATGACTGCGTCAGGGTCTCCATGGATTCTGAATGCATAGGTGCCGACATTGTCGAAGTGATCTCTTCGAGAGACAGGAGGTTCGTGAAACTCTTTAATCACTGGATTCTGTAGTGTCTCTGACACGATTCTATCCCAGGTCCGCTGTGCGGGAGGTATCTTGGCGAGAGTTTGCATCAGTCCCGAGATCATGACTTTCAAGTTGTCATCCATTGCCTTGACGGCAGCGCTGGAAATTGTCCCAAAAGATGGAGCCAGGCTTGTATGGAGGTAGTCAATTTTGTCGGGGTTGGGGTTCAAAACCTATGGATATAGATATCACGAGAATAAGCATAGTGTTGGGTAGCTGGAAACAAGAGAGAGGATTATACCTCGCTGAAGTCATGATCGTCCACAATCTTTGAGATGTCCTTCAATTCACCGCCAAATGCTGCGACGAGAAGCTTGGAAGGCATTGGATGAAGTTGCTTAATATGTGATGCGAGACGTGAACTTGATGCCCAATATCAATGCGCCTTGAGGTACCAAGCAGACACCTTTATATGCTAGCAGACCCTTGGAAATATCATCGTAGACACATCAAGTTCGGGACTACCCACTAAGATCCACAAGCTAATTCGGATCCGACATGGTCGCCCGCCATCCCCTCCTTTCGTGAAATCAATTTATTTGCGCGAATTCGTCGAGTTTTAGAGGATTTTCAAGATTAACCATCTTCTGACATGGCTAATAGGTGACCGCGACAATTTCCATCACCACAGTGGGTGAAATTGATTGAGCTGCATCCTGCTGTACTGCGTGAGTGAAATGTCCTGCAAGTATCTATGTCAGGAAAGTTTTTTTGAGTCAGTATATAGCCCCACAGCGTCCTTGATCAATGCTTAATCGGTGGCGAAAAGAAGTAAAAAAAAGCCAGCGCGCGTTTGCTCGACAGCCTCGAGTCCTCGACTAGATTAGATTAGGTATGCCAAGAACCACGTGCAAACCATCACGTGGATAGGAAATTCGTTCCCTGCAGTTTAAGTTTAAAGGAGCAAGCACCGACTAGTTGACCAGTGAAGCGACTCTTCAGCGCAAGACCTGATGGAACACAACATTCAAATTGAACTTAAGATTGGCCTCTGAGGAAAATCATTGAATTGCACAATCCAAACTGTAAAATTGCCATTGACCCTTCTTGACCAAGACTTCGGTAAGTTTCCTAAGTCTCCTATTATCCACCTTGAGTCTTCGACTCCTGAATTATTAATTATTGTTGATCAGATGCACCTGGAGGAAGTCTTTGGCTGTCCTTTTACTCGCAGTACATTTGCCGCATGTGGTCTTGACTGAGTACATCAAGCAAGGCCTCACTATGCACATGAAGTGCAAAAAAAACTCAAACCGAAATAAAGGAACCGATAGCGTTTATCATTCACTCGGAGGAGACAGGTTCTTAATTTGGTCAAGTCAGACAAGAGACACGACTTTCAACTGGTTTTTCAAGGGTCAGGTTTTTGATTCCTTCAAGTCAGACAACACACCTAACCAGGGTTGCATGACATCTCGTTTTCTATAATTAAGCTTCTGATACCTCTCATCTTTTTTTGTAGTTGTGAAGACCGATAGTCATTTACAGCAGCTCTCATATTGTTAGGCCGAACAAGTAGCTAAACTTATGTGTTCATACAGTTGGAGTCGGAACCGACTACGTTATTCGCGTTCTGCACACCCAGAAACCCCTAACTTTGACTTTTGAAGACCTCCTGTAGGTGTTTTTGAAGTACTTCTCTACATCATTAATCAGGCAACTTTCAAAAACATAGTTGAATCCTGGACCTCACAAAGTACACACCTTAGAATGCCAGCGACGGCGCACTGTTTATGAAGAATGTCCAAGTATAATTCTGCACATTGACCCTCATAAAACTTTCCTGTACGTTCAGGAGTGCTCAGGGCGCGGTAGCGAATTAGCCAGGTACGATACTAGCAACATGCAAAGCTCCATGGATTATCAAGAAGACAAGAGAAGACGAGCATGATCAGAACAAGTCGGATCCGAGAGTCTCAACCTTTGTCGCTTTTATTCTGCAAGGGTATAACAGCATATAAAAGGTGCTTGTTTTGTAGGTCAAGGTCAAAGAACATAAGTTCAATTTTCTACGTATCAGACAATCTCTCTCAATGGCGGCGTACTCCAAACTTCTTATTGATGCCTTTGGCAGTGGCGTCTTGAAAGACATCGCAGACCTCGTCTTGGGCTTTGACTTCAGCAAGGTATGATCCTCTCTCGTACTCAACATCACCAATATATGCTTACTCCCAAGACATTCATATCTGTAGACCCTCTCCGTGGATGACACTACCGAAGATTACCTCCACACAAGCCTGGCTCCTTCTTTTGGGGGGATCAGCAGCCCTGAGATACAGAAAATGGACGACAACTTGAAGATTATGATCTCAGGTCTCATGCATACTCTCGCCAATATACCTCCCATTGAGCGAACCTGGGATAAAATCTTGTCGGCGGTACTGCAAAGTTCGGTGCTCAAGCCACACCACGAACCTGCCATCTCTCGACGAGATCACTTCGACAATGTTGGCACCCATGCATTCAAAATCCATGGCGACCCTGATGCAGCTATCGTGAAGAAAGTACGGCGTCGTCGTTGTTTTCGTAACTTTGCAATCCTTCTAATTTTGATATCATCTAGGTTGAAGAATGGTTCAATCGTTTTATCGACGACGAAGACGTTCTCAAGTCTACAAAAATTAACATCAAGACACTCGCCGAGATTGTTGCCCAGTCAGGCGCAACTATCGACAGCATTGAATCATTCCTTACCAAGACAGAGAAGCATTCCAAAACAGTGATCGACATTGGAGTTCTTCGTTTCCCTTCCCTCAAAGACCCCTACTTCAAGGTAAATATTACGTACTCTCGAGAAAGCTCTACCAAACACACTAAATACGTTCTGAAAGATCTACCGAATTAAACTTCATGCATGGTCTGACTGCACGCGCACTGTGTTTCTTCAGCACGACGCGAATGGTATCGAAGGAGGTATGTATAATTTTGTAAATCGCCTACACTAAGCACTCTTATTCATCTTCATTATATTTCCAGAATACGACTGTCGCAAATTTGTACCCAATCATGATGTCATCGAAGACTTGAATGAAGATGCGCGTAAAAAGGCAATAGACCAGGCCAACAAGCTTTTCGGATGAGCGTTTCGCTGTCAGTTTTCTCGCATTCGAAGGGCTGAAGAGCCGTAAACTTTGATCTCCTTTTGTTCGTGCTCCTTTATTTCATGTAACACCGTAAAATATCCAAAAAAAAATCTGTTGTCTATTAGTACTGCATGAACTGATAAGGACATTTGCATCTCAGCCTGCAGCCCATCCTACGTCATAGTACTGTACATTGCCCAAGTTATGTCGTTTTCTCCACTTGAGCCTATGGCATCCTTGCGTTAATAGATAATCTGCCAAACCAAGCCACGGAGTAGTAGAGGGATCGACTGAAAGTAAACTTTCGTCAAAGACGTTCGAAATACAATATCAACAAAATAGGATCCGAACGCGTATCGAGCAACTCAAGCGCGCGCTTATATCATTATAGCCCGGAAGACCTGCTATCTTGGGTCTGATAAATCCGAATTGACGAATGGATGGATATTTATATAATGCGTAAGCTTTTTTTTGGACGGCTAGGATGTGTTCCTTGAGTTTCTCGTTGTCTACACTAACGATCTCGACGGCGAGATCTTCGAGAGAGGTTCCAAGCCTAGGACAGGACCCGAAGCGATGTCCGTCGTCGCGGCCATGGGAACATTGATCTTATTATCTACATGATATTTGTATTTTAAGAGAACTTTGTGCAAGCCGTACTATATTTGAACACAGTGATGTGCAAAGTTGAATTGCTGACTCTGGTGAAGAAGCCCGGTAATCAATCAACTATTCGTGATATTAGAAATTTCACATTTGCTCGACAGACCAATTCATAAACCAAAACTTAGTGTCTGAACGACGGACCTGTAATTCTTTCTTTCTGCCTCAAATAGATCTGCTTCGACTTTAACAGGGATATTCAGTCCAAATACAACTTCCGACCACAACTTCCTCCAACTCTCCACGGGAATCGTGCAGCTCCGGCCACGCCCTCTAGCTTTGAGCGGGACGAGCGGCGTGCTGTCCAATATGATCGACCCCACTCATTGACAAACAGCGTGGAAACTTGAAAGGCGCCGCCCGAGTAGGAGCTGGTCGTCTTCGTGGAAAAGATGGAAGAAACATGACGCATGGATTAGTGACCGGGATGAGTATTGAGTGTGGTTATGGCGTTCAAGTTCAAAATAGGGCTGGCAATGGAAAAATTGGTCATCCAATAAAAGGAAATATCGGAGACTATATTCGCCGCAGCCACAAATGGATTACTTACCGGATGAGGTAATGGAACAAACAAAGAGTGCACCGCAAGTAAGCCACGCCCCCCTTAGTTCGCCTGCGGTCCCCAACATCGACATAACCTCCCTCGACACAGCTTAACAACTTCCATGAAGTATATAGAGATACCTGCTCTGTCCCATCTGGCGCAGTCGCTTACACACGAAGGACCAGAATGTTCGGTTCACACCCGTATGGAGGCGTACAGCTGCAAGAACATCAAGCGGGACAAGAAACTCTTCAAAACATTGGAGAGCGCGTACCAAGAAGACATATCCAATTCACCACCCCTCCCTTCATGGCTTGCTCTTGACCGCGAGGCTGAAATGACGCCTTTCGGTCCCATAGACAAGCAAGCGTCGCGGAAGACGCTATACCTTCTTATCGCCACTCTGAACGTCGCGTTTCCGGACCACGAGTTCTCTGACGTTCGCCCTTCGCACTTCGTTAAAGAAGAGGACGGCGCAAGCATCCTAAATGCTCTCAGCAACACTCTTATATCGCCCCACCGTGCAGGGTCCAGTGCACCCCGCTCATATTCCTCTTATCCTCCCATGTCTCATGATTTCTTCCCTTCCTCCGAGCCCAGCTCTTCATCACCTTACGACAGAAAAATCCCCAGTCCTCTTTCACCTCCTCCAATTGTCTCAGGCACCCATCCAACCTTATTTCGCCTTATTGACGACGTGATCGGATTATCGGAATGTGAAGTCTTCTCGTACACACCGGAAATTGACACTGATCCGCACGCTAATGACTTCTCCGACGACGAGGACGACGTCGCTTCTATAGCCGACGAAGGTTCGTCAAGTGAGGAGGACGCAACTTTCGAGTTCGACAATTATGACATCGATGAAGTGAAACCCGCCGTCCACAGAAGCGGGACCAAGATTCCGCCGCCTACACCTCGCGCCGCGATAGACTATTCGCTTTTTGATGAACTCTCGTCACCTATCACGAGCGGTTTGAAGCTGAGACGTCGCGGTGCCCTGCTTTGGTCTTCACATTGGTTCTTCCTTAACCGCAAGAGAAAGCGCATTTTGTTCATTTCCGTATGGGCAAGATCAAGAGGCATTGGCAGGATGTATATCGGCGACGAGGATGAATATGCCTGGATGACGGAGGATGAGAGATTCACCGGATGGGAAGGGAGTGCTGGACTGGGCGCCCGCGCTCTTGGGTTGAGGAGCCATTGATTCCCACCGTCCTGCAAGCCACCCAGAACGTAAGTATAAGATAAACAGCAACAAGAGCGGCGCTCTAATCTTCTTCATACCCAGCAATGCTTTTGATACCCCACCCCGTACCGTTCGTCGAAACGATCTCTCCGTAATGTGGCGGAACCCCTTATATGCGCGTCCCATCCTATTTTCATATGCTTGTATTTATATCGGTGTTTCTTTTGTATCTTCTTTGGATATTTTAATCACACACGACAGTGTCGAATTTCTTGGTACAGTTCTTTGCGATTTTTATTGTGGCCTGAAGCTTGTCATATTCTTTTCGTTAATTATTCATTATGGATTTTGGATTCTTTTTTGCTCAGAATGGCGATGCTATGAATAAAAGACATGAATTCAGCGTCTGAAGGAAATATTATCACATACCTTGCAGAATGAAGAGTCATAAACCTAGCATCTTCGACTCGAATTACTGTCCACGAATGTCATCGTCCATCTTATTCCACATGACATACGTATTTAGGGTGATATATCCTATGCGCAGCCAACTTGTCATGGTACAAGGGAGATACGTGTAAAGACGAGACAGCGAATCTTTCGGTTAACTCGTTTGCAACTTTTGGGATGGTTTTTTGAGCGGACCGGGCAAATTGAAATGACTCCATCGATGGAGGTCATGTGACTGCAAACATTATCTTGCCGAAATCGGATATCCCCGAAATATCAAATTTAGACTAGTCTCCATGTCTATCCCTCTCCACAGTTATCCGTCTAGTAGCCTTCACGGCTAAGTATTCCAAACTCCAATAAACCAGCAATTCCGTGGTGTATGGGATACTTGGCTCTCAATACAGCGATTGCGTTATCATAACCAACGACATATATGCTGAATTTCATCCTGAATATGCGAACCCAAGGCGGAGAGACATTTCCACCATCTTTCACGAAGAGATTAAGGACTTTCCTCAGACTTTTTGACTGCTGATCATCTCATATAACAATAAATAGCATGCTTTAAATGAAAAGGTTCCTCTCCACTAGGCGCCGCAGTTTCTTATTTCTGCTGTCAACTCGGAACTGCTACAGTCTCCAATGCTCCAGCTTTTGGATTATCTTGCTGCATATATAAAGGGACGCAAATCTAACCAACTCGGCGTAATGTAATTTTCTTCACGATGTTTTCTCCTGAAGGACCTTCACTCCGAAAAGCGTCTCTTCCACCAAGAATTCCTCAAGCTTCACATCGCCATGCTGCCCCTTCCGGTCCATGGCCCTGGTCAGACTTGGTCGAGGAAGATGTGCCATTCTCTTTACGAGCCTTCGACGAAACTGATTCTATCTACCCTGAAAATGTATCCCAAGGCGACGACTGGCGAAACTATCCTGCGCTATACTTTCCCAACTGGACGCAACAACGTGTTGCCAAAAGCGGGATTGCAAAGCTGACAAGTTGCCGGGTAGCAGCAGCTCCTTGCGTGATTTATCAGATTGATGTCGACCAGAATGGACACTTCTCACAGCCAGGTCAACATGTCGTGACGAACGGAAAGGAGGAGGAATTCTGGCAAACGATGACGGTTAAGTTTGCACCTTGCTTCCCGGTTCTTTGGGACTCATAGCTTCATGGTTCATAGGCTAAAAGAGCGGATGGCAACAGAGTTCGTTTACTCTTCGTAGAAAATCTGTCAGGCAGTGTTCTGCAGATGCTGGGAACTATGTATGTTCAAGCCTCAAGGTTCTCTCCTAAAAATGTGTCTGTGACAATTACGCATACTAGGTATAAAATAGAACCATTTTTCTTTTCTTCCTCTTTGAATTGGATACCATCTCGTTATCAAGAAGATGTGCGACAACATCAAGGGGATCGTACGCGTTCTTTATTAAAAGTCGTGCAGTTCTGTCATTATGACTCACAATCTATATATAGATATCACAATCACGCTTACTTTCCTCAGGACGATGCCAAACCCATTGACAGTTCCAAATACCCCTGCCAGTGGTGGGCAATTCTTCTCACAGATTCTGTCGCGTGCCGGGACTGCGACTATTGATACTCAAGCACCTCTGATCTTGAGATCCAGTATGTTATCTCGACCTTTAGCAAGAAGTCAATTTATCCTCATAAAAACTACAGACGATAGAATACTCCTGCTTGATCTCCTTGCATTCCATATGGTTCGTCGTAAAGACAGCAGCACGGTCATATCGTATCACCCCACTCCTGAGTGGAAGAGTACAAGTGCACGTTATCTCCATTCTCGAGTCCGATACGCAGGGGAAAGCGTATACTGGCAGTCTAATTTCCGACAGTCTCAAGATCCGACTTTCGTGTTACTTTGCATGCTTTGGTATGCGTTATATGCGTGGGATGAAGCCTTGGAGAACCTGTACGTTCACATTTGCTGGTTGGTAAGCTATGGAGTCCTCTCCATTTGTCGATTCAGATGCGAACTCATGAATACCAGGAATCACGCGTCTTAGTAACAAATGACATACACTTGACTCGAGAATTGCACATCATTAGGGCGTCTCTCCTACATTACGCATCTTTGTTGGAAAGTTTCCGCAAAACCGTCCTATTTATGCGTAACACTCCCAACCCTGCCATGCAAAATCAGCCAGACCAAAGCAGGACTATCGAACTCATGAACCAAGAGAGTGAAACTTTACTGTCAGAAATAGAACGGCTAGAGATGTTTCGCAAGATGCAAGAAATGAGACTGGAAAATGTGATGAACCTTGTACGTGCCTGCTTGATATCTCCATCTGTACGTAACTGATGAATTCAGGCATTTGCAAGCGTCAATTTTCAGGATAGCAGGGATATGCAACGACTCTCGGAGGCCTCGCTGCGGGACGGAGCTGGTTAGTATACTCGGCTTATCATGAAGTTTAGATCAGATATAACATGAACTTTTTTCTTCTTTCCAGTGATGAAGCAAATATCTTATCTGACCATGGTATTCTTGCCCGCCACGTTTGTTGCTGTAAGAGCTATCCTCGAAGATTTCATGATCAAGATTGCTGACGCGCTGACGATCGACTCTGACAGACTATATTCGGCATGAATATATCAAGTTTGCAGGATGGATCTTTAGCAACGCCGGCGGAATACCTCGCTGTTGCGATTCCTCTGACGGCGCTGACGATTTGGGTTATTGTAGGCCTTCATTCGAGCGTTGGGCCCGACACGCCAGAACATAGCTTCATACAACGCCTACAGTGGCCATATCACTCCCTGCAGCGAGCGTGGCGTCAGGTAATGCAAAAGAAAAGAGTCAACGAAGGAGTGGTTTGATGGATTGTGTGGCTTGCTTGACACATGTTGCTTGTACACACTGTGTTCCGTTGTGACCACGCTATCTGCTGTACAATACCATACAAATAATCTATAATATGTAAAAACCGACCATTGTTATCTGAGCGGAAACATGGACGGATATCCATGTGGATTTCGAACGTGCAAGGTTCTCTGTTATGTACCGGTGATCAGTGATCCGTTCCCCCTATGATGGATCCGACATTGAGTCCGGATACATTTGCTTCAGGCGCCTGTACTTCCGAAGCGAGTATAAGGCAAGGGTTTCTGGGCATTTAAGGGTTCAATACAATACAAAGAGAAAACAGGGTTTCCTAGGTGGGTACCGCACCTTTCTTGATGTATTCACCCAGTTTAAGCGCATTTTCGATATCATCCTTGTCGGTGAGATTTCTATTCTCTATGGTGGAAATGAACATGGAATTGATGATCGTGAAATGAAAAATTGACTGTACTCTCGAATAACTTGCGCATCCTGCCATTGAAATCGTACCTGTGGTGAGAAGCCTTGACTGTGAATATGCACGCTCAGTGGAGATATGAAAGACAGACGAAGGGTCCGGGTAGTCACGTCCGAGTCTATGGAGTTCCTTGTAAAGAGAAAGAGCCCTTAGACGCGTTGAGTTACATGCCATCCCTTGATGAGCTCGAACGTTCAAGTTGAAGTACTGCCCGTTGCAATCTGGTGGTGAGCAAGGGTCATCGTGGGAAATTCTGAATCTGGCAGTTGCAGATTACCACTTGTATTAGACTGTATTCGACAATGTACCTGAATATTATATTTCACATCGCCAGTGCAGGGCTAGAGATTTCTTAAAGTTGTGGCAATCGACTTAACCTGGGCAAAAACTTGGACATCTGATGCAATAGTTTTTATGGCACACGACAGGATGATTAGATCTGGCACACGACAAGGATAAAACAAAAGGCACACATACCGGGAGTTTTTCTATAATGGATTTGTCGTTATTTTTAGGGCTTACTAGGATTTTGACGCCAAGTGCGGTAACGCCTACGCATGTGCCCCGCCCGCCCTCCTGATTGGCTGTGGACTACGAACAACGTTCGTGCTTTTCCAAATTCAGAATGATGCATTTTATTCTGGCGCGCATGGCCACCGCCTTTTTTCTCTCTTAAAAGGCGAAATTCATGGAATTGTCC
>Ga0247779_1000696_pt1 | contig 18852 bp, 15 predicted proteins | sample UWRJL221509R5_FD_179925 | JGI IMG/M metagenome (GOLD analysis project Ga0247779, IMG submission 179925) | Plant litter microbial communities from Arlington Agricultural Research Station in Wisconsin, United States - UWRJ-L221-509R-5 | ecosystem: Environmental > Terrestrial > Plant litter >... | reverse complement strand
ATCCAAGAAACTATTTACGCAAACTCAGGCTCCGATACGAGAACTTCAATTCTGTTATCACACGTTACGCGACTCTGGAGAAAGAGGGCCCTCGGAAATCCGCGATTATGGAGCCATATTTGTATATCATATCCCTGGAATCTCCAAGCCCTAGAAACCTACCTCAAGCGCTGTAAAAAGTACCCTCTCACAATCCAGGTGACATTGAACCTAGAAGGAGCGTCTGTTTACAACAAACAAGAGCACGACGACGTTGGAACCGATTTACGTGCACTGGGAAAGTATTTGCTCGCCCACAACGATCATCTTCGACAAATAGAAATAAGAGGAAATTTTGGGAGCTTTCCGTTTTCATATGTGCTTGACCTCCTCCTCTGCGAGCTCTCTGACGCCGAGTTACCTCTCCTGAAGGGACTCGTCATTGATGGATGTGATAGTGTCACCGAATACGATGTTTCTCAACCCTTCAACACCATGTCGTTGATGCCGTTGCTGTCTTCGGCGAAGAAACTTACCACACTGGCTCTAGGTCCAAACGCTCTTGTCCATTACACATTCCCACTCGCATCTTTGACGAATGTTCACCTGCTTTCTTCGCGTGCTGGAGATCGAAGATCAGGCCCTAATATCGATATATACAAGGTACTATGCAAATGCAAGTATCTGACGCAGCTCACTATCGACAATACTACATCATGTTACGGAAATCAATGTCTACAAAGGATACCCTCGGATTTATCTTTGCTTCGCAGCATACGCTTCCAAGGAGAATTAAGACCCTCCAGGTCGCAACTGACTGCTCTCGAAAACCTCCAGGAATTGCTCGTGTTTCCGGTGTCCAATATCATATCTGGACCTCAACTTGGAATAGAAGACAATGCACAGTTATTCGCCAAATTGACCACATTCGGCACATATGTGGGGATAGATGTAGCAGATCAACGTCGAAGGCTGATTGGCCTTTCTGAGCACCTTCCAGGTTTGACGCACATCGTTATCGCAGCGTCGAACGGTGAAATACAGTTCCCGGCAAAGCTCCTTCATATATTTCCTCATCTTTGTGAAATAACACTGATCTATTCTTCACCGAGGTCCATCGACCTTCTTAGCATAATAGTTTCAGGGTTTTATACTCAACGACAGTTCCCTGTTTTCAAAACTCTGTATCTCGAGAAAGGCAACTTGAAGAGATTGAGGGATGAAAACAGTCTGAGAGACGATTATCCCTTCGATGTGAAGGAGGCAGATGCAAGGCATATACCGAATACGTGGACCTTGTTATCCTAGTGTGTATACATTTTACAGGAATTACATTTCACCGCATTCTAAAAAGGCACGATCAAAAGTAGTCACTAGGCCATGAGGGTTGGAAATATACCTGTGATCTTTACTACCAGCTTCGGTCTGTTGTTAGGACCAGTAGCCACATTCTCAATTTTCCTCAGCGTCAGCATTCCATCGATAACTTTTCCGAATACCACATGTTTTCCGTCCAAGAAGTCGCACTTCGCTGTCGTGATGAAGAACTGACAAAGATAACCATTATTTAGCGTAGAATGTGCGAGTTGAACGAACTTGCCTGGCATCCATTCGTGTTGGGTCCTGAGTTAGCCTACACCAGAGATATTTTCTCGTAATTAACAACCATCGAAGAGTAATCAGTCTCCTTACCATCGATAATAACCCTGGGCCTATGTGCTTCTCTTGGAAATTCTCATCCTATCGAATCAATGGCACATCAGTCAAGTCATTGGGCGAAGAGAGGGTGTCCTGGTACCGGGAATTTGTCTCCATAGATTGAGAATGAGCCCGTTCCATCGCCTTTCAGAAAATCGCCGCCTGAAGGACAGAGATGAAGTATTGAATGAATGCAGAGGAAAGGAACGGATACCCACCTTGGCACATGAAATTTGGAACTCTACAATCCACAGATAAGTTGTCGTTACAAGCCTTTGATAGACAGGCGCCTACACTCTGAGGAAGTAATTTGGTTATAAAGCCGTGCAACAGACATAAAGTTCAATGGCCCTTACCGATGAAACGTCGCTCCTTTATATCCTTGTGGTCTCGAGTTGACACTTGAAGGCAATCAGTCTCTTTCCTTCCACTCAGCCAGAGACTGCGACATACCGGTATTCTCCAGTACATAGCTGCCTGAAGTTCTCGGCAGTTCTGTGAGATACATTTAGATAGTTTTATGAAAGCTTGACAAGAAGATTCATACGCACTTTGGCACAATATCACTGAAAAGTTCCATCTTCAGCCTGCCAGCTGGAGTTTCACCAATGTTAATATCCATAAAAACGATTGGGCGGGTGGTAGATGTAGACATTATGTCGTCTCAGGAAAAAAGCGACTATACAAGATGGGAGTGATGGACCAAAGAACAAAATGGTATCCGCAGCCTGCATATGGAAATTCCATAAACGGAGATCAAGAGGCTCTGACGAGCGCGGCTAACAGCAAGAAGTTCGAACACATATAACATTTATGTAAGCCCAATGCATGTTGGAAACAACAATTGTAAATTTACAGAGCTTCGTAACCGTATACATTTGATTTATACACAAGATTGACATAGATAATGATCCAGGCTTACGTCCTCATATGAAATAATACATAGCCTTCAAGAGAGACCTGATCGTATAAATATGCTCAGGTAAAACGTTCAGCGAACTTGTTGGGTGGCGGGAACTCCCTTCGGAACTGGGGCATGGGGAACGGGGGCATGAGGAAACTTGAGCTTGATGCCTAGGTCTTGAGCGACGAGGTCGGCACCCTTCTCACCAACCAACAAGGCAGAAGAGTAAGTGTTGGTGCCCAAGTTATCCTGTTAGGATTTCGTATCAGAAAGAATATCGCATGATATAGTCCAAAGAAAAGATGCGTACGGGACAGATACTTAAGTCAACACATTTGAGGTTCTGAGTACCGAAGACGTTGAGATGGCCATCGACTACACCACCTTCCTCTCTGGGTTTCATAGCGCATGTTCCGAGACTGTGCCAGGTGGTCTCGACGTGGTCTGTATTTCACTAAGTGAGATAGAAATATCGCTTTAAGAAACATGACTGACCGGCAATCCAGTCATCGATGGCTTTGTCGTCTTCCTCACTATATACAATGTCGTCATGAACCTTGTCGGCATTGTATGGTTCTCCAGGTCTATGAACTAGTGAGCCTTAACATTGGAGGGATCGATGGAATATACATACCGGTGCCAGGTTCCCATGTGGATTCCAACTGTGAAGCCGTTAGGGAGTATTTGCTTCGCAGTCTTGATGTCAATGTCGAGGCAAGCAGCAGGGGAAGCAGGGTGGAAGTGTGGGTGGTGAGAAGTGAGTTCGCCGCGGAATGAATCCATTCTTCTGGCTATTTCTCGCGTCTTCTTGTAGCTCCAGCGAATGGGTGCAAAGTCAGCCTTATCGTTCATGAAGCCACTGTCGAAGAATGGTTCTTTGTATGGATCGGGTGAGCTGATGTGAATCTAGAAACGCAGCGATAGTCAGAAAATGTAGTGGGCATAAAAATAGGCACAAACCTTGCCACGACTAGCTGGGTATTCCTATGGCGTATCATGAGCAACACCGTAATAGTCCAAAGAAAAAACTTACAAGGTACTGGAACCTGAGCGTATTTAAATTCAGAAGATGAAGCCTAGAATAGATCGGTTCGCTTACATGGTTATGTATTTACCAGGAGGAAGGAGGGCATGGTCCGCGTAGGCTGTATAAAGTTTGAGCAATAATAGACGATGATGTTGTGCAACAGTTCATTTACCAGCCGAGACAATGGAACCGAACCTAGAGTGTCTGTTAGTCGAGCAAAGGAAAGACAGCGATAGAACACATACATGACTGGCTTGTCTGGCTTGTCCTTGAAGTACTTGTCCCAGAGAGCATTGAATTCGGGACCCATCTCCTTAAGTTCTGCCTCGGTCGGGCGAATCTGAATTCAAGATTACTAGCTGTCTTACTTCATCGACAAACATAATTTACCTTGAACCCAGCGTCGATGGCGTTAGAGGAAAGTCTTGCCTTCTCTGGACTAACCTCCCACTCTTGGAACAACTAAACGAAAGTGAACCCGTTACGTTATAACCACATAAAAAACGAGCTTTCTTACTTCTCTTTGAACTTCCTTATCCCCACGGAGGAAATCGTCCAAAGTTTGGCTTTCTTCGGAAACACGGTAGATAGACAGTGTTGTGTAATGATCCTGGTATTCCTCCCTAGGAATATGAATAGGTTAGTAAACCGTATATAACCAATACTTAAGGTGGAAGGTCTTACCCGACTCCAGGAAGATCGCTAACACAGTTCAAGCCCATCTTCTCCATCAAGTCCTTGCTTCCTACTCCTGAGCGTTCGAGAATCTGAGGTGTTCCGAGTGTTCCACTGCTTAACACGACCATCTTGCGCGCACGAACAATAGTCTCCATCAACTGTCCTTTGTGACCTCTGTTCCTTGAGGGAACATAGGCGACACCAACAGCCTTGGTTCCCTCGAAGATGACACGAGAGACACGAGCGTTGGTGCGCAGGTAAAGATTGGATTGAATGTCCATGACGCTGTGCACATAGGCTGTCGCAGCATCACTACGCCTTCCGGTGTGCCTGTTGATGTATTTCGCCCAGATTTCAGAGGCATGGGAAGTATCGAGATCCTGAAGATCGTCTAAAAATACTGTCAGTGCTTGTGTTCCGTGCCAAAAGTCGAACCTTACCGCTGAAAGGGATTCCAACAGCATCTGAAGCCCTGAGGAAGTCCTGCGCGAGTGCAGTAATTGTTCCACCGTTGCTGATAGCGATGGGTCCATCATAGCCGTGTGTGTCGTTGTTGGTGGGCTTCTGGTAGTTTTCCAACTATGATAATGATTGGTAAATGTCATTAATCTTCGGCTTCCAAAAGCTTACCCTCTTCATGAGGGGAAGAAGATCTATGAATTACATTAAAATCGGTTTTCATCTTTGACGAGGGTCACGACATTACCTTTGGCGGTCCATCCTTCGGTCTTGAAGTCATCTAAACAAATGAACGAGGAATAGTCAGCCAATGGGAGATTTCATAAGCAGTCCTATTTCTAACCCCAATCGGAGGCGGAGGCCTATATCCAGAAATGATTAGATGTTATAAGGTTTGGCGGCATGTTAGACAACATACCCTTGTGTACATCTAAAATTAGTCGAGAGAAAGTCTGAGATTAGACCTCTAGAATGACGAATGAGAAACTAACTTGGAAGTTGATGCTATAATAGACGTGATTAAGCTACATGGGATTACTGTGCATTAGGACGAATGATTTACCTGCTGCCGCCGCCTTTAAGAGTAGGATGTCTGGTCAGTATTAAGATATAGCAAGACAATGACGGGCATACCCAAGATATTTGCGCATCTAATGTACCATCACTTTAACAAAGTCAATTACTTTACAGCCAATAACAACTTACGGGACAATGGACTGTCTTCCACGAAGGTAAGAAGACTGCATGGTATCGACGTAGAACTTCGCCTTGTCGTTACTGTGTCCATTTTGTCAGATTGAAAAGTAGTATAATAGGATTGAGTAACATACATTCCATCACGTTGCATGTTCCTCACAAAAATACCAGGACTGGAATTGCCGTTAAAACACGAGAAATACTTCGTTGCCAGTCAGACATACCGATAGACCCAAGGATCATCGCGGTTGTTCGCGCCGCCTATCGAAGAGTTATAAGATATCTTCGAATATCATGGTACGAGTATATGCACCTTCAATAAGCATAACTTTCAAGGTCGGATCGGCATATGCCAAGCGTCCAGCAACGACACATCCTAGAGGCATGAAATAGGTTAATAATGAGATCTCAGTGAAGTTAACAGACTAACCTGCTGGTCCACCACCGGCTACAATGACATCGACCTCATCAGGGTGACCCATTGTTAGAGATGATAAAAAAAATAAGGGTTAATTTGGTACAAGAAGTAGAGATAAGGATAAAATGAGCTAGCTAGAGTTCAGGTTGGAGGTTGTTTAAGATTCTACCAAGCTCTTATATATTCAAGAGCCAGTAAAATCCGAGGGAATGATACAAGTTGAAGGCCAAACAAGACGAAATTAAGCTCCGGGAGCCTTGTCAGATGATGATGAGCCACGATAACAGTGTGAAGAAACGAATGTGAAGAATAGTCAAAGCAATCGTTGCATGGCAGAGGAGTGATATCAATAATGCTAGAATTAGAATGAGGGTAGTAAGCCGATCTTCTAATGCTGCTGCGTGAGAGGCGTATCGCAAGAAGTACCGCAAGAGGCGCTGATATTCCGCAATCAGCTGATGCGAGCTGGTGTGGAAGTGCCAAAATCTGTTGGGATTGGCTCAGTGATCGAATATATGTTGTGGAGAATTGGCACCAATTGGGAGCGTTCTTTGAATGACCTTGACGCGTGGAAAGTAAAATGATTGGCTCGGGAACTTCTCTACGTGCCATACAGTACTTGGGTAGAGATTCTCTGGTTCATGTTTGAAAGCGCCCAGTTCGTAAGTCTAAACAAAAGCGACGGCAGTGCGGCGCGGCGAGCTGTAAGTACGCATCATTGCCGCTCCTTATACTTGAATTAATAGCAGAGGCTTGAATAAATAGAAGAGGTGAACCTCAATGGGACCCAACTGGAGAGGGTTCACATGTCATTAGGTGCGCTGAACAAACAAAAAGATGGCGGTAAATACTTTAAGCACTGCGAGCTGAGCTCAAAAGGTATCTCAGTGACTCACTGGCTGTTATTCTTAGTTGATCCTCACTTCAGCTGCTTTAACACAGCTACAAGTGGGAAAACCGCGACCAGGGCCCTGAGAAAACAAAATGAGAAGAAAGTCCCGTTCTTTATATACTGAGAACCCACAACGCCACAGAAACTATCAGTCAAAAGCCTGCGAGAGTGGTGCATTCATTATGCACGGAAAAGCAAACATCCCCGGTCGTATGGGAGTAACGTTCTACTAGAAAGGTGAGCAATGAATGAGTTGAGACAGGCCGACGGCTTGATTACCTTATTGAATACGACACCTCCTTTGACTCCGGGGAATTTTCTTGGAGATGCTGGGAGTTTTTTTAGACGACAGTCCTCCCTGTCGCGAAAAGACTCCACCTTGTTGAAGAGATATCTATATGTTATTCACTGTTCCTCTGGCTTCCCCAAGTAACACTTGCAAAACCACTCTCTCTGGTCACATAAAAGTTGTATGCCAAATGGTCACTTGGGTCTTGAATCTTCGAACGGTCCGGACGAGGGAAGGTGCCCATACGCTAATATTGCTGGTTCTTTTCCTTTCCTGTCTATGTCATGGGAAGGCTGCCGTGTATAAACATAGTAAGCCTGGCTCGTCTTTGTCGTGCCATTTTAAGGGTATACTTAGATTTGGAAGAGCTGTTAAGCATGTTTGCGAAATAGCGTTGAAACTAGCCAAATGCAACCAGAAAGGAACAGACGTTTGGTTATTAAATGCCCCTTCTGCTAGATGTTTTTGAAGCCTTAAAACGGTTGCTTGAATCCACAGCACATAACATAGCCGAGGTGGTTTGCTCCAGTTCGCCCCCAAGATGGAAGTGCGAGCATTACCAATGGAATACTGCTTAATTTAGACATGTTCAACGTACAATATTTGTTTTGCCGATTCTATGCATGAGAGTCTCTATCTTCAAAAATATTCATCCTATTCGGGGGGAGAACTCCATCAAGAAATAACTTACCGGGGCTGTCATGTCGTATGTATAGTTATATACAAAGCCCATAGCACTGCACAGAATTGGTCTCTTGACGCGGTGAGGATATTGTATCTGCCTTTGGTGGCAGCATACTCTTAAAATGGTGTTGATAGGCGAAAACAAACCATCCAATGTGGCATACCGATTAATTTTGAAACTCCGCTCACATCTACCTAAGCAAGTGACAAGTGTCAATAACAGGAGGCTGCGATTCCGAAATACATAAATTGCGTGGATATCGTCAAATAATATACAGATGAGCTTCGGGAACTACTACGTAGCTACAGATAAATGTGATAAAGCCAATTTGAAAAAGCGAGAGGATTAATATTATAGAACACTGGGGAGAAGACTGGGGTCATTGATGATTTTAGATTCATCTGGTGGCTTCGACCATTTATCTATCGAAGAGTTCAGATATCACATCAGTTCGAATTTTGTAAGCGGCCAAAAGACTCACCAGGACAAGCAACGAAGTAACCCTCTAGAGCAGTAACGAATCGATCTTGATATTCGGTTGGAGGCATGACAGTGACTTCTTTTCCAGATTGGAGACCTTGTTTTGCTTTATATTCCAGCGTTTTGGCAAAAGTATAACTTCCAATGGTATCAACGAGGCCACAGACAATTTGTTTCTTCTCTTCATCAACGCCGAGAAGAAGACTACATAGAGTTATTTCATCATGAAACGTCAAGAAAAATAGGGCACATACGAATAGTCCATGATGTTACTCTTTGAAAGATATTCAGCGTCACTCCGTACCGCCTCTCGCAGGACAGCCTTTGAGTATGGCCTAACGAGTGTCAAGGTCCGCTGCTGGCCTGGTATGCATATACTTCGTGAGAGTTCTAAACACGGGGAAATTTAAAAGAAATCGACCTTCGATCCATTCACCATCGAACAGTGTCTTGGTTGTTTCACCGTGGCTCTTAACTTTCCTGCCTTGAATACCTTTGAGATCAAAAGTCTTACTGATCTTTTGGCCATAAAATAAGTTCTCCATGACCAAGAGATCGACCTTGGTCTGTACGGCACCAGTCTCAAGATTCCGAGTTTCGACAGTATAAAAGCCAAGTAATTTTGCCAACGCAGTTGGGCGAGTGGTAGTCGAATCCATATAACGAAAATATGAAGGAGCAAGCTCAACCAGTACTTGACTTAATCGCGAATAGTCAGCTAACAATAGCATATATCTGTAGATAGAAAACTCACAGATCAGCAACATTCCATGCGTTTACCAGGGTTTTGATGATATACCGGTCGTCGCTCGTCTTCCAGAAATTAGATTTACTTTTTCCGCCCTCTGCCGCCCAGTTTTTGCTTTGAGATAGGCTGTGTACAAACGTATCGCTGATACCACATCGCTTCCTCAGAATATCGAACTGCTTGGCATAGTAAACAGTACAGCTGAATTTCAATCGCTTTCCAATGGTCCAGTCATATTTGATATGAGGCCTATCGTCGAAAGTATTGATGTCTGCCAACAAGGCATGATGTTTGACATTGGAAATAGGCGTTTCTTGATTGGTAGAAGAAGCATGCTCGTCCCGTAAGACAAATCGCATAGCTGAGCTTATACCATTAGCTATCGTTGCGGTAAAACCAGAGGGAATCGCTGGAGGGGGTTCTGGTAAGTCTCCCTTTCCAGATGCAACTTGAACACCGGGAGCAGTAAGCACTGATGACTTCTTCTTTTCAAATGGCCCATCTTTCGGCGGCAAAGGAGGAGGAAGGTCGACAGGTTTACCATTTACCAGATCATCCTTGACAATTGTGGATGTGCTGTCGTTACTGTTCGCTGAGACACCACTTGTAGAAGGCTTCCGCATGGTGGTTGGAGACCCTGTGCTTGTATCCGTATTGAACTCGACGGACCTCAGGGAAGCCGGCTTCGATGCACTTTGTACAACAGAACTATGTTCCAATTCATGAAGCAAAAGTGTTCCAGGATCTTCAACCGGAGTAGTGTCCAGCTGGCCACCTGCAGCTTGCATACTCAAGGCTACATCTGCCTTCGCTTTCGTAGATGGTTTCAAACCCGCAACTTGTGCCCCTGAAGCATTGGACAGAGTTGCGAATCGAGATCCAGATGAAGCTGTATTCGTCTGTTCATGTATGGTTTTTTGTCGCATAACGTCACGAATGGACAAAAAAGACGTTGGGTCTCGCGAGTGTGTCTTTCTGGTTATGACAGCAGAGTAATGCTCCGGCTCATTCCAGACGACATCTTCTTGGTCCGGATCAGGTTGATGTTTTGAAGAAGAAGTGAAAAGTTTATAGCCTGTTGCTACTGAGAAAAACGATGAAGTGCCTGAGTCGGAAACAGGAGTCGGGGTGGCGGGTTGTCCATTGCTCGCAGAACGAGCTATGGATAGATTGGCGAGTTCCAATTGATAGTCGGTGGTGCTGAATGCGTGTTAAGTCTCGAAAATAAGGCACATCTTTCCGAGCATACCTCAGGGTGTGAGCGATGATACTCCCCATGTCATCTTCTCTCACAATGATATTACCCCCTGGAAGCGCGTGACACCCTTTCGCCCACCACTCCGGTTCCTCGGCTACCAAATCTCCAACTATTTTCGATTTAGAATGGCCCAAGTGTTTCTTTTGCCACGCTATGAGTCTCTTTTGTGTGCCTTTTCCTGTAGCAATGAATGACCTTCGGACATCATTCAGATGGCCTTCCGACGTTCTCGCTAATTGCGTGTAAAGAGACTGTTCAATCTTTTGGAAGTTAAGGCGCAACGTGACCAACAGTTCTTCGGAATTATCTTTGGAAGGGAGTGTTGGTGCCCTAGACATGTGTGTACCGATGCTAGTAGTCGATTTTGTCGTGAAATACGATGCATCTTGGTTGGTCGCATCTTTGACCGGAGACTGTGGAGTGCTGGGTGGAAGAGGGGGTAAAGGGTAGGCCACAGGAGTCGAGACTTCAGAAGTGCTGGGAGCGGCTGACGCACATGGGGTATCATATACCTCATATGCATCGTCGACCGAAGGTAATCTGGGCAAAGCCTTCTGTAGAACAGTCTCCTCAGCATTCAAAACCTTTTCCTGGAAAAAGTGCACACGCAAAATATAAGAAAACATTTACTTTGTTTGATACGAGCAACAAAAACTGCTGCGCACCAATTTGTCAATGTGATCTGAGACCCCTTCCCACCATTTCCTTATCTCTTTCCTTAGAATCTTCTTCTGATCGACGTTAATATCAGAATCCTTTGTCTCATAACTGCTAAGAGGCGGACTGGCTCGTTCCACACTGCGTGCGAGTTGCAATCGAGGCATTTTAAGCTCAAATACATCACCTGTAGCTGAAATGGCTATAGATATTTCTCCTGACTTCGTGGAAAAATGACGGGTGACGTTAAACCGAGATGAAGGCAGAGTATCCGTCGCATCTATAGGTGTATGTTCGCATATAGGCGGGGCCTTAACGCAGAACAATGGCGAATACACCAAAAGTTCAAGGAACTTTGCATACGACATAAGACTGGAAAAAATATTGGCGTCTGGTATACAATAGAGGAAGATGCTTCTCTTACTATGTTCCGTCTCCCATCTTTTTGCGAGAACTGCGGGTGGAACAAACAGCGCAACTTGTCCACATTTCTATGTCGTCGTTTTCAAGTTCATTTTTTGGCTTTCCTGATTCCTCCACTTTTTGCATTTGAGATGTTGGCTCAGAAACGCGAAAAACGATTCTGATACCGTCGTGAATAACTCTGGTTTCATGCTCCCCTTGAGTGAACTTGCATCCAGGTCTTACGCAGGCTAAGTTGCGCTTTTTGGTGATAGAGTGAACCCAATCCCCAAGTGAATCATCTGCTTTATTTGCATAATATTGATAAGTTAACCAGTGAGGTTTGCCGCAAGGAGTTAGCCCGGACATTGAAAGATAAAATGAGGTCAAAGTTGTGGTTTTCGTGGAACTCGTGGCAGTAGTAGCAGTCGAAAAAGTGGAAGATCCTTCTTGGACAGGTGTTTCACTGGGAGTCGGTTGTGGTGAGGTAGATGTCGATTTGCTAGTATCGATAGGAACATGCATTGAGCAGAGAACAGATATTTCCTGTTGTCGGACAAAACCCAAAATTCCGCACATCCCCCGCCCTTCAGAATCTTTTCCATCCCAACCAAGAAGGCTAGTAATAGCTACACGTTCATCGCCTTTCAATCGCCGTTTGGGTATCTGATCATCCACCCCAGGGCTTACAGAAGTTCGTCTATCCTTCTCCGCGAGCTCGACGAGTAACCTAGGAGGTGAGAGTGCGATACCTGGTGATGTCGATAACAGACTCCTTGATTCGTCGACGTGTCTCAGAGCTACAACGAAAGGCTCTGATGACGATCGAGGAATCTTTGTTGAGATTCGAGACAAACGTAAAGAGTTTCTTCGTTCACCCAAAAACGAGAACCTATTTAACCTGGAGCCAAGTCCATCAAACGATTTTCGCGCTGCTGTTTCCAATGGTGGTTCGGTTTGTGAAGGCAAAACAGTTAAGTCAAGTGATCCACCTCGTCCTCCAAAAGGGTTGATTGTCTGTGAGCGATAACTGAGACCTCGTTTCAAGAAGCTTGCGAAACTGGAAGGTATCAGCGAATTACGAGACCTACTCCGTACCTCCTTACTGAGAGGCGGCGTATTTGGGGTCGAAGGGGATGGAGTGGAGAGTTTAGGCCGCACAAATTTAATTTCAACACCGCTGTCAGAAAATAAATGTTGTTCCAGAATTAATGACAGTTGGACATAAACACCCAGTCGCAGCACTTTAGATAGCAACATATGCTGCATAGGCGAATTTACCCCTTTGAAAGAAAAAGTGCCTCCAACCAAACGTAGATTGGTATCAAGGACGTTGTCTGGTATAATGCGTTGAGGTGACACTATTGACCAGTGGAGAGTATACAACATACCTTCCAGCCCTTCGAGACCGTACAAGACTGTATGATTGGTACCATCCTCACTACTGCGTAGAACGAAATTCGCGGATGCAAAAGTACATCCTATGTTAGCTGGAAGGATGTCGAACCCAGCATCTTCTAGAGGCAAGGGCACTGAGCTTCCATGCGGAGCTATGCACAGGAGTAGGTGTGCAGCACGCTGTTCCCCGTGAAGAATTGCGGGACGAGACACTAAGGCTTGCAGTCGCTTGAGCTGCGAGACGGTAGCTTCAGTCAAAGACTCTTGTTGCAGGACTTCTTCCTTCTCCTTTCCACTGCCACCGGATCCTTGTTCCTGGTGCGATTTCTCTGATTCAGAACCATTTCGTCCGTCCGCCGATGAGGACCTGGTAATAGTTTCTGACTGCGCGTTGAGGCTTTGCTTCAACCATCTTCCTCTCCTAATAGAAGATAACCAATCCTCCCGACCTATTTCCTGGCTAAGTTCATCCAGCACCTCTTCAAACACGTAAACCCATCCATCTCGTCTACTTTCGATCCCAGGTTCATGAATGTCTGTTAAGAAATGTTTCAGCAGACGCGCTCTGTGTTTCCGCGAATCGGCCGAGAGCCCTGCCAATGAAGAGCTCAATGGCAAAGGTGGCAGAGGTTTTTGGTTGACCATATGTCAGCCGTTATTGAAGGTAGTAGATTCGAAAATATATACACTTGTACAGCGTCATGGTGATAACGACTTGGCTTGCTCCGGGCTCTGGCACAGCTAAAATCGGCTTTGCTCCGACCGACATTTTCCCAAACAGGCCTGTTCACCGCCGTGTGACATGCTGCTGGCTGTCCAATATTCCCATTCTTGCCACTTTACTCCATTCCTGGGGTATGTGGATTCATTATGTCGGAACATCATCTCTGACGTTTGCAAGGCTTCTGAAGATCAGTGCAGTGATGGTTCAAGCTTGACATCATGGATTTGAATTTCAAAATAAGCGGAGCTCGAAATATTTAACCTCTTCAAGGAGAAAAACAAGGTAAAATTTGTGCATGCATATGTTGTTCGAACTATTTCATTTGATGATATAATGGGGAAATTATTACAGTTATAAAATAGGTCCATGAAGTGTAACAAACGGTCGTCAGCCGCAAGCAAGCAAGACCAAGAAATAGACTGAAGAAAGAAAGAACGTCATCCAAAGACTGCACACGCATCCAGACAAGGCAGACAAGACAGTGTATAGAACCACTGGGGTATCATTCCGAACGGACAGAGTACATCGTCCAGAGGTGACACTCTTTCCACTGGAGCTAGAACTCGGAGGTCAGGTTAGTAGGCTTACACAGAGACGCGCGGAGGACTGTACGTCTGTAACTCCAACCAGTGCTTGTATATCGCACAGAACGCCTTCCGAGTCTTGTAAGGCATGAGGACCAGCATCGAAATCGAGTGTTTCAGTGTTAGTGTCAGTCTCCGTATTCTTTTCACCAGGTTCTTGAGCGTTGATTTCGTGACAGGATTCCAAGTTGCTTGGGGTGTCCAAGACAGCGTCCCACAAACATACCGCCGTAAGCATAGATATAGGAAACCTTTGTATGTCCGGTTCTACAGATATTTTGTTAGATAGAAAATATCAACCTAGCAGCAGCACACACGTCTCAGGGATTGGAAAAGCCGAGACCAAGTCCCTGCGATTACTTTTTCGCGACCCTCTTCAAAGCCAAGGAGTTCACGCAACGATGGTAGGGCCAGCCATAACTCATCCATAACAGGCTGTGGAGTAATCCCAAGCTTGTAATCAAAGGCTGACAAAACGTCACGATGTGCAGACTGCAAGAAGTTCAGCTTCCGGCTGCACAAGTGACCATGAAGAACTGGAAGAACCTCTAAATCATCGCGACACATGCCATGTGCAGTTAGCGAAAGATATTCTTGCGCATACACGGGTGAAAGAGGCTCCAAGAAGTCTCGATGAAACTGGACTTGCAACTTCAGTACGCGGCCACAAGAAAAAAAGAGAACAATAAGATAAGTCATGCCTTGACGCTCAAAGATAAGCATGCGACCGCAATATCCCAAACAATCAAGTTAAAGCCTTCCTTTTGCAGGGCTTTGCTGATATGTGAGCTCATATTATCTACCGATGAATCACCAGGCTGCATGGTCAGAAAGAAAAAACGGAGGAATAACCAAGCTGCGTGAAATCGGGTTTCCGGAGAGTTTCGCAATTGATCATAGAGATTTGAGTCGGCTTCTGTGATATCTGACTGGTCTGACGATGTGGAGATAGATTGTGACGAGTAGCCGCTTGGAGAGCTATACGGTGAAGGAGTTGGACTTGATAAGGCTGCTTCAGTAACATTTTTCTCCTGTCTAGCAGGAAGGATCTGTGGGATTTGAACCGTGAGATATTATACGGTCCATTGAAACACCAAAAACATACCGTCAAGATCCATTCAATGACCGCCTTTCGTTTTCCGCTTCCGATACCCATGACAACTTCCCAATCATATTTAATGGAGTCCTCTGGTGTCTCATCTTCCTCGTGAATACGATCGGGCTCGCGACTCATCCACAAAGGAGGACGCTCAGAAATTCCAGGGAAGAGCCCATCTTCTTCTCTTCCAATCGCCTCACGTTCCAGGAGGGCACGGAGCCTCGTTTTAGCCATAGTTTCATTGCTCATGGGAAGTTTCGCCATATGATCGAATGGAGGCGCTATGATAGGCACGGGATAAGGGATGGCTTTAGCGGCCACATTTCTCTTTCCCGGAGAATTCGGCACAGTCGATATGCATTCCACAATCGATGTAAGGGGTGGCTAAAAAAATTCTTCAGGGCGCAAAGAACTATTTAATGATAAAATGCAAACATACACGTTTGTTGATGTTTGCTAGAGACTTCAAAGACTCGCCTCGCCTTAGGCTTGCTGCGCGAGACGCATATACTTGCTCATGTGCATGAGCACCTAAATCTCGTGCGGTCTTCTGCCGTTTACTATATGGTTCTGCAATACTCGCTTGATATGACTGAGCTCTCTTGATGATGCGATACGCTGATATTCTATAAGATGAAATAAGCATAACTTATAAGATGGCCCGAAAAATTCAACAATGTCATACCGAGGGGTTTTGGTACCACTTTCAAAATGTATTGGAGAAATATCATCAGAATCCGACATTGTGTTAGGGGAAAGAGAAGCACGATCTGGAGTCACAGAGCGACAGCGCTTTGGCAACCTATTCCCATTAGCGTCAGGGTCGTAATCAGAAGACGAATATGTTTTTCCGCAAACAGGTAATTCAGGCGTAACAGAATAAGACCATGTCGTAGATGCAGAGGTTTGTCGTCTGATTGGTCTAGATTCTTCTTGTTCTTTCAATGCATTCAGTAGTAATTGATGCAGCTTTTGCTCGAAGTCATCAACATGTCCAGCAACGCAAAGATCGTCCAAAGGTTGATTTCGCTGAGAAGCCGGGAGAGGATCAGAATTATCAGAGCAATAAGAGGTCAAAGAAGACGACGTTGCTTCCGATTCAGATTTTCTGGAACCAGAAGACTGAGGGGAAGATGTTTTGAAATCATGAGGACTGCTAGATAATGGTGGCAATTCCGGGCATATATCAAGCTCTTCCGACAACTCGTTATGTGTCCAGGGCAGTAGACTGTTTCCAAGGGGAAAAGACGAACGTCTCACATCTGGCGTATCTGCAAACCAGGTGCTTTCGAGATTGTGGTCTTCAAAATAGTCCGGTGTTGGTGACCGCATATAAGTAGATGAATGCAAGCCCGAGAAGTTATTTTCTACAGTGTTTACTTCGTCTAGGTCCATTGTGTGCGGCACAGACCAGAATTTAAGAAAGCTGTGTTTGGTTCAAAGAGCGGATGGCAGTCGGTTGGAGGAGAGAGGATAAGTTATGACAGTAATGAACAATCGTTGACAGGAGCATTGTGTTGCAAAAACAGGTTCGGTATTGAAGGCAGAATATTGAGCTAAACCCCCACATAACGGGAGCATAGTGGAACGGTTACTGATGCAGCGTGCCCTAGTCCATGCAATCAAAGGCGTGGGTTAATGAATTTGCAGACCTCGCTGGTTCGAACCTCGATGCTCCCCAAGTACCAACCAATCAAACCTTACGGGCGTAATTGGATACGAACATTGTAGATGCACTGGCCTTCGAGTAGCTGGCCAATGACAAGCATAGTCAGTGAATGTACCAATTGCGACCGTAGGGTTCTCTTTCTTTTATTTTAAAAACTCCCGATTGGAATATTCTTCGTAGGTTTCTTCTCCCAAATGGTTAAAAAATACAGAATGTTCTCTCAATTTGCCTTGTTATGTTTTTTTATGTTCGTTGTATTTCTTGTTACGATCTGAACAATTTGCATGAAAAGCGGCATGAGAAGTTTTGATGAATAGATCTACTTGCAAATCATCCAAAAGAAACAACGCAAAGCGGCTATAGAACATACGAAAGTAGCCTCTACTAATTAACAAGGGAAAAAAGGTCTTTCTGTAGTAAATGGAAAGGACGACAGAAAAGTGGCATGCTCAATCCTACACATCTTCCCCGCGACTCCTTGCTTCCACCAAGCTCAACTCCAATGCAAACCTCAAATCTTCATCTATCTCTTCATCAAAAGCATTGACGGTGTCTACGACGGTATGGTGTGCCCTATTGCTACTGGGTGAAGGCGAAGTAGATGCAGCTGCCTGGGAAGGAAGTTTAGCCTTGAGTGGCGTGCTCCAGGCCGATCCTTTCGTCGTCAATGACTTGGGACTTCCACTTTGTGTCTGCCCATTGATGTGATCCGGGCTTGAAGACAAAGAGCTGGCGGAGAATTTAGCAATGGCTTGAATAGCATCAGCACCAGTAGACGTGGGACTGCCATCTGCACTTCCAGGAATGGGCGGAAATTCTTCAGTGTGGATATCCAAACCTGCGTTAGGGTTGGCCCAGTATGATGCTATAGGACTAGCACCCATCACTCCGGGATGGACGAAACTTTCGCCGTGGTTGGCGGAAGGCGAGGAGGGCAATGCCATAGACCCGGTAGGTATTCCATTACGGGGCTGACGCATTGGCGTGGATGTGGTGGAAGAAGAAATCGAGCCAGCAGAGACATAACCAGAACTCGACGCAGACGATGACCATGTCCTATCATCCTCCCACTCTTCTTCGAAGCCTTCTTCAAAATCAGGCTCGAAGACGCCCTCCTCGGCTTGTTCTCCTTGAAGGAACGCGGCCTCCAACCTTTCTGCCTCCCTCCTCTCTTCTTCCTCCATGCTCAGCATCATCAAATACTCCACCATTTCCGACTCGCTCATCTCTCCTAATCCCATCTTCTCCAGCCCGGCTTTATATTGTTTCTCCTTCTTTTCCTTCCGCACCTTCTCTTTCTTCTCCAATGCCAACTGCGTCTGTGTCTCTGACACAGCCTGACGGATTTCAGACGCAGCAGGGATGGTTCGGGAGCTCGACGCAGAAGGGGGGCTGGAGCGTCCTTTAACATGTCCACGTCTGTGTGACATCGAAGGAGAGTTCCTGGCGCTCGCCCGGCCAGCTTGCCAAGATAGGACTACATCACCAACAGCAACAACCAATACATCTCCTAATCCACCCTCCATCGAGTTAACATGGACCTGTCGTACAGCCATCCTTTCTCGCTCCCTTTCAAGGTCTTGTGGTCCTAGATTGTTCCTGCCTCGCCTACTTCCTCGTTCTTTTTTGAACGGCGCAACAAAAGACCTGAGATGGTCGAATGTCAACGCATCCCATACGTGCGTAGTTCCTCTAGCAGAACCTGTCACAAGTACCAGACCGTCCCACCAGAGTGCCGTAACATTAGCTCCGTCTCTATGCGCCTCGAAGGTCTTGATAGGCCCAATGACGTTAAAGTCGTTAAAGAGAGATGCGGAGGCGTCATATTGTCGTCCTTTACCCTTCACCTGGGCGCCAGTATTCTCCTTTGCCTTCCAATCAGGTATATCCCACCGATACAGGCTAACACACCCCATCTTGTCACCCACAAACACCAATCCTCTCGCATGCTCTGGGCCTCCACCACCACCGATACCCTTCCCTTCCGGCAGTCCTAAATAAGGCACAACCACACTCATTTGTCCAAAGGCCGGATTTCCAAAAGGCGTCACTTTGACTTGAGCCTGACCTTCTGGGCATGCAAGCTCGATGATAACGCGATAGAACAC
>Ga0247779_1000695_pt1 | contig 18878 bp, 18 predicted proteins | sample UWRJL221509R5_FD_179925 | JGI IMG/M metagenome (GOLD analysis project Ga0247779, IMG submission 179925) | Plant litter microbial communities from Arlington Agricultural Research Station in Wisconsin, United States - UWRJ-L221-509R-5 | ecosystem: Environmental > Terrestrial > Plant litter >... | reverse complement strand
TTATTTATAGTTTCCACGTGTTAAAAGCGCTGATAATATTCTTATGAATATTAGCGCCCATCCGTCAAAACGGGCAGGTTCGACGATCATAGGGCATATCAGTAGTCTATGCACTTTAGTCAACTAGATCAACTACTTTAAATGGGATAGAGGCTTTTAGAAACAAGATATTGTCAAGCGTTTCAGCGATGCACACACCCATTTCTTCATTCATTTACAACTCAAGCTGAGAAAAAATATTTTCTTGTTTCCGTCCAACCCTCATGGGCCACAGAAGGATATCAATTTTGACAAGACATTGTACAAACAGACAAACTTGCTGATTCACTATCTCAAGAGCTACGTACCAAAGTGTTAACTATGTGGTATTATTGATTGTAATCAAGCCAACATTCCAGTTGAAGTATCTCGATTCTCTGGGCACACATTATTAGTTCGCGCGAGAGCCGTCGCTGGATTGACATTTTAATATGATCGAATTTTAGTTACTGGATGTGTCATCAACGTATATGTGCCACCCAACATTGCGAACATACCTAAAGACACGGCTCACATTTTATTCTTTAAAACTTGTTAGATTGACCAACCCCCATGAGTAGCAAAATCTTCTTGGGGTGTTTCTTAGATAAATTTCTCGAAACTATCTTGAAAGTTAGAGCTTAAAAGAGAGTCCGACGCCGTATACTTTTGCTTACTTCATGGTATCATGGTATAATCACGCGAGAGCACACCATCGTAAGGCTGGTTTTTCAAAAGAGAACCTGGGCCTCAATTTAGTCTGGACAAGGGAGGCTTCGGACAGCGCACACCTCGCTGTCGGCCGACTCCACATGGCTATGAAATATGAATGGCTCATGGAACGTTTGCATAAGGTGGCTTGGGAATTACTACATTATGCGGTGGGAGCGGAGGTTGGTCCTCAACATTGCTACAAGAAAATCTTAGCTTCCTCCTCGAGATACCCAAGGTCGCAGTCAGAGAAATGCCAGGCATTACCTACAATAAGCTCAAGATTCAATCGAAGCGTGTCGGGGATCTTTCCAAAGTCAATCAGTTCACTTCCCTTTCATGCTTTCATGAATCCGCGGAAAATTTAAAACGTGAGGAAATTTTCAGAAATCCGAGAAATTTTTTCGGCGGTAGAAAAAAATAAGTACTAATGTGTTTCGAAAGTTGGATTCACAAAAGGTTTGATGCAAGACCGCGTCTCGAAGTATTTAAGTGCATAAGACATCCTACCAGATCCTACCCTTATCGTTTATGGGTGGTTCCCCATTAGAAAGAATAGCTTAATTAAACTTTTTGAAACACTGTATGGGGTTGGGAAACGCGCACATATCGGGCGACTATTCTAAGGAAATTAATCTTCGTAAATCCTCAGGCCCATCGAACTCCAATGCAGAAACGAGCAAACAGGGCGGTCAAATTTTTGAGGTTATGATACGGCGAAAGAACCAAGTAATATAGTGTCATGTACAGTATATCCTTGAACTAATAATAAAGCGAACAGAATAGTAATAAGAAACATGATTTTACCGAAAAACCTGTAAGGAACCTTAGGATTTCGACACGAGTAAGTGGAGACAATTTATTTGGATACACCAAGCGTTGCACATGGAAGACACACAGATGTAGGAGAAATAACGTTACACGGCAATTTTTTTAGACGTCGTTGACTTGAAATCTGTGACAATGGATAGCACTTGTGAATAATTCAGGGTATACATAACACATGGAAAGCTTCCGAGAAAGTTCTCTGTATGGTAACAATATTATTGAAGACGACTTGAATGATTGTAACCAGAATTGAAAAAAGAACAACATGCATTGTACAGAATTTATTACTCGAGCCTGAAGTGAATAATTGCGTTATACGATCCGACGGATGAGTGTTGAGCGCTGGGTGTCAATGTTCTGAATGCCGGTCAATTCAACGGTTACTTGCTCTATTTTTCTAGACGCCGTCAAATCATGTCATTATTGATTTTCAATTCATGCGACCGGGCCAGGGTTTCTTGTTGACGACATAGGAAAGTGAGATATTATGCATATTGTAACGTTATACCCCGTGAACTGAGATGATGTTCTGATCGTTGTCTGCCTTCAGCATGGCAATATCAGCCAGGCTGTTCCCGGACTGAAGTTACGCACCAACTTTGTCTCGCGGTTACACTTCTTAAGTGAATACCGAGGCGATTGATTGGCACATTGCCTTCCGAGAATCAATTGATTTCTGCGTAGCCTCCAGCAAAAAAAAGGCATACTCCAGAAATGAAATGTTGGGATTACTCCATGTCCCAGCCCAAACAATGATACACCGGTCCAGCCGACAAGGGATTCGCGTTGCGATTTCGAGGCTATTTATGGGGAGATTGGAGAAGTTCTAGTGGTTGTTCCCGACAGTTGGATTATTTTCGATAGTTTTGTTTATATGAAAGCGTATGTTAACTTTGACCATGCGTCTGAATTGTACAGGGCCACAATTCTCCTGTGGGTCACGAGAAATTAGGACGACAGAACAGTGTATGACAACCAGCATTGATCCATAAAGCATTCAATGCAAGAAGCCCAGGGAAGGAGTAGACAACGAGATCAAGCGACAGCCCGTGACGGAATTTAAGTTCAAGACCTCGTGGCCAATGCAAACAACTTGTAATGACAGAGTAAAAGTCTTGCGAGAGCCGATGTGCCTCATGTCAAACATGGTGACTAGGGAGAAGAAGTTGAAAGTCGGTGGAACGAAATTGGCTCGCATTGATTATTACTGGACAAAGAAGGCAATAATTGGAACTCGAAAAACGCGAAAAACACAAAGAAAAGATATTTAAGCCATTGGACCACACGTGAGTAAAAGGAAATTCATAACCAGCTGAGACGGGCCGGGCATAGTCTAATCCTACATGCAGGTCCGGAACCGTGCTGACGGATTTCGGCATTTTTAGGAACACGTGAATATACAAACAGAAATACATAACACGCTATGCTCGCTAATTAAGACTGTCAACAATAATCTTAGATGCGTTATCAGTGCAGTGCACGCGTTTCCAGTCTCCAACTATTCTATATTCTCTTAATCATACATTAAAATCTCCGTAATACTAAAAAATTCAATGGAAAAAGTTCTGCAACTTTCTCCTGCTCAGACTTTCGTGTAGTATATCTCCTTTTCTTTGGCGAACGTGCCAAAAAGATATTCGGGGAGCTACTGAAAGTAGGCTCCTGGTTTTTGATGTTGTCGTCGTCATATCGTCGTCGCTTTCCTGTAGTAGTTGGACTAGAGGGCGGGTGAAACGAGCGAAGTGGAGTGGAAGAGGGGGTGACAAGACACGACTCATAGGTAGCCGTCGGGACCCATGAAGACGGAGGCTGGGGAACAGGTCCAGGTGTATACGGCGAAGCACTCGCTGGTGTTAAGGGTAGTCGATATCGACCTGTGGACATGTAGAAGCGAGGAGAAAAATGACGACGTCACTCCGCAAATGTGAAAGTTCGTTGAAAATCTCCATATTAGGGAATTTGATGGCGGCAACTTGCGAAATCGGTCAGCACGGTTAGAGGGACGCGCGTAGAATCAGACTATATATGAAGTAAGTCTCCATCAAAGATGTCAGGAGACTGTATAACGTAATATATAGTCTGACTACGGGAGACTAGGCCGGGCACAGCCACTACGATTAACCGTTCTGGAAATTCACATGCAATCTCTTCCTTCATCGACTCATCTCTGGCCTTCTAGCTTACCCCGCAAAATCAAAATATTGGTAAATCCAATTATTGGTCGCGACGACGACGCCCCAAGAGAAATTCTACTTGCAATTTTGCTCTCTTTCTTTTCTTCCTGATTGTTAAGAGCAATGCAGTCTCTGTTGTCTTCTGCTGAGAATCATGCCTTTCAATCCTTTCTCTCCTCTGTCGACTACCCAGATGCTGAATCCACTACTATTTCTGCCGCAGAATGGGCGTTATATAACGCGGCACCTTCCTCGCTATATTCTACTCAAGATGACCCTTTGCATGAAGGAGAGTACAATAACGAGCATCGGGAGGCATTGTCGAAAGCCACGAAGGACTTGATGTCTTTAGAGCCTAACGAATGGACTACAGGAGCCATAGGAATGGATCCTCAATCCCAACGCCATTATAATTCTAGTGGTCAACCGTTGGACCATTACAGTCGACAAGAGCATGAACGCATGCTTGTGCATCAACAGCAGGTCTTGCAACATCAACAGCAACACCGACAGCAGCAGCAGCAGCAGCAACAAGAACAACAGGAACAACGGAATAGCTCCTTCTCATCCAATCACGATGTCTTTCCATTTTTACACAACAAAGGACAGCAACCGCCGATGTACCAGGCGCAATCTATACAGAACCAAACCCGACACCAGCAACATTCGGTTCCTCCGCTAAGTGCCATATCGTCCGACCATTCATCGCCCACATCCCCACATTCGCCATATAACTTCCAACAAATCCATAATTCAATGCTCGGTTCTGCGACCCTCCATCAACAGCACCAGCAAGTTCACATACCCTCCCAGCCTCAGCATCCGTCCGAAGGCACCACATCAACGTCCGTGATTAGGAACAAGCGGATGTCCACTTCGCGATCTACTCCGTCAGTAGCAACGTCATCACGACCCTCAATCCATGGTTCCACATCCTCCCCTAATACCGCTGGCTCGTCATCGTCAATTTTCAGCTCAAATAATAAACGGCAACAAGTAGCAAACGGATCCGGCAGCGCATCTAAGCGAACATGTTCATCTACGTCACCACCTGTAAATCCGCAACAGTCACAAACTTCAGGAACTCAAAAGCAGGCTTTGTTGTCACCTTCTCAGAAAAAGGCGAATCATATTCAGTCGGAACAGAAACGGAGAGCTAATATTCGGAGAGGATATGAAGCTCTATGCGAGACAGTACCCGCGCTCCGTGAAGCTATTCGAGAGGAAGAGGAGGCAGAGCGGAATGCGGCGATTGGAAAGGGTGCCGTGAATGGTGCAGTGCAGAGAAAGAAAGGTAGAGGAAAGAAGAATAAGGATGATGAGAATGGGAAGGATAGATTGGACGGTAGAGCAGGTCCCAGGAGTGAGAATGTCGTGTTATCAAAAAGCATGTATTCACCACCCCATCTTATGTTTTTACCTACTCGTTGGCTCATTCTTACCTGATACTCTTTCTCTCTAGCTATCGACCATATTCAAGAATTGTTAGCGGAACGATCTGCCCTCCTTGTACGACTCCATCAGGCCAGGTCATCTTTACCACCAGGTCATCCGGCATTGACGCCATTAATTCCCGATCCCCCTTGGGAAAGAGAATGGAAAGGAGGAGAAGGGAAATTAGGCGATGAAGATCCAGATGGAGGGAGTGATGGAGAGGAAGATGGAGAAGACGGGGAGTAAATTTCCCTTGTCTTTGCGTGAAGGATGACGGTTGTGGGGTGGTCCTGATTTATTTGCCTTCTCTCCTTTTCATACTGCTGGATACGTGGATTCGATTCAGCATCCATTAGCTGAGGCATGGTTAGTTCCGTTTTTATCCTGTCCTTTCCCTTGCATGCTTGATTTACACCCCTTATGTTACAGATGCTTCCAGTCTCCACTATGTTCAAATAGCCCAGTTGGTACTGTTTCAAGCGCCAGCTTTCGGTCGTGAGGTCATCTTGACAATACTAGCCAGACCCAAGGACTCGATTCCCAGAGCAAGTCAGAACACTCGCCGAGAAGACGATCCGTACAGGGAGCGTTCTCTTCGAAGATCCGATCTTCTCCACTAAGATGTTGTACCCATGCTTTTGGTGACAACGCGTCACTTCCTAATGTTGCCTTCAAATTTCCGAAAATATGTTCTTCGGGATACATAAACCACCTCGGTCACTCTTTCTGCTTATATCATTGCCTTTCTTTCTCGTTTCATCGTACTTTCAAGAACACTCGAACATTAATTTTATTGTTGGTCCACTATTATTTCAATTCCGTTTGTATTATTCTTTCTTTCCTTGTTTTGCTACAACTGTTTTTGCTTTACTTCATTAATATAGCCTGTCGCTTTGCTTTTTTTTCGAGGTTATGATGTCTGTCTTCGTGTTATCTTATTTCTATGTTATCTTTTTTCCTTTGTTTACTATATGTCCTTTTCTTTCAAAAGGTCTGCGTATCAATGTTGTATTCCGGATACTATATACAAATTCTCGCTTCTCTGTGTGTCGTATAGCCTGCCAGTTCGCTTCAATATTACGATATCTGGCCGTCTGGTGCTACTCTGCTCCAACTTATTTTCGGCGTTTCGTAACGAGTGTGGCGTAGTTTCTAATTCCAGTGCCCTTTTCTCTCAGAAACCCAGTTAACTTTGCAGCAACTTGGAGAATGCACACAAAAGGATCTTTTCCAACCTCAGCTCGTTATTAAGATAAGATAAAGCAGATCAGTTGTAGCACTGCCACAGCGCTTGTCCTATTGCATATTTCCCACGAAATCTTTTCTTTCTTCCACCTTTACTCTACCATTACTCCTTTGGATTCAAATATCTGGTCAAGCCACGATACATATTCTTTCGCATCAACTCCAAGGGGTAAGGTACCTTATCCGCAAAATAACATGCAGTGATAGTACGTCCTTCAAATCCGTCTCCGTTAAGATGATTATTCACAAAACATCTTTTGTAAAGTTTTGGAATTCTATATATTTCTCCACTGATGCTATCAGCTTTGAGCATTCTGCATGATTGTACTACACACTGAAGCCTGCGCGCTGGAAACAGCTGCATACTTTGGTTCATCCATGAGGTGCTCTGATAGTCGGATCCTGGATGTTCACGTTCGACAACCTTCCCTGCCAGTGCCTGACAGATTTTTATCATTTTCCAGCTGCAGTCGAACTCGCCAAGCAAAGACATCGGCTACTGCTACGTTGCGATGCATGTACGTCATATTGACATGATTTATTGGCCCATTTCTTGCGGGAGGCTTTTCCTATTCTTTTCCGTGTCATACAACTGCGTCGAAGAATATGCACGAACTGCCTCATAACATTGCCTTTGGCTGCAAAATCCTTGAATGTCTGTCCCTGGGCGCTCCTCGAGACTCCGGATAACGCCTTTTTTTCCCCTCGAGGCAGCAACAACATGTGCGTGCAGCTTTCAGTACTCGGAGTTTTCGTCTTGGCACCCGGCGAATGAACTCTTCGTGGGGTCGTTGCGGTCGATGATTACGATCCTTTAATTTATCTTAATTTTATCACACTGCCACCTGCTGCTCAGGCACATTTACTGACTAATTTTCTGAGCATAAAAGGATGCAACTGGTCTCTTCTCCCTTTTCTTTACCGCCTTTCAGTGCTCTTCTAGTTCTGAGTTTTATTTTCCTGCCTTTGGAAACATTGTTTACTGTCAGCGCCTGCAATGGTTATATTCATGAAATTTGTGCCTGTACTCCTTGCTTTCCCATCAGGTGAGTCGTTTCTTCTCTTCGGGGAAAATTTATCGCTGACGGTGATTTACTGTCTCTCATAGTTCTAGCTCAACTTCCGACGTCCTTATTTTCTCGTACAGATATCGACGGCTTCGATCCAGACACAATTCCCTTGAGCTGTGCACGAAACCAATGTCAGGTCTACGCGCAAGCCTTCAATGTATGCAAAAACTTTCGCCAATTTCACCCTTTTCTATGTACCAACTCACTGATGACGATAACAGGACCCAGATTGCACCGATCTGAGCTGCGTATGCACAAAGCCTGTCGCCAGCTCTTACCAAAGCTGCTTACAATGCGCGCACGACGCCAACGTCGCTGGTCTTGATCAATCTTTGGTTGATGAACTTGTTTCAAGTCAGTATTCGTCAACTAGATACCATAATCAGGAAGCTGATTAATTCATTCATTTTGAATTCAGGTTTTGTCTCTGACTGCAGTAGCGCGGGTTTTCCTATCTCTGGGACAAGCTCTGGTGGTAGCAGCAGCAGTGGCAGCTCTAGCAGTAGCTCTAGCGGCAGTAGTTCCAGCAGCTCCAGTGGTACAAAGAGTGGAGGCAGCAGCTCCGGAAGTAGCAGCGACATCGATCCTAACGATCCATTTGGCATTGGAATCAACACAAATGGGAACGGCGCAGCTGAATTGGAACCCCTGGGGTCCTTCGCCATAGTCGTGGCAGTTGCCTTTGGAGCACTTGCACTCTAGCTTTAGCTTATGTTACCTCGTTGGATCGACTACTTCCGCATTCAATCAATCCTTACGATCACCTTCACGCGAACGCCTAACAAGTAGGAAAGAAATGAGTTTTTTTGCCAATTGGTAGTATGGTTCAATTTCTCGGAACACGAGAGACTACAACTTTAGATGTCCACTTGTCATGATATTATCGATCTGCGTGAATAGTTGAATTGAAAAAGGCTATTATTGGTGGGTTGGTTGTGCCAGTGACCGCATGCGTACATGTTTCATTCCTCTATCTGTATCCGCTGGGCGCCGAAGCCCGTTTCTCCAAGCAACAGCTCAATACACACAACACCCGTGTACATATCTATCGACCTTGCCTATTTCTCGCAGAAAGCCAAGGGCTTCGGCGCCCGCCTTGATTACCGACGGATGCGGTAGGATTATACCGCTTCGAGTTTGCCTCAAGCCTGTGTGGCGCCCTTTCTGTTTTTGGCAGCTGTGGTCTCGGGTCTGGTCGGGTGCCCAAAATCTTGCCAGGGGTTTAGTAAGGGAAGACTAGGCCAAGAAATGCCGAGAAGAAAAGTGGACTTGCGTTTTATTTGCTTTTTCAAACGTTCGTCACTGTATAGACCGGATACGAGGTCTTAAGATGACGACTCTGACGACGGATGGTGCGGAAATGAATATCAGGAGCGTCCATCTTGCTTGTGTGGCCTTCGCATTGACTGTCATTGGTTTGAACATCGTTGTGTAATAAGTATTTAAGATGATGCCAATGTTGTAAATGCAACAGCCGTACGTTATTATCAAAGTCAATGTTTACACTGTAAGCATCATAAGCTTGACTGTATCCTCCCAGTTTTGTACCTTGAACTCGGGGTACAATGGATTAACAGGGTTTTTAATAAGGGATGCACCAAATCCGACAGCACGCCTGACCGAGGTGAAGTTGGCCACGTCTTCGTTTCCAAGAGATCTTTGTTCCTCCTGGTACACGTAAGAGCTTTCGCGGGTAAGATACTGTACGATGATGGAGTGGCCGAGCACACGAGAAACGGTAGCAAAATAATCCGCAACTTTCATCGTGGAACTTTCCAAGGGTAATGCACGGCGTTCGTTGAGAGATTCGAGATGAGAAGGTAGAGTGGACAGGGCCACAAATTCCCCGATACTGTAGTGAAACTATAGGTTAGGTACACCACTAAAGGTTATCAAAAGATCAACACGCACTCGTCAGTGTGAGTAGAGGTGAGCAACGAGTCAGGGTCCCCTAGGAATGTGGCTGTCCTCTTGTCTTCCGAGAGACCCAGGATGTTGTTTTCGACCATAAAGTCGCTGAATATGCCGGTCATGACGTAGGTATAGCCTAACGAATTGTCCTTGCTGGCTCTTTCCTCCAACGCTTTCCTGACCTGAAGTTTCGGAGCGAAAAAAGATTCTTGGGCGGCAACGGGATTGCTAAAGTCTGGACCGACTATACCATACCAATCAGCCTTTTTTTTCAAGGCGCGTTGAGGTTAACTAACTCACATTCACTTGGATAGATGTGCTTTACACCCCCAGCGAAAGCCGCGTCAAAGTACTTGATTTGATCCAGAACAACTTTATGGTAAGTGGCGCAGATCAATATATCAAAACCGCGATATGTCTCCGGGTCTTCAAGATTGCCAACAACACGTTCTAGAGGTACCGACGCATACTTGGCCTCCTTCTCCGGGGTGCTTTTGGCAGTGACTGTGAGGTAGGCGACGCGTTTTAGCTGGTCTTTGTACTTGGCAAGTTTCTTTGCGATGCTACTGCCTGGTGAGCCGGTTGCGCCAAGAAGGAGGACAGAGTAGGGCATTCTTAACAGGTTGTTCGAAGTGGTGAGAGGGATAAAGAATATATCACCATAATTGTAACTCTTTTATATAGACCTTCAGACATTCGTTGGTGATTGCTCCTGAAAATATTGAGCAAAGTTAGCCATTGAGGTTACTAATGCTTCATCAGCGCTTTGAATACGACTTACAAACCCTGCAACATTCTATGACGGCGGAGCAGAACACAGTTACGACGCATCGTTTGGTATTCGGCAGTTTCGTAAAATGTAACGCCTCTTTAAGAGTCTGTTAGCCATCGGATTGTTGAGCAAAAAAAATCGCCGACATGTCACGTCAGTATAGTGCCGACCGTTGGGTTTGGGTAGGACGGCGACTGCTTTGGGAGTCTCAATCAAAGTGTCAAAGTGCAGCTGGCCGCTAGTTGAGTTGTTGTTGAGCCACTTTGGTAACTGGTTTTATATATAACCATTGGCAAAATCCATGCCCCACGAAAGTTACAGCGCAGATATGATTCCAAGAGAAGTTATATTTCGACTTGTTCCGCGCGTAAGAAGATGAGGATAGATACATCAATTCGGATCCATTGATCATGCGAGCGCGTTGTGGTTAAAACTGGCCGGTCACATGGCTTCATGATTGGTGTAGACTATAATCTCAACTCACAAGCTGAACTGGAAAAAAAACCAAAGAAAAGTAAACTTTGCATCGATCTAATTTTTTGTTAAGGTTTAAATTATTTTCTCCAGATTTCTTCTGGAAGTCAGGAAGCTGGACATTCTCATCACTCACCTATGGTCGGCTGGATGCCAGAGCGTGCCGTTCCGTAAAACCCAACCGAGTGCTCGGGAAATGCCGAATTTCTTTTTACATTTTTTTGTTTTGAACAAACTCGTAACCTGTACCACCAACACATTCTGAGATAACATTTCTCAAAATTTCAAATCATATCTTATGCTTCACACATCGAGTTCCACAAGCACGACGAGGTGAGCAATGGCAATACATAAATCACTAGGCCCATAGACGCTCATCAGGAAACAAGTCATACGACAGATGCCGATAACTGTAGTTCGCTTCCGGATCACATGCGGCTAGAAATGTTCACATGCGATATTGACGTTTGGCTCGAACAATACAGTCCTCATCACATCGATTCAAAGAACATAGAAGAATGCTTGAGCAAATTGCTCGAAGAAAAGGTTACCGTGATGCGAGACAAGAAATGCCAATGGAATAACGTTCCAGTCTTTCGACGAGGACAGAAAATGAGAGATCTGGAGGATGAGGCCGCCAAATTTTATTACAACATCGCTCAAGCAATATGTGCGTATAATAAAGACCAAAAGGCCAAAAGTGACAAGCTTCCCTTGCGCCACGTAATATTTCCCTCCGAATTCAAGAAACACCGGAATGTTCAAGAGCGATACAAGGTGTGCTTCATACTCTCAATATACCTTGATCGTTTGCTTACGGAAACATGCTCAGATTCGCCTGCAGGCGATATACGACGTCCATTACGCCTTGAGGACAGACCCTCGTCTAATATAGCAGTACGCTGTAAGCTGTCTCGCATCTAGCACTCCAGTAAATGTTCAACAGTATGTTTTATAGATAACTGTAGAGGATGAACGCATGGTTCTATGGTATTTCTCGCATTCGCACTCCGTCAAATCGGTGTCATTCAACTGGATAACGGTGTGCACTTATTCTCCCTTTCTCCTTAACAATTATCGATTTCAAAGAAACAGGACCCCCGAACATTTGTTAAAGTTTGGCTATCGTTTGCATATGCCACGCAAGAGGAACTTGGTACCGATCCTTCCGTCCACCAAATCCCGCCAGCAGTAATTGGTGGCAAAATCGACTACGTTTACGAGGCCAATGGTCCTATTGAGTCAAACAACAGTAGCCAGACCTATTACAGGACAGTGGGATCGTTGATGTCCGATCGGCCTATGTACATACATAGCCGAGCCACTCGAATGTGGAAGGTAATTCGGGTCCACTCAGTTGAGAATCCTACGCCCATAGAAGAAGGAAAATTCCTCGTGCTCAAAGACTTCTGGATCCCCCACGATATTCCTACAGAGGTGGAGAACCAGCAACGCTTGTTTGAAGCTGTTGACGCCTTCATCGCAGACCCTCACTGGAAAGCAGACCCGAGGCTGAAAGAATTTGATAAAAAGACTACCGATCGGCTAGAGGAACTTTTTACGGACAAGAAGTATCAAAGTCTTTTCCTCACCAACCTTCACGCTTGGCGAGGGAGAACGTCTAAACCGGTCGCCAAAGGTGCCTGGATAAGTCCTGATCCATCTCAATATCGTCTATGGGAGCCTTGGTTGACCTCATCCCGAGCCGGGCACATCAAGTTTAGCCACATCCACCACTCATACAGAAGCGTTATCAAACGTTGCACCTCTTTCGGAGGCAAAGGCTCGTCGATATACCTCCAAACAGCAAGCACGATTTATCTACGAGGAAGTTTGCACTCCGCTTCATTCACTTTCCACTCTTGGTGCTGTTATGGATGTTCTTGCTGAGGCCCTTCAAGGTGAGAGATATGCTTTCTCTTTCTCCCCGTCATTTCTGACTTCGATCTCTAGCCCTGCAAGTCATGTTCTGCGCGGGATGGGTACACAGGGATATCTCGAGCGGAAACATTCTGGCCTTCCGGACCTCTACCAACGACCGTTGGCGCGTCAAGCTTGCTGATCTTGAATTCGCCAAACCACTTGACGAGCCCACGAGTGAGGCTACATCATATGAGTCGAAGATAGTGAGTCGCAGCCTAATTTTTGTCTTGTTAAAATCTTACTTCTTACAGGGAACTCCTCATTTTATGCCCTTTGAGGTACTGGCTGGGGATTATCTCTTGATAGAAATACGGCGCAGCATCTTATACAATTACCCCGGGGTTCCAACTTTGGCTGACCAATACCTCGAGCGATATCCAGAGAGTCGTGATATAGAAGCCTTGAAAGGTTTCAACGCTCTGGAACTTTGGCTCGATATTTGTACCGGCTTTGATCCCTCCATGATCCCGCGCCAGGGCGAACCTGTCATCCACAACTTTCAGCACGATCTGGAATCTATTTGGTGGATTGTTTTCTGGTTCATCACCATGCGTACTGGAAACGAAGAATTATACGCCTGGGCTAAACCTGCTTTCACCTTCCATAAACCTTTGGACCTTTCGTCACAACGTCATAATATCTTTCGACGTATATCCTATAAATTCCAGCAATCCCAGATCCAGATGAGCCAGATGAATCTGCTGAAAACATTCCCAATAGACAGTATCGAAAAGCTGCGTTGGGTTATGCCCTATCATTATCAAGAGCGCGCCGTGTTTGGGCAGCTTATGGTTCCTGGATCCTATTCCAAGATACACGCGGAATTCGCTCAGACCTTTGACGATATACTCCAGAGCAGGTCGAAGTGGTACGACACACCTGTCGGTGATATTTCAGAGCTCAAGGCCAAAAAGCGCGATCACGAACAAGCTTTTGAACACGACCAGAACCCGGCAGATTCAGCTGCGGGGTCGCAAGAACCCTCGTCCAGCCTTGCAGCCATGTATTCCCCGTCCGCGAATTGCTCGTCAAATCAGCAAGTCAAGCGTCGGAAAGAAGATATAGACGTCTAAAAATGATGTTGTCCTCAAGCTCGACATGACCATAGGGTCATAGCCATACTATCTTGGTTCACGTTTGTTGGTTTCCTAGATCTATAGCGATACTTACTGCTCGGATATGAAGTAATATCAATAGACCCCTGTACATCGATATGATTGCTCCACGGAGGCTCAGTCGGAGGTTGGAAGCTTTTGCCATCCGCTTCGGATGTGTTGAAGGACCCCAAAAAGCTAAACGTTATGATGGTAATTTGTCTGTTATCATGTATAAAAGCCCGCTTCTAATGAATGAGTTGGACTCGCACCTCCACCAACCTCAAAATCAAATAATTGGTTTGATACCTGTAGGTGGCTATTTTTTTCACAACGATCTTTGAAAAACGTCTCAAATAAGACAATCGCAGTAACAATATGTCGCTGCTCAATCGCAAGTTCAGCCTCACAGGCCTCCTGTTCTTCCTTACGAGCTTGGTCTTCAGGCAAGGAGTGGTACTAGCTATTCCTCAATCTGGCTCTGGCACAGTACCACCCGAATTCCAGTGCGACAGAAACTGCTACCCTTGGCCAACACCCTGTAACAACATTTCACATTCGGTCTTGGAAGATTCAGGTTGTTATAGATGCTGCTTAAACTCTGCCTCTACTTCAAGCTCGAGCAGCGGTTCTGCAGCCACCCCACAATATTAGGAGCATGCTATACTAGGTAGTACTACAATACGAGGTAAGTTCTGGATGAATACGATCGACTTTCTTTCCTTGACCTCAACTTAATATTATCTTTAGATTGTACCCTATTCTATTACTAGCCCGCCAATTTCTCTTAATGAATACCACACAAGCAGATACTTATGTATGTGAGAAGAAATCAACCTTCTGGTGTGCCTGCCTTACGAAAATTCTCTTCTATGCCTATACCACTGGCAACTATGTACGTACGTCTTCCAAACTGACTTGTGATCATGATCGCAGTCCATTACACTTCGTTTTTGACATCAGACAAACGAATCATCGTATCATGTTAGCATCAAGCACATATTCAATGCTCATGTTCGGCCGGACTCTATCAACACCCAACATATTGTTGACAAGAGGTGGGTATTTATGCCGGAGAATTTCAGATTGGGCAAACAAGCTTTCTTCCTTGATGCCAGCCCTTAGTTTGACACGCAAATCTAATCAGATATGAATCAGTAGCCTTCTATGTATGTATTGCTCTGTCATACTCGGATTTAGGGAGGAGCCATCTATAGCGAGTATTGCTTCTTTCACTGCGATACCCCATTGACGTTATACCAAACACTTATCTGCAGATAGCAGTACGGCTTTAACTATTACAGACGATGCATCCGAGTTGCACGAGCTCCTCAATGTGCCTTGCTCATATGAATCGCTGTTGGCTATTCTTCGCCGATTCACCCCTCCCTTGGCTTTCGAACGTCGATTGATAAACGTTGTATGTAATCCCGTGCAACTTCTAATCATTTCTCTAACCTTCAGGCTCTCAGAAACGTCGCGAATGCAGTTGCACAGTTACGCAGCTGAGCTGTTCCAACTTCGTAGTACACACACATACGTCAGCGAAGTGACGAAACATTGGTACGTACCCACCTTGGTCGGCACACTGACATCAAGTGTCTTCTTTCAAGTATCTTCTTGTTTGACTCTTGACATTCTTGAGATAAGCTGATTCACTGGCCCTGTCATGCTTGTCAAGTTTCTCGAAGCAGGCACCCCCGCTAGCAGCCTAAAATATCAATCTGATATTCTCAGCCTCTTGTGCTCAGATGACCGTATCACAGGACACAAGAAACGTCAAGTTTAGAATTTAGAAGAACGTTTCAAATGTTCCTTTAATCAACGATCTACACACGAAGAGCGATATCGGTGCTACGGCATAAGCATACGTACCCAAGACCGATTCTTTGCGAAGGATCAACTTGTTTCCGCGCGTGCGTACGATCAAGATCAGTGCCCTTTAATCAAGTAATTGGGGTTGTGTATGCACATACATAGCGCATTTCCCCATAGCTTTTTGTGCTGAGAACTCGGAGGAGGACTCCTTGGGGACAATGTTTTATTCTGATATCCTTTTCTCCCATGCACAGGCCTTAATTAAGCCGACGGTGCACGACCAGTACGAACTGTGGCGGCTGTGTATTGAATGAATGACGCTAATGTGCGACGCACCGCGCAGAGACCTGAGAGGCACGTACACACGCGGGGTATATATAAATGTGCGTGTACTATACATTTATTTGAGGATACGTTTCTATCAGGCTTCTAGTATGAGGTCTTCCAAAATTGATAGTGATGATAGATGTTCGGTGTGTTCTTACCGGGCATTGGAAGTTACCAACGCCGACTCCCGAGAGCATGACAAGTAGCCTGTGGGAATACCTATCGCATTAAAACTCGTACGTTCAAGTTTTCTTTTCTCTTCGAAATTTTTGTTCCCAGCTTGAATTAATTTTTTCTACTTCGCAGGCTATGTTCAAATTTGAGAGCTGGTATGGTGTCGGAACCAGGTCCTCTGTCACCCTTGACACAACCACACTTTGCAACAAGGGGAAAGAAGTGTGGCGTTACTTTGTTTGTTTGTCAGGCATGGGTGCTGGCATGCATTATAGTGCGTTGTACATTTTTCTTTCACCTGTTAAATGATGTAAACTATACTCTGGGTAGTGGGTACAGTGTACGAAAGATGTTATTGCTAGTCCTGGCGCAGACAGGAAAGTAGAAGTGGGATGCCGCCCTCAACTTGCCGACGTCCCGAAGGTTGAAGTAAGCCGGCATAGCCCATTTGTCCTTAATGTTTGGTTTGTCGGCTGGTGGCAAGTCGCGTGACGTCATCTCTAATCTAAGCTTAGCCCCGCCCGTCTTTTTTCACAGCCAGCTTCCTTTAACCTGTGCGCAAGCCAGGGAGCGCAAAAAACTGTTGGGTTGACTGTGAGCTCACGAGCCGCTTAATCCCTCGCAATGTTCCTGCCCCACTTTTGTGTATTCGACGAACCAAGCTGCAGCACCGTCCTTGAAGAAGCTTCAATACTTAGATTTTAATCTCTCTGCCTCTCCTCCACCATGCCTTCATAACTTCCTTTGCTATTTACTTAGCCTTCACCTCAAGCTCAAGTATGTACCCACGTACGTCAATCAATCTCAGCAGCTGCGGTGTTGGATTGTATCAGCCAGAAAGAAGGTACCTCCTAGGACATATGTGTTTCCTTGCTATAATGTATGCTTGTCCACACACCCTGGTGAAAAAATGTCGGCGCTATTGTTGGGTACACCCCATCTAATTATAGGCGCTTAATATCTATTTATGGGATGAGATGGGACTATGACCGATTTAGACCAATCCCTTGTGTCTATGATCCCATCCGTGCATAGGCGAGTGGACCGACAACGGCTTTAAGGCCCTCGCTTCTCTTCTTCTTGAATGAGACGCTAGAACCCCACGGGGCTGATCCTCAAGCTTGCTTTCTGGCTTCGCCTTCGACGCTCGACATAGAAAAAGAACGGTTACGGATAGGGTGAGAGAGTTGAACCGAAACCGCGGCTCAGCGTCGAAGCTGCTGCTGTAAACTCACGCTCGGCGGGACTAGAAGATGGCGTACAATATGCGGTTGGGAGAAGATGGGTAGGTAGTAGACTTAGATACTAGAGATAGTAAGTTTAGAAATACACTCACAACGAAGTGAGAGAGATTATTGTGTGGCTTGTAGTAAGTAAGTACCATCAAGCCATAGGCAAAGAACGCTGGACTATCATACATATATGGGAATTCTCCAAGGACGGCTAGATTCTACTGTTCATACCAGTGTCAGACAGTGGCTTGACATAAGTACATATGTCACTTCATATGCATATGATGTTAGATTGCGTGAGTCGCAGTATTAATTACAATGGTAGGGTGCACTTATGCCCAACCAAGCACAAGGCAGTACTTATTCCAAGACTCGATACCAAAGTTCACTCTTCTTCTTCTTCGACAAGTGAGTTTCTACGTGACTATGCGGAGAGGGAGAGGCCAAGTCGAAACCAAAAGCCTGCCGTGGCGTTCTAGTGTATTGTTATTGAATAGAGACAAGATAAAAGTCAAGCGCAAGACATCTCCTACTTGTCCACCAAGCTTAGCTGAGGTTGGAAGGAGATAAGATAAGCCCGTGCATATCATCTACGTTACTTCTAGACGAAAGATTGACCTTTAAACATATAACCAGATTCGAACGGAACCCATAGGAATATTTAGAAAAGTTCGAAGACTGACCACGCGCGTATGAGAGGAAAGGGATAGATGGAAGTGTACGGCATAGCCCGACATATCGGCGGTAGAAGTAAATCTGCTACGGCTACGCACGGGGTAGGTAATAGATTAGATTACTAGACTTGATTATTATCGTCATAAAAGGGTAGATTTTTGGTACTAGTCACAGTCCCGAGTATGTGTATACAGCTAAGAGACAGCACCGGCGGTGAATAGAAAGCTTGCCTGATACTCTGTTACCCTTGATGTAGGGGACAGCGTTAAGTTCTTCCAGTAACGGTAACAGTAACTTTCCCCTTCCGCCGGCTTTAATGGCCAGCCGTGATACACAAGCAATCCCAATCATGATATATACGCATATGTATGTATATGTTCGAATTCCGTGTCATGATTCATAATAACGACGACATCTCTTTCCGCTGTAAGTGCGCTTGTCGCAGAGCCATGTCTGTATGCGTATACAGTATAGTCGGGAGATCAATATCACGCCAAGTGAGTTTCGATGACCCTTCGAAAGTTCAATCAGTTGCCGCTAGATCGGTGTTCCTTCAGGGAACTGGGACCTGAGTCTAGGACATCCTGAAAACGGCTCATAATAGGCTGCATATAGAGGAACTGGCCACAATATGTGTATGGGCCAAGGACGTATGCCGTATTCTGTGAGATTAGAATTGATCATCGGGATCCGAGCGTCGAGCGCTGAGTTTGTATGCGGTGTTTGAAATTTGGTTGTCATAGGCGCCTGCCACTCGCTTAGCGCGTTGCAAGTCATCGAGACGGCGCTTAATTATATGCGCACGCACGATACATAGACAGCGCAAGTCGATCTCTTTATTTGAATCTTGTCTTAAATATAACCTTCTGAAAGCTGATAATCACTTTCGAGCAGTTTTTTGATGTAAAGTATGATTAGTGTACCGATATAATCTTCCGTTGTCTTCGTCTTTCGTTGGTATTTTGGATAGTTGAGAGGCGGCGGCGTTGAGGTTTTGT
>Ga0247779_1000694_pt1 | contig 18888 bp, 14 predicted proteins | sample UWRJL221509R5_FD_179925 | JGI IMG/M metagenome (GOLD analysis project Ga0247779, IMG submission 179925) | Plant litter microbial communities from Arlington Agricultural Research Station in Wisconsin, United States - UWRJ-L221-509R-5 | ecosystem: Environmental > Terrestrial > Plant litter >... | reverse complement strand
CACCGGGGCCTCGATCATCTTGACGACGTCGGAGCAGTACAGCGTCGAGCGGGTGTCGCGCGGATCGCTGGTGGTGAAGCCGATCTGGTTGTTGATGACGATGTGGACCGTGCCGCCGGTGTAGTAGCCACGGGTCTGGGCCAACGCCAGCGTTTCCATCACGACGCCCTGGCCGGCGAAGGCGGCGTCGCCGTGCACCAGCACCGGCAGGACCTGCGCGCCTTCATGGTCGCCACGGCGGTCCATGCGGGCCTTGACCGAGCCCTCGACGACCGGATTGACGATCTCGAGGTGTGACGGGTTGAAGGCCAGCGACAGGTGCACCGGGCCGCCAGGCGTGGTCACGTCGCTGGAGAAGCCCTGGTGGTACTTGACGTCGCCCGAGGGCAGGTCTTCCGGCGCCTTGTGCTCGAACTCGGCGAACAGGTCGCCCGGCATCTTGCCCAGCGTGTTGACGAGCACGTTCAGGCGGCCGCGGTGGGCCATGCCGATCACGATCTCCTGCACGCCGATCGCACCGGCGCCCTGCACCAGCGCATCCATCGAGACGATGAAGCTCTCGCCGCCTTCCAGCGAGAAACGCTTCTGGCCGACGTACTTGGTGTGCAGGAAGCGCTCCAGGCCCTCGGCGGCGGTCAGGCGGTCGAGGATGTGCTTCTTCTGCTCGATCGTGGGGCTGGCCTTGGCGCGGACGGATTCCAGCTTCTCCTGCCACCAGCGCTTCTCGACCTGGTCGGTGATGTGCATGTACTCGGCGCCGACCGAGGTGCAGTAGGTTTCACGCAAGGCCTGCACGATCTCGCGCAGGGTCATGTGCTCGGCCTTGGTGAAGTAGGTGTTCGTGGCGCTGAACGAGATGTCCATGTCGGACTCGCTCAGGTCGTAGAACGCCGGCTCCAACTCGGGAATCTTGGGGCGCTCGGTGCGCTTGAGCGGATCGAGGTCGGCCCAGCGGGAGCCGACGTTGCGGTAAGCGGCGATCAGCGACTGCACGTGGACCTGCTTGCGCGCGATGGCGAGGTCGGTGCTGGAGGCCTTGGAGCCGAAGGCATTGGCCTTGGCGCGCTGGGCGAACGACTCGATCACCGGAGCATGGGCCACGTCGCGGGCCTCGCTGCCATCCGTGGCGGGGACGTGCTGGAGCGCGTCGAAGTACGTGCGCCAGTTGTCGGGCACGGAGCCCGGGTTGTCGAGATAGGCCTCGTACATCTCTTCGACGTAGGGCGCATTACCTCCGAACAGGTACGAGTTGGACCTGTATTGCTGCATCATTTCGCTCACCTCTCGCCCCGGTTTCCAAGGCATTGGCTGGTTAGAAAACCTTCCGCGGCACGGCTCTACCGGTTGGCGGATTGCGACCCACCTTGACTGTTGCCAGTTGAAAGGGACGGGAAGGACCAATCAAAAACGTGGGCGACTGTAGCACCTCTCGCTAACCCTAGGGACAGGCGGGTACAAGACTTAGACTGCGCCACCTCCGCCGGCCGCGGAATATTCATCGGCACGCCATCATCGCCGCCCACACTCCGCGCGCCTGAAGAATCCCCTTGCCCCCATGACCCCCCTTCTCGAACGCTTCCGTCTCGCACCCCGCCTCGCACTGGGCTTTGCCCTCGTGCTGATCCTGATGTCGCTGACCGCGCTGCTGGGCGTCTGGCGGCTGACCCAGCTGGGCGCCATCGCCGATGAACTGGGCGGCGACGCCGCCGAGCGGGCGCTGCTCGCACGCGAGCTGCATGCCATCGTCGTCATCAGCGCCGAGCGCGCCGAAACGCTGATGGCCACCGACAACGCCGGCTACACCAAGCACATCAACGAGCTCCGCAAGGCCACCTCCGAGCGCTCCAGCGTCGTGCGCAAGCGCCTGGAGGAACTGAGCGATTCCGAGCAGGGCCATGCCTTGTACGAAAAGATCGACGTGGCCGGCGAGGCCTTCCGCCAGGCGCGCAACGCCCTGACCAAGCAGCGCGACGCCGGCACCGCGATGGCCGACGCCGACATCCAGCGCGTGCTGCGCCCCGCGGCCGATGCCTACGCGAAGGCGGTGGACGACTACGCTCGGTTCGAGCACGACAAGGTGCTGGCCGCGCGCGACGCTGCGCTGGCCAGCGCGACGGCCGGCCGCAGCCTGCTGATCGGCGGCATCGGGCTGGGCCTGCTGTTGAGCGGCCTGCTCGCCTGGGTGATCTCGCGCTCGATCGTCGCGCCGCTGCAGACCGCCTCGGCACTCGCCGCCCGCGTTGCCGAGGGCGACCTGACCGGCCTGCCGCCGCAGCTCTCCGGCCGCGACGAGGTGCAGGCCCTGGTCGGCGATCTCGGCGGCATGCAGGACAAGCTCGCCGCGCTGGTCCACGACATCCAGCAGATCAGCGACAGCGTGGCCACGGCCAGTGGCCAGATCGCCAGCGGCAACGCCGACCTGAGCCAGCGCACCGAGGAAACCGCCAGCAGCCTGCAGCAGACCGCCGCCGCGATGGAGCAGCTGACCACGGCCGTGCGCCACAGCTCCGACTCCGCGCGCCATGCGAACGAGCTGGCCAGCTCGGCCTGCGACGTGGCGACGCGCGGCGGCGCCGTGGTCGGCCAGGTCGTCAGCACGATGGACGAGATCAGCGCCAGCTCGAGGAAGATCGCGGACATCATCGGCACGATCGACGGCATCGCCTTCCAGACCAACATCCTGGCCTTGAATGCAGCCGTCGAGGCGGCACGCGCCGGCGAGCAGGGGCGCGGCTTCGCCGTCGTCGCCGCCGAGGTGCGGGCGCTGGCCCAGCGCAGCGCCGAGGCCGCCCGCGAGATCAAGACGCTGATCGGCGCCTCGGTCGAGCGCGTCGAGACCGGCGCGCAGCTGGTCGAATCGGCCGGCACGACGATGGGCGAGATCGTCGGCAGCGTGCAGCGCGTGCGCGACATCATTGGCGAGATCAGCGGTGCCGCCGCACGCCAGGGCACGGACATCGGCCAGATCGGCCAGTCGGTCAACCAGCTCGACCAGATGACGCAGCAGAATGCAGCCTTGGTCGAACAGTCTGCCGCCGCCGAGAGCCTGCGTGAACACGCGCTGCAACTGGCCGGCATGGTGCAGACCTTCCGGGTCGCGACGCGACGCTGAACAAGGAAAAGTCATATGGAACAAGTCCAGGTCGTCGACTACCGCGCGGGCGATGCCGCCGAGCGCTTCACCCGTTCGCTGCACGAGACCGGCTTCGGCGTGCTGGTGAATCATCCGATCCAGCAAGGCCTGGTCGAGAAGATCTACGCCGATTGGCTGGCCTTCTTCGATGGCGATGAAAAGCAGCGTTATGCCTTCTCGAAGGAAACGCAGGACGGCTGGTTCTCCACCGCCGTGTCCGAGACGGCCAAGGGCCACACGCAGAAGGACCTGAAGGAGTACTTCCACATCTACCCGTGGGGTCGCGTCCCGCCCTCCCTGAAGGCCGATGCGATGGCCTACTACGAGCAGGCGAACGCGCTGGCGGGCGAGCTGCTGTCCTGGGTCGAGCGGCACACGCCGGCGGAGATCTCGCGCCACTACAGCGAGCCGCTGTCCGGGATGATCGAGGACAGCCGCCTGACCCTGCTGCGCGTGCTGCGCTACCCGCCGCTGAACGGCACGGAGCCTCCCGGCTCACTGCGCGCGGCGGCGCATGGCGACATCAACCTGCTGACCATCCTGCCCGCCGCCAACGAGCCGGGCCTGCAGGTGCAGGCGCGCGACGGCAGCTGGCTCGACGTGCCGGGCGATTTCGGCATGCTGATCGTCAACATCGGCGACATGCTGGAGGAAGCCTCGCGCGGCCACTACCCGTCGACCCAGCACCGCGTCGTCAACCCGAGCGGCGAGGCGGCGACGAAGAGCCGCGTCTCGCTGCCGCTGTTCCTGCACCCGCGGCCGGACGTGGTGCTGTCGGAGCGCTACACCTCCCACGAGTACCTGACGGAACGGCTGCGCGAGCTGGGCGTCAAGACCTGACCCTGAAGCATATGGTCGTCTCCGCCTTCGAACGCCGGATGCGGCCCTTCGTCGCGCTGCAGGCGGCAGTGGCCGCGCTGGGTGCCTTCGCCGGGGTGTTCGTCTACGCGGGCCACGGCGCCGCCGCAGTGGCCCGCTATGCCGCGCTGATGTACGGTACGGCCGGGCTCTCGCTGGTGCTGGCCTTCGCCCTCGGCATGCGCATGAAGCTCAGCGCCACAAGACTGGTCCAGGCCGGCTTCGCGCTGCCGGCCCTGCTGCTGTGGTGGGCCGACGGCCGGCCCGACCTGCTCGCGTTGGCCGTCGGCGGTTTCCTGGGCCTCACCTGGGGCGCGCGCCACTGGCTGGAACTGCAGGCGCTGGCGAACGGCGAACGCGACGGCTATGCCACCCACGTGATCGCGCTGGCCGTCGGCGTGACCTTGGCCGGCACGCTCGCGGTGAGCGGCCTGCTCTGGGCGCTGCACGAGGCGCGTGCGCCGATCTACGCCCTGTTCGCGCTGCTGAGCCTGGCCGGCGCCTGCTTGGCGGGCCGCGGCCTGCCCGAGGCGCCGCCGGTGCGCCTGGAGCAGCCGCTAGCCGTGCTGCGCCAGCCGGCCTACCGCGGCAGCCTGCCGCTGTTCCTGCTCGAATCGGGGCTGATCGGCATCACGATGGTGCTGACGGCCACCGGCGCGATGCAATCGCTGGAGCAGGCCAGCGACTACGGCTGGGCCGCCAGTGCCGCCACCCTGTGCGGGGCCGTGGCGCTGTACGTGATGCGCAGCCGCCGCCACAGCGGCAACCGCGTCGGCTGGATGCGCGCGGCTTGCTTCGGCATCGTCGGCGCTGCGGCACTGCTGGGTGCCAGCGCCGTCTGGCCGCGGCTGTTCATCGCCTACCTGCTGCTGCAGGCGGTCGTGAGCCCCTTCTGGGCGGCCAGCGAGCATGTGCTGAACCAGCGCGCGCTGGACATCCAGGGCGCCGTAGGCGACCGCATCGTCGCCCGCGAGGGCACGCTGGCGGTGTTCCGGCTCGGCACCCTGGCACTGTTCTGGTGGGCGACCTACGCGCTCGACGATCACCAACGCTTGGTCGCCGGCGCCCTCATCATCGGCCTGGCCGCGGTGCTGGAGTTCCAGCTCGGCCGGCACTGGCTGGCTCATCACGACCATGGCGCGGGCGCGGCAGCAGCTCATCCATATCCACGCTGAGGCGCCGCCGAAGCCGCTCGAAGGCCGCCCCTGCAACGGCTGCGGCATCTGCTGCCTGGTCGAGCCCTGCCCGGTGGGGATGGTGGTCAGCCTGAAGCGGCACGGCGCTTGCAAGGCCCTGCGCTGGTCTGAAGCGGAAACGCGCTACGTCTGCGGGCTGATGGCGCGCGGCGGCCTGTTCGGCGGCCTCGTGAGACGCATCGTGGGCCGCTGGATTGCCGCAGGCCAGGGTTGCGACTCCAGCCTGGAGCCGCATAGCATGGACCGATCCAGCAACGATGGGAGATCTGAATGACGCGACTGAAGTCCTTGATCCTTGCCCTGAGCCTGCTTGCCGGCGCCGCCGCACACGCCGTGCCGCTGCGCTGGGCCGCCACCAACGACGTGCTGACGCTGGACCCGCACTCGCAGGACCACGCCACCACCCACGCGATCCTCCAGCACGCCTACGAGGGCCTGACCCGCTACGACGCCAAGTGGCAGGTCGAGCCCTGCCTCGCCACCAAATGGACCGCGGTCTCGCCGACGCAGATGCGCTTCGAGTTGCGCCGCGGCGTCAAGTTCCACGACGGCACGCCGTTCACCGCCGACGACGTGATCTTCTCGTTCAACCGCATCCGCCAGCCGCAGGGCACGCTGCAGATCTACGTCTCCGGCATCAAGGAGATCAAGAAGGTCGATGACTACACCATCGACCTGATGCTCGACGCGCCGAGCCCGATCCTGCTGCGCAACCTCGTCGACTTCCGCATCATGAGCAAGGCCTGGGCGGAAAAGAACAAGAGCACCAACATCCAGGACTTCAAGGCCAAGGACGAGAACTACGCCTCGCGCAACGTGATGGGCACCGGCCCCTACAAGATCACCGCCTGGGTGCCGGACCAGCGAATCACGATGACGATCAACAAGGACTGGTGGGACAAGAACACCGGCAACGTCACGGAGCTGACCTACCTGCCGATCAAGTCCGAGCCGACGCGTGCGGCCGCCCTGCTCTCCGGCGACGTGGACCTGGTCAGCGACGTACCGCCGCAGGACGTGCAGAAGTTCAAGGCCGACCCCAAGATCCGGATGCTGGAGGGCAACGAGGTCCGCACGATCTTCTTCGCGATGGACGAGGGCAGCCACGAGTTGCCCGGCGCCAGCGTGAAGGGCAAGAACCCGTTCAAGGACAAGCGGGTTCGCGAGGCACTGTCCATCAGCATCGACCGCGAGGCGATCAAGCGGACGATCATGCGCGGGCTGTCGATTCCTGCCGGCGTGATGGTGGCGCCCGGCGTCAACGGCAACACGCCGGACATCGACCAGCCGCTGAAGGTGGACTACGAGCGCGCGAAGAAGCTGCTCGCCGACGCCGGCTATCCCGGCGGCTTCGAGATTCCGCTGAACTGCCCGAACAACCGCTACGTCAACGACGAGCAGGTCTGCATCGCGGTGGTGTCGATGTGGTCGAAGATCGGCGTGAAGGCGAAGCTAGTCGCGCAGCCGATGACCCTGCACACCCAGGCCTTCCAGCGCGGCGAGGCGCCGCTGTACATGCTGGGCTGGGGCGTCTCGACCTTCGACGCGCTCTACCAGTTGCAGGCCCTGGCCCGCACGCGCGTCGCCGGCGGCGGGCAAGACGGCAGCTTCAACTTCTCCAAGGTCAGCGACGCCAAGCTCGACGCTCTGATCGACGCGATGAAGACCGAGACCGACGTCCCCAAGCGCAATGCGCTGATCCGCGAGGCGCTGCTGCGCCAGAAGGACGAGTTCCTCTTCATCCCGATCCACCACCAGGTGCGGCCCTGGGCGATGAAGACGAACGTGGAGACGCTCTACCGCTCCAACGATCGTCCTGAAGCGCGGTTCACAACGATCAAGTAGGTCGGGCGCGACGATTCACTTCGACGCAGAGTGCGCAAAGAGACGCAGAGGCCGCGGAGAAAACCGAGTTTCTCTGCGATCTCTGCGGTCCCTCCATGATCTCTGCGCCTGAAACTTCTGCGCATCAGCCCAGACTCAGTCGCGCCCGCGCCGCCTGGTACTCGCGCACCAGCTTCTCGACGAACACGCGGGTCGGCACCACTTCCTTGATCGCGCCGATGCCCTGGCCGCTGCCCCAGATGTCCTTCCAGGCTTTCTTGGCGGCGTTCTCGCCGCCGCCGAAGTTCATCTTGGTCGGGTCGCTCTCGGGCAGCTTGTCCGGGTCCATGCCGGCATTGACGATGGAGCCCTTCAGGTAGTTGCCGTGCACGCCGGTGAACAGGTTGCTGTAGACGATGTCGTCGCTGTTGCTGTCGACGATCATCTGCTTGTAGCCGTCCGTCGCGCGGGCCTCCTCGGTGGCGATGAAGGCCGAGCCGATGTAGGCGAAGTCGGCGCCCATCGCCAACGAGGCCAGCACCGCGTCGCCCGAGGCGATGGCGCCCGACAGCGCGACCGGGCCGTCGAACCATTCGCGGATCTCCTGGACCAGGGCGAAGGGGCTCTTCACGCCCGCATGGCCGCCGGCGCCCGCAGCGACGGCGATCAGGCCGTCGGCGCCCTTCTCGATCGCCTTCTTCGCGAACTTGTTGTTGATGATGTCGTGCAGCACGATGCCGCCCCAGCCATGCACCGCCTCGTTGATGTCCTCGCGGGCACCGAGGCTGGTGATCACGATCGGCACCTTGTACTTGGCGCAGACGGCCATGTCGTGCTCGAGCCGGTCATTGCTCTTGTGCACGATCTGGTTGATCGCGAAGGGCGCGGCGGGCTTGCCCGGGTTCGCGGCGTTGTGCTCGGCGAGCGTCTCGGTGATCTCGCGCAGCCACTCGTCCAGCAGTTCGGCCGGGCGGGCGTTCAGCGAGGGCATCGAGCCGATGACGCCGGCCTTGCACTGCTCGATCACCAGCTTCGGGTTGCTGATGATGAACATCGGCGAGGCGATGATCGGCAGCGGCGCGTTCTTCAATGCGGCGGGAAGCTTCGACACGTGTTGTCTCCGTTGAATGTCCGGTGAGGCTCAGAACAGATCCAGGGCCAGCGCGGTGACGCTTTCGGCACCGTCGACGATGGCGTCGCGCAGCGCCTGCGTGCGCGGCAGGATGTGCTCGGCGTAGAAGCGGGCGGTGGCAATCTTGGCGGTCATGAAATCGGCGTCTTCGCCGGCCACCAGCTTGTCCTCCGCCACCATCAGCGCGCGCGCCATCTGCCAGCCGGCGACCAGGTTGCCGGCCAGCAGCAGGTAGGGCACGGAGCCGGCGTAGGCGGCGTTCGGGTTGGACTTGCCGCTGGCGGCGATGAAGTCCACCGCATCCAGGTAGGCCCGACGCGCGGCGCCGAGGCGCTTGGCGGCGGACTGGGAGGCGGCGCTGTCGCGCAGGGCCAGCAGCCCTTCGGTCTTCTCGATCTGCGCGGCGACGGCGCGGGCCATCGCGCCGCCGTCCCGGGTGGTCTTGCGGCCGACCAGGTCGTTCGCCTGGATCGCGGTCGTGCCCTCGTAGATCGTCAGGATCTTGGCGTCGCGGTAGAACTGGGCCGCGCCGGTTTCCTCGATGAAGCCCATGCCGCCGTGGACTTGCACGCCGAGGTCGGTGACCTCCAGGCTCATCTCGGTGCTGTAGCCTTTGACCAGCGGCACCATGAATTCGTAGAAGGCCTGGCTCTGCTTGCGGGTCTCGGCATCCGCGTGGTGATGGGCCACATCGTAGGCCGAGGCGGCGACCAGCGACATCGCGCGCGAGCCCTCGATCTGGGCACGCATCGTCATCAGCATGCGGCGCACGTCCGGGTGGTGGATGATCGTTGCGCTGCCCTTCACCGAGCCGTCCACGGGGCGGCTCTGCACGCGGTCACGCGCATAGGCCACGGCCTTCTGGTACGAGGCCTCGGCCACCGCGATGCCCTGCACGCCGACGCCGAAGCGGGCCGCGTTCATCATGATGAACATGTACTCGAGGCCGCGGTTCTCCTCGCCGACCAGCGTGCCGATCGCGCCGCCGTGATCGCCAAATTGAAGGACGGCGGTCGGGCTGGCCTTGATGCCCATCTTGTGCTCGATGGAGACGCAGTGCGCGTCGTTGCGCGCGCCGAGCGAGCCGTCGGCATTGACCAGGAACTTGGGCACGACGAACAGCGAGATGCCCTTGACGCCCTCCGGCGCGCCGACCACGCGGGCCAGCACCAGATGGACGATGTTCTCGGCCATGTCGTGCTCGCCCCAGGTGATGAAGATCTTGGTGCCGAAGATCTTGTAGGTGCCATCGCCCTGGGGCTCGGCGCGCGTGCGCACCAGCGCAAGATCCGACCCCGCCTGCGGCTCGGTGAGGTTCATCGTGCCGGTCCAGGAGCCGTCGATCAGCTTCGGGATGAAGGTGGACTTCTGCGCATCGGAGCCGGCCGTGAGCAGCGCCTCGATCGCACCGTCGGTCAGCAGCGGGCACAGCGCGAAGCTCAGGTTGGCGCTGTTGCACATCTCGCCGCAAGCGGCGGCGATGGTCTTCGGCAGGGCTTGGCCGCCGAATTCGCTCGGGTGCTGCACGCCCTGCCAGCCGCCCTCGGCGAACTGGCGGAAGGCATCCTTGAAGCCGGGCGTGGCGGTGACGACGCCGTCCTTCCATGAGGAGGGATTGCGGTCGCCCTCGACGTTCAGCGGCGCGATCACGTCTTCGTTGAGCTTGGCGCACTCCTGCAGCACCGCGCCGGCGGTCTCGACACCATAGTCGGCGAAGGCGGGGATCTGCTCGGTCAGTTGCTGCAGGCCGGCCAGTTCCTGCATGTCGAACAGCATGTCCTTGACGGGGGCGCTATAGCTCATGGTCTTGTCTCCAGAGATGACAAGGGCGCCGCGACCGCGAAGTCGGGCGCCCTGGGGCTTGCCTTCGTAGGGCAGGAATTAGAGGCTCTTGACCAGTTCCGGCACGGCCGTGAACAGGTCGGCTTCCAGGCCGAAATCGGCCACCGAGAAGATCGGCGCTTCCGGATCCTTGTTGATCGCGACGATCACCTTGGAATCCTTCATGCCGGCCAGATGCTGGATGGCGCCGGAGATGCCGGCAGCGATGTAGAGCTGCGGCGCGACGATCTTGCCGGTCTGGCCGACCTGCCAGTCGTTCGGGGCATAGCCCGCGTCCACTGCGGCACGCGAGGCGCCCAACGCGGCGCCGAGCTTGTCGGCCAGCGGGGTCAGCACTTCCATGAACTTCTCGTTGGAGCCGAGCGCGCGACCACCGGAGACGATGATCTTGGCGGCGGTCAGTTCGGGCCGGTCGCTCTTGGTGACCTCACGGCCGACAAACGTGCTCTTGCCGGAGTCGCCAGCGACAGCGATGGTCTCGACGGCGGCCGAACCGCCGGTGGCCGCCGCGGCGTCGAAGCCGGTGGTGCGGACGGTGAGCACCTTCTTGGCATCGGACGATTGCACGGTGGCGATCGCGTTGCCGGCGTAGATCGGACGCTCGAAGGTGTCGGCGCTGATGACCTTGGTGACGTCGCTCAGCTGGGCCACGTCCAGCAGCGCGGCGACGCGCGGGGCGACGTTCTTGCCCGAGGCGGTGGCGGGGAACAGGATGTGGCTGTAGTCGCCGGCGATAGCCAGGACCTGTGCGGCCAGGTTTTCGGCCAGGCCGTCGGCCAGCTGGACGCCGTCGGCGTGCAGCACCTTGGCCACGCCGGCGATCTGCGCGGCGGCTGCGGCGGCTGCGGCGGCGTTGGAGCCGGCCACCAGCACATGCACATCACCACCGCAAGCGACGGCGGCGGTGACGGTGTTGAGAGTTGCGCCCTTGACGTGGGCGTTGTCGTGTTCAGCAATGACGAGAGCGGTCATTTTGTTGAGTCTCCGGAATTCTTTAGATGACCTTGGCCACGTTCTTGAGCTTGTCGACCAGTGCGGCAACGTCCGGCACCTTGACGCCAGCGCCGCGCTTGGGCGGCTCCTCGACCTTCAGCGTCTTGATCCGCGGTGCCACGTCCACGCCCAGGTCGGCGGGCTTGACGACTTCCAGCAGCTTCTTCTTCGCCTTCATGATGTTGGGCAGCGTCACGTAGCGCGGCTCATTCAGGCGCAGGTCGGTGGTGATCACGGCCGGCAGGCTGAGGCTGACGGTTTCCAGGCCGCCGTCGACTTCGCGGGTCACGTTCACCTTGCCATCGACCACTTCCACCTTCGAGGCGAAGGTGCCTTGCGGCAGGCCGGTCAGCGCGGCCAGCATCTGGCCGGTCTGGTTGCAATCGTCATCGATCGCCTGCTTGCCCAGGATGACCAGCTGCGGCTGTTCCTTGTCGACCAGCGCCTTCAGGATCTTGGCAACGGCCAGCGGCTGCAGTTCGAGGTCCGCAGGGGTCTCGACGAGGATCGCGCGGTCGGCGCCGATGGCCATCGCCGTGCGCAGCGTTTCCTGGCACTGGGCGACGCCGCAGGACACGGCGATCACTTCGGTGACGACACCCTTTTCCTTCAGACGGACGGCTTCCTCGACGGCGATCTCGTCAAAGGGGTTCATCGACATCTTGACGTTGGCGATGTCGACGCCGGTGCCGTCGCTCTTGACGCGCACCTTGACGTTGTAGTCGACCACTCGTTTGACAGGGACCAAAACCTTCATCGAAGTCACTCCAGTGCTGATTGACGTTAACGTTAACGTAAATTGGATTCTATGGTGCGATCGACTCGGTCGCCCGTCCATCTTGGGGCGACGGCCTAAAAAAGCACGATCGTTCGATTCTAACCATGAAACTTTTCGCGCCGCCCCTAAACTTCCAGACCTGATGGATGAAATTTCCCAAGTCACCGATAAGTTCATCGGACCCTGCATCGGCGTGTTCGACTCCGGCGTCGGCGGGCTGACCGTGCTGCGCGAACTCCGGCGCGAGCTGCCCGAGGTTTCGCTGCGCTACCTCGCCGACGCGGCACACGCCCCCTACGGCCAGCGCAGCCCCGTCTACATCGCCGAGCGCAGCGAGCGCGTGGCCGAGCACCTGATCGAGCGCGGCGCCCGGCTGCTGGTCGTCGCCTGCAACACCGCCACGGCCCACGCGATCGCCGCGCTGCGGGCACGCTGGCCGGCGCTGGCGATCGTGGGCACCGAACCGGGCATCAAGCCCGCAGTGGCGAGCAGCCGCAACGGCCGCGTCGGCGTGATGGCGACGCCGGCCACGCTGGCGAGCCGGCGCTTCGCCGATCTGCTGGACCGCCACGCGCAGCACGCGCAGATCGTCGCCCAGCCCTGCGCTGGCCTGGTCGACCTGATCGAAGTCGGCGATCTGGCCGCTCCCGCATTGCGCTCGCTGGTCGCCGAACTCTGCGCACCCTTGCGCGAGGCGGACGTGGACACCGTGCTGATGGGCTGCACCCATTACCCGCTTGTGCAGCATCTGCTGCAGGCAGAGCTCGGGCCGGACGTGCGCCTGCTGAACATCGAGACCGCGGTCGCCCAGCAGGCGGCGCGCCTGTGGGCGGCCCTTGAGCCGGCACCAGCGCCGGCCGGATCGGCGCGTATCGAGCTGGCCAGCAGCGGCGACCCGCGCAGGCTGGAAGCCTTCGTCAGGCAGGCATTGGGCTGGCCGAACCTGCGTGCCGAGCATTGGCCGGATGCCGACGCGCCAGTTGCTCGAACGCCGCCAGCGGCAGCGGCCGGCTGAACAGGTAGCCCTGGCCGAGTTCGCAGCCCAGCTCGCGCAGCAACACAGCAGTGGCCTCGTCCTCGATGCCCTCGCCGGTGGTCGTCAGCTTCAGGCTCTTGGCCATCTGCACGATTGCGCGGACGATCGCCTGGTCCGATTCGCTGGCGCTCAGGCGTTTGACGAAGCTCTGGTCGATCTTCAGCTTGTCCACCTCGAAGCGCTGCAGGTAGGACAGATTCGAATAGCCGGTGCCGAAGTCGTCGATCGCCAGGCCCACGCCCAGGCTTTTCAGCCGCGCTAGCGTGGCGACGAAAGTTTCGGCGTCATGGATCAGCGCGGACTCGGTCACCTCCAACTCCAGGCTGGCCGGCGAGATGCCGTGCTTGGCCAGCGCCTGGCCGACGACCAGGTCGATCGTGCCGCGCTTGAACTGGATCGTCGACACATTGATCGACAGCACCAGATGACCCAGGCCGGCCTCCTGCCAACAACGCAGCTGGCGGCAGGCCTCGTCGATGACCCACTGGCCGATCTCGACGATCAGCCCCGAGCGCTCGGCAATGGCGATGAAGCGCAGCGGCGGGATCCAGCCCAGTTCGGGATGCTGCCAGCGCAGCAGCGCCTCGGCACCGACCAGCCGGCCGGTGAGCAGGTCGAGCTGGCTCTGGAAGTGCAGGCTCAGCTCGCCGCGTTCCATCGCCTGCGCGAGGCCCGTGCCCAGCATCAGGTCCTCGACCATGTCCGCATTCATCGCCTCGTCGAAGAAGCGGAATGCGTTGCGGCCGGCGTCCTTGGCGTGGTGCATCGCCAGGTCGGCCTTCTTGACCAGCGTCTCGAAGTCCTGACTCTCGCCGGGGAACATCGCCACGCCGATCGAACAGGAACTGGTGACGGTGATCTCGCGCACCGAATAGGGCCGCGACATGCTGGCCAGCACATGGCTGGCCGCGGCCGAGACGGCGTTGGCGTCGCGCGCGTCCGGCAGCAGCACGAGGAACTCGTCGCCGCCCTGACGGAGCACGGTGTCGGAGCTGCGCACCGCCGCGCGCAAGCGCTCGGCCGCCTCGCGCAGGAAGTCGTCACCGACCGAATGGCCGAAGCTGTCGTTGATGGTCTTGAAGTTATCCAGGTCCACGAACATCACGGCCAGCGACGTGCCGTTGCGCCGCGCGGTGCCAAGCGCCTGCTCGAACAGCACGCTGCCCAGGCGCCGGTTCGGCAGGCCGGTCAGTTGGTCATGCTCGGCGAAGTAGCGCAGTTGCTCGCTGCTCTGCTGCACGCGCTGCACCTCGGTGCGCACTCGCTCCAGTGCGCGGCGCAGGTCGCCGGCCAGCAGCAGGATCGCGGCCGAGAAGGTGCCCAGGATCGTCAGCACATAGGCGAGCACGCCGTAGGTGGGCGGGCGAATGTCGAACGAGTGTGCGCCGCTGACCGACATCCAGGTCATCGCGCCCAGGTTGCAGGCCATCATCGCCAGCAGCGCGAGCAGGTGGATGCGATCGACGAGCATGCTGGCGATCACCAGCACCACCGGATAGACCAGCAGCGCCGGGCTGTAGATGCCCTGGTTGGTCCACATCGCCGCGGAGGCGATCAGCGCCAGGGTCCACAGCAGCATCAGTGCCGCGCCAGTGACGCGCCGGCGGCGCGCGAGCCCCATGCTGACGCCGATGAAGACCAGCGCCACCGCGATGAAGGACAGCGTGCGCCAGTCCTGGCGCACCAGACCGACGAGGCCGGCCATGCACAGCGCCGTCATCACCATCACGGCGAGCTGACCCAGGCGGCGTGCGCGCAGGCCCTCGCCGTCGAGCGGGCCGGCCGGCATCTCCATGACGGACTCGAACTTCATTCTCGTTCGAGCCTAACACTCAAACTCGACGCATACAGACACGCGGCCCGCAGGTCCTGCGAGTGCGTGACGAATGACCGAAACGGCCGGCTTGGGCTCCCGCTCAGAGGTAGCGCGTGACCAGCGCTTCCAGGCGCTCCTGCTGGCCGGAGCGCGGCTGCGGATCGAGGCCCTTCGCGTCGACATGCTCGGCGAGCTGCGCCAGCGAAAGCTTGCCGCCGAGGATGTCGCGGCCGAGCTCGCCGTCCCAGCCGGCATAGCGGGCCTGGACGTGATGACCGAGTTGATCATCGGTCAGCATCTTTTCGGCGATCAGCAGCGCGCGGGCACACAGGTCCATCGCCTCGGCGTGGGCGATGACCAGGTCGTCCGGATCGATCGACTGGCGGCGCAGCTTGGCATCGAAGTTCAGCCCGCCGCTCTTGAAGCCGCCGCCGCGGATGATGTGGTACATCGCCAGCGCGATCTGCTGCAGGTTGTTGGGGAACTGATCGGTGTCCCAGCCGAGCATCTCGTCGCCGCGGTTCATGTCGATGGAGCCGAAGATGCCCAGCGCATGCGCCATGTCGATCTCGTGCTCGAAGGTGTGGCCGGCCAGCAACGCGTGGTTCTGCTCGATGTTGACCTGCACTTCCTTCTCGAGGCCGTAGCGCTTCAGGAAGCCGTAGACGGTGGCGACGTCATAGTCGTACTGATGCTTGGTCGGCTCGGCGGGCTTCGGCTCGATCAGCAGCGCGCCCTTGAAACCGATCTTGTGCTTGTGCTCGACCACCAGGTTCAGGAAGCGGCCCATCTGGTCCAGTTCCTTGCCGACGTTGGTGTTCAGCAGCGTCTCGTAGCCCTCGCGGCCGCCCCACAGGACGTAGTTCTCGCCCCTGAGTTCGTGCGTCAGCTCCAGCACGTTCTTGACCTGCGCGGCGGCATAGGCAAAGACCTCGGGGTCCGGATTCGTCGCGGCGCCGGACATGAAGCGGCGGTTCGAGAACAGGTTGGCCGTGCCCCACAGCAGCTTGACGCCGCTGTCGCTCATCTTGCGGGCGAAGACCTCGCCGATGCGGCGCACGTTCAGGTTCGATTCGCGCAGCGAGGCGCCCTCGGGCGCGACGTCGCGATCATGGAAGGTGAAGTACGGCGCGCCGACCAGGCGGAACAGCTCGAAGGCGACGTCGGCCTTGTGATGGGCCTGCTCCATGGCATCGCCACCGGCCGCGTGCCAGGGGCGCTGGAAGGTGTCGCCGCCGAACGGGTCGGTGCCCTGCCAGACGAAGCTGTGCCAGTAGCAGACCGCGAAGCGCAGCTGCTGCTCCATCGCCTTGCCGAGTACGACGCGCTGGGGGTCGTAGTAGTGGTAGCGATGCGGTTCGGTGAGGGTGAAATACTTGCTCATGGAGTCTCCTGGGAAGAATCTTCAATCGGCGGACAGGCCGCTCAGTGCGGGATAGAGGCGCTGCCAGTGCGCATGGCGCTCGGCGTGCCGGCGCACCTGATCGGGACGCGGCTCGAAGCTGCGGACGCGGGCGGGCTTGGCGAGGCTGTCCAGCGATGCACCGGCGGCCATGCGGGCGAGCCGCGCGGCGCCGAGCGCGCAACCGATCTCGCTCTCGGCCACCTGGTGCAGCGGCAGGCCCAGCACATCGGCCATCAGCTGGCACCACAGCGGGGAGCGTGCACCGCCGCCGATGATGTCGGCCTGCGCCAACTGCGTGCCCGCGCCGGCGAGCGCCTGCTGAGCATCGCGCATCGTGTAGGCCACGCCCTCGAGCACGGCAAGCGTCATGTCCGCACGCGTGGCGCCGCCGTGCAGGCCGGCGAAGCCGCCGCGTACGTTCGCGTCGTTGTGCGGGGTCCGCTCGCCGTTCAGGTAGGGCCCGAACCAGAGTCCGGAATCGGATCGGCCCGCATCGATTTCGGCCAGCAGCGCAGCCTCGTCGCGACCCGCGATGCCGGCCCACCAGGCCAGGCTGGCGGCGGCAGAGAGCGTCACGCCCATCTGGTGCCAGGTGTCCGGCACGGCATGGCAGAACGCATGGACGGCACGCGCCGGTGCCGGCGCGAAGGCCGCGGTGGTGGCCCACAGCACGCCGGAGGTGCCCAGCGAGACAAAGGCATCCCCCGGCCGCAGTGCGCCCAGGGCCACGGCACCGGCCGCGTTGTCGCCGGTGCCACCGGCGATCAGCGGCGCCTGCCGGAAGCCCCAGCGGCGGGTCAGCTCGTCGCCAAGCCGCCCGGCCGGCGCGTTACCCTCGACGAGCCCGGGCATCTGGTCGCGCCGCATGCCGCTGGCCGCCAGTGCCTCGTCGGACCAGTCGCGCTTGCCAACATCCAGCCACAAGGTGCCCGAGGCGTCCGACATGTCCTCCAGGAACTCGCCGCCGAGGCGCCAGCGCACATAGGCCTTGGGCAGCAGCACCTTGGCAGTGCGGGCGAACACGGCGGGCTCGTGCTCCCGCACCCACATCAGCTTGGGCGCGGTGAAGCCGGGCATCGCGAGGTTGCCGGTGACCGCGTGCAAGCGCGGCCAGGCGGCACTCAGCTGCGCGCACTGCGCGGCGCTGCGGCCGTCGTTCCAGAGGATGCAGGGGCGCAAGACCTGACCCTCTTCGTCCAGCAGCGTGGCGCCGTGCATCTGGCCGGACAGGCCGATCGCCTCGGCCTGCGCGAGCTGCGCGCCCTGCTGCTCGCGCAATTCGTCCATGCAGGCACAGACGGCCTGCCACCAATCCTCGGGCGCTTGCTCGCTGAAGCCCGGCTGCGGGCGCATGACCGTCAAGGGCCGGCTGGCGCTGGCCAGCACAGAGTCGCCGTCGCCCACCAGCGCCACCTTGACGCTGGAGGTTCCGATGTCGATACCGACGGTGATCGTCAAGGCAGGTTCTCCTTCAAATAGACGCCGATGCGGATGCGCTCCTGGTCCGGCAGCAACCGCTCCTTGTTGAGCCGTGCAAGTGCCAGGCGAAATGCCGAGCGCACCTCGTGGCCGGCATCCTGGTGGATGACCGCATCGGCAACGCCGTCGAGCAGCGCGGTGCGCGCATGCGGCGTCAGCTCATGGCAGACCCAGACGATGTCCAGCGAGCGCCCGCTGGCCGCCAGCGCCGCATGGATGCCGCGGTTGCCGGCGCCGATGCTGTAGATCGCGGCCAGCCCCGGCTCGTCGCGGAGCAAGGCGGCGACCAGCGGTTCGGTGCGGGCCGAATCATCGTGCCCTTCCAGCGGCGGCAGCACCTGGAGCTGTGCGTGCTCGGCGGCCAGCACCTGCTGAAAGCCGAACAGGCGCTCGGCGTGATCGCGCAGGCCGTGGCTGCCGAGCACGATGCCGACCTTGCGCCGCGCCGCATCGCGACCGACGAAGCGGCCCAGCAGCGTGCCGGCGGTGCGGCCGGCCGCGACGTTGTCGATGCCGACGTAGTGCGCACGCTGCGAGCCGGGCACGTCGGAGACGAGCGTGATGACGGTCGTGCCGTCGGCGCAAAGGTCATCGATCGCTGCGCGCACGCGCGGGTGGTCCAGACCCACGACGATCACCGCGTCGCGCTTGCCGCGCAGGCCGGCCAGATGCTGGGCCAATGCTTGCGGGGAGAACACGTCCACGCGGTCGATGCCAGCATTCAGCCGCAACTCATGCAGCCAGGGCTCCAGCTGCGCGATCTGCTCGACCAGCATCGCAATGAAGCTATTGCTTCCGGACGGCAGCACGACGGCCACCGAGTGCGGCCGCGAACGGGCCAGTCGCGACGCGGCGGGATCGGCGCGATAGCCGAGCTGGCGCACCGCCGCGTGAACCTGCTCAGCGGTCCGCGAGCGCACACCGGCACGGCCATGCAGCACGCGGTCCACCGTCGCGAGGCTCACGCCAGCGGCGGCGGCAACGTCGATCAATTGGGCGCGGCGCCGGTCCTCGGAAGAATCCACCATGCGCGATAGTGTAGGCGCGCGATTTGAGGTGCGCAACTCATTTCACATCAGAGATTTGCCTTGAGAGGGGTTTGCCAAAATCGAACCGCTTTCAACAGTTTTGACGTGCGCTGCTCAACAGCCGGCGCAATGATCTGCGCCAAGTTCGACCCGGCCGGTGCGCGCCTCACCAGGCGATGCGCGGATCCGGGATGGCTAGCGCAAACCATGCGGCCCGCATGATCTCGACGACCAGAAGAAGGAGGGAGGAGAGAGGCGCTGGGGTGATGTCCCAAGCCGTGGTGTAAGTCGATGACCTGAACAGGCTGAGATTCACATGCTCAGCGTGCCACTGCGGGCAGCCGAGTCGGCGCAGTATCGCTGAGCGA
>Ga0247779_1000693_pt1 | contig 18898 bp, 18 predicted proteins | sample UWRJL221509R5_FD_179925 | JGI IMG/M metagenome (GOLD analysis project Ga0247779, IMG submission 179925) | Plant litter microbial communities from Arlington Agricultural Research Station in Wisconsin, United States - UWRJ-L221-509R-5 | ecosystem: Environmental > Terrestrial > Plant litter >... | reverse complement strand
TCGACGCGCTGGAAGATTTCCATGCCGACCGTATCGCCGGCCGCATCCTTGGCATGGGCGATATCGTCAGCCTGGTCGAAAAGGCGATCGAGACCACCGAGCAGGAAGAAGCCGAGCGTCTTGCCCGCAAGATGCAGAAGGGCGAGTTCGATCTCGACGACATGGCCTCGCAGATGCGCCAGCTGCTCAAGATGGGTGGGCTTGGCGGCATCATGGGCATGCTGCCGGGCATGGGCAAAATGCAGAAGCAGCTCGAAGGCAAGGTCGACGACAAGATCGTCAAGCGGACCATCGCCATCATCGAATCGATGACGCCGAAGGAGCGCAAGAATCCCGACCTCATCAAGGCCTCGCGCAAGACCCGCATCGCCAAGGGTTCCGGAGTTCAGGTGCAGGAAGTCAACAAGCTGCTGAAGCAGCATATGGACATGGCCCGCATGATGAAGCAGGTCAGCAAGCTCGGCAAAAAGGGCCTGATGCGCAGCGGTCTCGCCGGCCTGATGAAGGGCGGCGGTGGCTTGCCGCCCATGGGTGGCCCCGGTGGCGGTCTGGGTGGCGGTGGTGGCATGCCGGGCGGTTTCCCGGGTGGCTTCCCCGGACTCGGCGGTGGCAAGAAATGATTGATCATGTTTCGATCGGCGTTTCCGATCTCGCCAAGGCGCGTGATTTCTACGACCAGGTGCTGAAGGCGCTGGGTCAATCGCGCAGCCGCGATATCGATATTCCCGGTCAAGGCATGGTTGCCCATGGTTACGGCCCGGATGCTCATGGCGAAGAAGCCATCTTTTGGATCGGCGTGCCGGACCATCTCGATGCCAAGGCCAATCGCAGCGGTGGCGTGCATCTCGCTTTCAAGGCGAAGACCCGCGCTGCGGTTGATGCTTTCTATGCAGCGGCCATCGGGAACGGGGCTGCCGATAACGGCAAGCCCGGCCTGCGGCCGCATTATCACGCCGGTTACTACGGCGCCTTCGTATTCGACCCGGACGGCAACAAGCTTGAAGCCTGCTGCCACCATCCGGAATCGTGAAACAGCTTACGTGAATTTCTGAGATCCGATTTGAAAGGAGACTACCCAATATGTCGTTGAAGATCCGTCTGGCGCGTGGTGGCGCCAAGAAGCGTCCGTTCTATCGCATCGTCGTTGCCGAATCGCATTTCGCTCGCGATGGCAAGTTCGTCGAGAAGATCGGCACCTATAATCCGATGCTGGGCAAGGACGATCCGAATCGCGTCACGCTCAACACCGAACGCGTGCAGCATTGGCTGAAGGTCGGCGCGACCCCCAGCGATCGCGTTGCCCTGTTTCTGTCGAAGCTCGGTCTGGTCGAAGCGCCGAAGCGCCGCGAACGGCCGCAGCAGAGTGCCCCCAAGGCGAAGGCGCAGGAGCGCGCCAAGGCCGCTGCTGAAGCTGCCGCCAAGACGGCCGAAGCCTAAGCAGCTTCGGCTGCTTCTGGCTCAGCATTTTCGTCGGCTTCATGGCTGCGGATACTCAACATATGGTCCTGGTCGGTGCGATCACAGGTGCGCATGGCGTCAAAGGCGAGGTGAAGGTGAAGTCCTTCACGGCTCTGCCGGCGTCGATTGCCGCCTATGGTCCGCTCTTCGATGAGAGCGGACAGCGTCGCTTCGATCTCAGCCTGTCCGGTCGGACGGGTGAGGCCGGCAAGGACGTGCTGGTGGGACGTATCCAGGGTGTGGCCGATCGCAATGCCGCTGAAGCGCTGAAAGGCCAGCGTCTGTATGTCGCGCGCCAACAGCTGCCGCAGAGCAAGGATCCGGATGAGTTCTACCTCGCCGATCTGGTTGGCCTGGCGGTGCGCAATGAAGCAGGCGTTGAGCTGGGCCGCGTGAGCGAGGTGGTCAATTACGGTGCCGGCGATGTGCTGATGGTGGATGGCGGTGCCCAGGGCGCCTTCGATCTGCCGTTCGCCAAGGCCTTCGTGCCGCAGATCGATCTGGCGGCGGGATCGCTGACCGTGGTTCTGCCGAGCGATTTCTTCGAGACGCCGGAGCGGCCGACTGAAGACGCGGCGGTGGCCGAGCTGGACGATGAGGTGAGCGAGCAGTGACGGTGGCTGACCAGGCGCCTGGATGGCGGGCTCGGGTACTGACCCTGTTTCCGGATATGTTTCCGGGCAGCCTGGGTCACAGCTTGGCCGGCAAGGCGCTGGAACGGGGCATTTGGCGCCTCGATGTGATGGATATTCGGGCCTTTGCCACGGATAAACATCGCACGGTCGACGATACGCCCTTTGGCGGCGGCGCCGGCATGGTGATGCGGCCGGATGTCGTGGATGCGGCCTTGGCCGCGGCGCTGCAGCCGGAGCTGGAAGGTGGCCCGGTCGGTCCGGCGATCTATCTCAGCCCTCGCGGGCGGGTGCTGGACCAGGCGATGGTCGAGGAGCTGGCTGCAGGACCGGGTTGTGTCCTGCTCTGCGGTCGCTACGAAGGGTTGGATGAGCGCGTGATCGACGCGCGCGGATTGAGGGAAGTAAGTCTGGGCGATTTCGTCCTGTCGGGCGGTGAGCCTGCGGCGATCGCCTTGATGGATGCGGTGGTACGGCTGATCCCCGGCGTGATGGGGGCGGCCGAGACACTGGATGAAGAGAGTTTCGAACGGGGATTGCTGGAATATCCCCATTATACGCGGCCCGCTACCTGGCAGGGCCGCCCGGTGCCCGAGATCCTGCTCAGCGGGCACCACGAGAAGATCAATGCCTGGCGCTTGCGTCAGGCGGAAGAGGTAACGAGATCGCGGCGGCCCGATTTGTGGGCGGCCTATGAGAAGCGCCGGGCGGAGACGCAAGGCTGATTGGTTCCCGGTCTGAAGATCGGATTGCTATTACAAGGAAGGAACTGTGTCATGACGACATTGCATGATTTCGAAAAGGATCAGGTTGCTAAACTGGCGGCGGCATCGAAGCTGGCGGAGTTTGGCCCGGGCGATACCGTGAAGGTCAACGTGAAGGTGGTCGAAGGCGACCGCGAGCGCGTCCAGGCTTTCGAAGGTGTCTGCATCGCCCGCAAGAACTCCGGTCTTAATTCCTCGTTCACCGTGCGGAAGATTTCCTACGGTGAAGGCGTGGAGCGCGTATTCCCGCTCTACAGCCCGCGTCTGGTGAGTGTGGAAGTGGTGCGCCGTGGCGACGTGCGTCGCGCCAAGCTCTATTACCTGCGTGGTCTGCGCGGTAAGGCAGCGCGTATCACCGAACGCGCCACCGAGCGTCCCACGACGGCCGCAGCCCGGGATTAAGATTGCTGTCGATCACCGGCGATGTCTCAGGCGGTTCTGCCTGGGACCTGCCGATGATGTGGTGATGACAATGATGCGGCGGTCAATGATCGAGCCTCGCTTGGTTCTTGACTGCTGGACAGAATGAGGTGCGACAGAGGGGCGGGGCCGAAATTACCGCTCGCCTGTCGTTGGTCTGGACGAACAAGGATGTGTGGCCGCCATGGCGCAAGCGAAGACGCTGTTCGATAAGATTTGGGAAAATCATCTGGTTCATCGTCAGGATGACGGTACCTGCCTGATCTATATCGACCGTCACCTTGTGCACGAGGTCACCAGTCCGCAAGCTTTCGAAGGTCTGCGGACCAGCGGTCGCCGGGTACATCGTCCGCAGGCAGCGCTTGCCGTTGCCGACCACAATGTGCCGACCAGCGATCGCTCCAAGGGGATCGTCGAAGAGGAGAGCCGCATCCAGGTGGAAACCCTGGAGCAGAACTGCCGCGACTTCGCCATTCCCTATTTCCAGATGGACGATCCGCGCCAGGGTATCGTGCATATCATCGGCCCGGAGCAGGGGTTCACCCAGCCTGGCATGACCATCGTCTGCGGTGATTCGCATACCTCGACCCATGGTGCCTTCGGGGCGTTGGCCTTCGGCATCGGTACCTCGGAAGTCGAGCATGTGCTGGCGACCCAGACGCTGATCCAGCGTCCGGCCAAGAACATGCGCATCTCGGTCGAGGGCGATCTGCCGGTTGGTGTGACGGCGAAGGATCTCATCCTCGCCATCATCGGCAAGATCGGCACGGCCGGTGGTACCGGCTATGTCATCGAATATGCCGGCAAGGCGATCCGCGATCTGTCCATGGAAGGTCGCATGACGATCTGCAACATGTCGATCGAAGCCGGTGCGCGGGCAGGTCTGATTGCACCTGACGACGTCACCTTTGAATATATGAAGGGCCGGCCGCAGGCACCGAAGGCCGGTGCCTTCGAGCAGGCGGTGGCTTTCTGGAAGACTTTGCCCTCGGATGCCGGCGCTAAATACGACGTCGAAGTGACGTTGAATGCCGCCGATATCGTGCCGCAGGTTACCTGGGGCACCAGTCCGGAAGACGTCCTGCCGATTACGGCCAAGGTTCCCGATCCAGCAGCACTCAGCGATGAAACGAAGCGCAAATCGATGCAGCGCGCGATCGACTATATGGGCCTGACGCCGGGTGACAATCTCACGGATGTTAAGGTCGACCGTGTCTTTATCGGCTCCTGCACCAATGGTCGCATCGAAGATCTGCGGGCGGTTGCTGCCATTGCCAAGGGCAAAAAGGTCGCTGCCCATGTCAACGCCATGGTCGTGCCGGGCTCTGGCCTGGTGAAAGCCCAGGCGGAACAAGAAGGTCTCGATAAGATCTTGATCGAGGCTGGTTTCGATTGGCGCGAACCAGGCTGTTCAATGTGCCTTGCCATGAATCCGGATCGCTTATCGCCGGGCGAGCGTTGCGCCTCGACCTCGAACCGTAATTTTGAAGGCCGCCAGGGACGCGGTGGCCGCACCCATCTGATGAGCCCGGCCATGGCCGCGGCGGCGGCGATCACCGGCCATCTCGCGGATGTCCGCAAGGTCGCCTGACGTTCCTTCATCGCGTGTCATCAAAGGCGGCAGATCATCGATCTGCCGCCTTTTTTAATGTCAGCGGATCCGTCGTCGGGAACAGCGACAACATCTGCGGGGTTTTTGACCTTCCAGTAGCCATCCCCGCCCGTCGGTCGCATTTCTTGTCGGTCGCATTTCCCTCGGCCGCATTTCCCGCCGGCCACATTTACAGTCTGACAGTTTTAGTTTCGAAGGAGTAAGCTTCCTGACAGGGGGCTGCCCTATTCTCTTGCGGAACCACCCCTCTCGCAGGAGAAATAAGTGAGGAAAAACAGCTTGTTAGCCGGGTATTGGCAGCTGTTTTCAAGCTTGGCTGGCAGATCTGCATTGCCTGACAAAGACCTTATCGATCCGTCAGGCGCGTGCGGCAGGCTCCCGATCCAGGACCACGCCGTTTGTATCTGTGAGCCGTGCAGGGGTCGGAAACCGGCGATCGCCGGTTAAATCGTCGCGGATCGGCTGTCTGCCGCTGTCCGGTCCGGCGATATCATCATGACGCGGCGATAAGAACTGGATTCACTCGATGCGACTGCTCCTTGTCGAAGACAATGATCGCCTTTCTGAATTTCTGGAAAAGGCTCTCCGGGACGCGAATTTCACGGTCGACCGCGTGGCCGATCTAGGTGGTGCCGATGCAGCACTGGCTGGCGCGCGGTTTGACGTGGTGATTCTCGACCTCGGTCTGCCGGACGGCAACGGTATGGATCTGCTCGATCGTCGCCGTTCCGCCGGCGACCAAACGCCGATCCTGGTGCTGACAGCCCGCGATGGTCTCAGCGACCGGGTCCAGGGCCTCAATCATGGCGCCGATGACTACATGATCAAGCCCTTCGCGATGGAAGAGTTGGTTGCCCGGATCAAGGCATTGCTGCGTCGTCCGGGCGCTGCCTTGGGCGTGCACCTCAATCTGGGCAATGTCTCGCTCGATACCGCCGGTCCGGCATTGCTGGTCGAGGGCAAACGAGCTGCGGTCACCCGGCGCGAACTGGCGCTGTTGGAGATTCTGTTGCGCCGTCCCGGCAATGTCGTCAATCGCAACATGATCGAAGATGGCATCTATGGTTTCGACGACGAGGTCGGCACCAATGCCCTGGAAGTGCTGGTATCCCGGCTGCGGAAAAAGCTGATTTCCAGCGGTGCCGATATCCAGCTGCATACAGTGCGTGGGGTCGGCTATATGGTGATGGAGCCAAGCTGATCTCGTGCTAGACTCGGTGTCGCCCTACGCCGCGCACCCCATCATGGACCTGACAACGCTGGCGGGAAAAGGTACCTGATGGCCTTCTTTCGCGGCTTTCTATCCAGTCGATCGCTGCAGTCAAAACTGCTGGCGCGACTGAGCACCGTCTGCGTGGCTTTTTGCCTGCTGGTCGGCGCTGTCTTGTTCCTGATCTTCCGCAGTGCTGATAGCGATATCCTGTTCGAGAATCTGCAGGAGAACATGCGATCGCTGCAGTTCGGCTTGCATCCGCAGGCGGATGGGTCCTGGCGGTTGGATAAGGATGCTGTCGGTGAACACATCACCTATATCATCCGCGACACCGCCGGTAACCTGTTGCTGAAAGGCGGCCGGGATCTCGATGTGGTGCAGGAACTGCCGCTGGCCAATCCCAATGTGGATAGCGGCATCAGCAGCTTTTTCATTCAGCGCCCGTTGAAAAACGGCCGGCCAATGAAGCGGCGCCTCTTTACGTTGGTCGCATCCGCCACGGTGGAGAATCATCAACTGGTGCTGCAAGTCAGCGCGCGGCCCAGTTCGACCAAGGCCGGCATCGATGCTTTGACACAGGAGTGGCTCGGCGAATTCCTGCCCTTTGCCATCCCCATGGCGTTGATCCTGCTGGTCGTGCTGACCTTCACCTTGCGGGGTGCCTTAGCGCCCTTGGAACGTCTGCAGCGTTATGCCGAAGCGATCGGTCCCATGCGAACCGATCTGCGCTTGCCGACGGATGGCCTGCCAACCGAATTGCTACGCCCGGTGCAGACCGTCAATGGTGCCCTTAAAAGGCTCGATGAAGGATTTCGCATACAGCGCGACTTTCTGGCCGATGCCGCTCATGAATTGCGAACGCCGCTGGCCATTCTGGCGGCGCATCTGGAAAGTCTCGGCACCGGCGCCCACCTGCGGCCCTTGCGCGCCGATGTCGAGCGGATGACCCGCCTGGTCGGTCAGATGACCACCGTGGCACAGCTCGAAGCGCTCACCATTCAGCCGGACGAAACGGCCGATCTTGCGGCGATCAGCCGGGAACTGGCGGCGCTGTTGGCGCCCTATGCGATCAGCCATAAGCGCAATATTGCCGTGAATGGCGCCGAAGAGCCGGTGGTGGTGCGGGGCAATCAGGATGCGATCTATCAGGCGTTGCGCAACCTGGTTGAGAACGCCTTGCGCTATACCGACGAAGGTACCGAAGTTGAGCTGACGGTGGCCAGCGATGGCAGGGTTGCTGTCTCCGATCGGGGACCCGGCATTCCGGTCGCCGACCGGGAGAAACTCTTCAATCGTTTCTGGCGGGCCGATCGCAGCAGCGCCGGCAATTCCGGCTTGGGCCTGGCGATTGCCCAGCGCATCGCTACATTGCATCGCGGCAGCCTGGAAATCGACGATAATCCTGGCGGCGGTGCCAGGTTCACCTTGCAGATTCCCTTACTGGAAGCGGCTCGCTGAAGACAGGGCGGGCCCCTGCCATGCATGCCGGGAGCGGGCCTCACCTATACCGAAGCGGACCGACTCCAGGCTTGTCTCGGTTTCGGTCGCGTGACATAAACCAACCATCCAGCCGGTAGCGGCGCTGCCCATTTATTGAGCGGAGACGGATTCACGTCCCAAGGTGAATCATCAGGTGATTCAGCTTAGGATCGATCCGGCACCGGTCGACAGCGCTTGAAGCGGCATCAAGTGAGTTGGGAAAAATGCAGAAATTCAATATGTTGACGGGTGTGGCCGCACCCCTGCCGATGACCAATGTCGATACCGATATGATCATCCCCAAGCAGTTCCTGAAGACCATCAAACGGACCGGCCTCGGCAAGAACCTGTTCGACGAAATGCGGTTCACGCCGGAAGGCAAGGAAATCCCCGATTTCGTCCTCAACAAGCCGGCCTATCGCAAGGCCGAGATTCTGGTTGCGGGCGAAAACTTCGGCTGCGGTTCGTCGCGTGAACATGCGCCCTGGGCCCTGCTTGATTTCGGCATCCGCTGCATCATCGCGCCGAGCTTCGCCGACATCTTCTATAACAACTGCTTCAAGAACGGTGTCCTGCCGATCCAATTGCCGCAGGAACAAGTCGACAAGCTGATGGATGATGCCAATCGCGGCGCCAATGCCGTCATCACCGTCGATCTTGAAAAGCAGGAATTGCGTGGGCCGGATGGCGGCGTCATCAAGTTCGATATCGATCCCTTCCGCAAGCATTGCCTGTTGAACGGCCTCGACGATATCGGCCTCACCCAGCAGAAGGCGCCGTTCATCGACACCTTCGAAAACAAGAACAAGCTCAGCCAACCCTGGTTGTGGTAACTGGGCAGTGATCATCGATCGGCCGGTTCAGTGAGACACTGACCGGCCGTTCTTCCGTCAGGCTGCATTTCTTTCCAGCCCTTTCTGATTCCCGAAAGCGATCGACATCATGGCAAACAACAAGAAGCTGCTGATTCTGGCCGGCGACGGCATTGGTCCCGAAGTGATGACCCAGGTGAAACGCGTGGTGACCTGGTTCGATAAGACTCAGGGGCTGCGGTTCGATGTGTCCGATGGCCTGGTCGGTGGTTGTTCGATCGACAAGCATGGGACACCGCTCACCGATGAGACGATGAACCAAGCCAAGCAGGCCGATGCCGTTCTGTTGGGCGCCGTCGGTGGTCCGAAATGGGACAATCTGCCCTTCGAGATCAAGCCCGAGCGTGGCCTGCTGCGCCTGCGCAAGGATATGGAACTGTTTGCCAATCTGCGCCCGGCTCTGGTTTTCGATGCGCTGGCCGAGGCATCGAGCCTGAAGACCGAATTGGTCAAGGGCCTCGACATCATGATCGTGCGTGAACTGACCGGTGGCGTCTATTTCGGGTCACCGCGCGGTATCGAGACATTGCCCAATGGCGAGCGTCGCGGCATCAACACGCAGGTCTATACCACCAGCGAGATTCAGCGTGTCGCCCGCGTCGCCTTTGAACTTGCCCGCAAACGCAATGGCAAGCTCTGCTCGGTCGAGAAGGCCAATGTCATGGAAAGCGGCGTCTTGTGGCGTGAGGAAGTGACCAAGCTGCATGCCGATTACAAGGATGTCGAGCTCAGCCATATGTATGCCGATAACTGCGCCATGCAGCTGGTGCGGCAACCCAAGCAGTTCGATGTCATCGTCACCGACAATCTGTTCGGCGATCTGTTGAGCGATTGCGCTGCCATGCTGACCGGTTCGCTGGGCATGCTGCCTTCGGCCTCGCTGGGTGCGGCCGATGCCAATGGCAAGCGCTACGCGCTCTATGAGCCGGTCCATGGTTCGGCACCGGATATCGCCGGCAAGGACCTCGCCAATCCGCTGGCTTCCCTGCTCAGTCTCTCGATGATGCTGCGCTACTCCTTCGATCTCGCCAAGGAAGCGGATCTGCTGGATACCGCGGCGAAAACCGTGGTCGCCAATGGCTTCCGCACCGGCGATATCATGGCGCCCGGCTGCACCAAGGTTTCCACCACCCAGATGGGTGATGAAATTCTAAAGACATTGGAAAAGCTCGCGACCTGATCCTGGGGTTCTAGTCGCGCGGCTCTGCTCGCGGGATTGTGATTAATCGGCCACCGCGGTGGCTCTCGATGTGTTAAAATATCAGCCGGCTCACGGGATGGTGAGTCGGCTGAATTGCTTCTGGGCCCGTTAATCTCTCGATCATGAGGCGAGCTGGGCCCCGTCTTCTCTCGGTACCCTTGCACGTCTTGACCATGTCAGCAGAGGAGTGACCATGAGCCTGAAGCATATCCTGGTGCCGTTATTGGGCATCGATACAGATAGAGCTGCGCTGGATGCAGCGCTCGCCGTTGCCAAGCCTCATGGCGCCCATATTCAAGCCTTGCACGTCGTTGCTGATCCGCTGCAATCCACACCGATGCTGGTTGGCGTCGGTTTTGCCATTGCCGAAGCAGCCGATGTGACGCGCCGCCATAGCGAGACTTTGGCCAAAGCGGCCCGCGCCAGTTATGACGCCTGGATGCGGGACCGAAATGTCGTCCATGCCGATCAGCCGCCGGTGGCTGATGGCAGTGTCACCAGCCAATTCGTCAGTGAGCAGGAACAGGAGCTGATCCGCGATCCGCTGATCGTCCATTCGCGATTGACCGATTTGATCGTCTTTGCCCGGCCGGATCAGGGCGACGATTTCTCCTTGATGGCGATCCAGCTCGAAGATGTGCTGTTCGCCGCTGGCCGTCCCGCTTTGGTGGTGCCGAAAACCTTGTCCGAAGGTGCCTTGGCGGCGATCCATTCCGGCGCTGCCATGATCGCTTGGAACGGCAGTATCGAAGCGGTGCGGGCCGTTCAATCGCTGCTGGATCTGTTGCCCGGTTGCGCCCGGGTCCGGGTTGCCAGCGTGCCGGAAGGTGGCAATGAGAATGCCGGTCTCGAGCTTGTCCGCTATCTTGGCTGGCAGTGCATCGAAGCGGAAGTCGTCGAGATTGCCAAGGAAGGCCATACTTCGCAGCGGCTGCTGCAGGCGGCGGCCGAGCAGCAGGCGGGGCTATTGGTCATGGGCGCTTATTCGCATGGGCGGCTGCGACAGATGGTCCTGGGCGGCGTCACCCGCGATATGATTCATCACGCCGGCCTGCCGATACTGCTCGCCCATTAAGGCCGCTCGGTCCAAGTTGCCTCCCCGACGAGGCAACTTGGCGGCCGGCCAGCTTCTCTGGTTGGCCCTACACCTGATTTTGTCACGAGAAACGTCCTTATCCCGCCTGGGTCGCGGGGTAAGACGCAGATGGCGCTTTTACGGAACGCCTGGAACCTCTCCTGGAACCTCCCGGGGACAGCTCCCAGACCCGGCGATTCGCCGGGCAACACGACGACTCGACAAGGCGGTAGCTGGAGGTTATGGTGCCGCCGTTAGCTGCCTGGGATGATTGGTCCGGCGATGAAGTTTGGTGTTTTCATGATCGCGGTTGGTTTCGGCGCTGCTGTGGCAGCGACGGCAGCCTCTGCTTGCGGATATCATGGCAAGCCAATCGCGACATCGGCTGAGAGCCAGACCTCCGGCAGCCAGATTACCACCACCGCGACGACCACCACCGGTAAAACCACCGGCGGGTGACGCTTTGCGGCTTTAAGGAATTTCTTCCGGAGGCCGCTTGATGCGGCCTTTTTCTTTATCTAGATGATCGATGATGAGAGGACATGATGGCTTATAAAGTGGCAGTAGTCGGCGCCAGCGGCAATGTCGGCAGGGAACTCCTGTCGATCCTCGCCGAGCGCGAATTCCCCGTGAGCGAAGTGGTGGCACTTGCCTCCGAACGTTCCGCCGGTGGCGAGGTTTCGTTCGGTGAAGACGACGTGCTGAAGATTCAGCGCCTCGACACGTTCAACTTCAAGGGCGTCGATATCGTCCTGTCTTCGGCGGGAGCCAAAGTGTCTGCGGCCTTTGCGCCGAAGGCCGCCGCGGCCGGTGCCGTCGTCATCGACAATACCTCGCATTTCCGCATGGATCCCGATGTGCCGCTGGTGGTGCCGGAAGTCAATCCGCAGGCGATCGCCGGCTATAAGAAGCGCGGCATCATTGCCAATCCGAATTGCTCGACCATCCAGATGGTGGTGGCGCTGAAGCCGCTGCATGATCTCGCCAAGATCAAGCGCGTCGTCGTGGCGACCTATCAATCTGTGTCGGGCGCCGGCAAGGAAGGCATGGACGAGCTCTTCAACCAGACCCGCGCGATTTATATGAACGGGGCGATTGAACGGAACAAGTTCCCCAAGCAGATCGCCTTCAACCTGATCCCGCATATCGATGTCTTCATGGATGACGGCTATACCAAGGAAGAATGGAAGATGCAGGTCGAGACGCGCAAGATCCTCGATCCCAGCATTCCGGTCACGGCCACCTGCGTGCGAGCACCAATCTTCATCGGCCATTCGGAAGCGGTGAATGTCGAATTCGAGCGGCCGATCAGCGAAGAAGAAGCGCGCACGGCCTTGCGCGAAGCGCCCGGCATCACGGTAATCGATCACCGCGCTGACGAAGGTTATGTGACACCGCAGGAATGTGCTGGCGAAGACGCGGTTTTCGTCAGTCGTCTGCGCAAGGATCCGACCGTGCCCTATGGTCTCAATTTCTGGTGCGTGTCCGACAACCTGCGCAAGGGTGCTGCCCTCAATGCCGTGCAGATTGCCGAAGTGCTGATCGAAAAGTATCTGGCGAAGAAGGCGGCGTAAGCGCTGCTTCATACTTCTTGCAACAAGCAAAAGGCCCGTCTTGCGACGGGCCTTTTCTTTATAACGGATATCAGCCGATCCGCTTGGCCTTGCTCACTGGCAGGTTCGCCCAGGTCTCCTGGCTATCGATGATCGCCAGTTCATCGCGCGCCATTGCGGCGGTCGCGGCAAAGATGGCGCTGCTGCCGGCGACGGCGGCCGAGAGAGCCTGGGGCAAGTCGCGATGGCGCAGGTAATGACCGATCAGCAGTGCCGCAAAGCTGTCACCGGCGCCGGAAGCAGGGACATCGACCCGGCGGCCGCTGGCGGACCAGATGCCGGCATCGTTGATGGCGATCGCGGTGATCTCATCCGGTGTTGATGCATCAAGAACACCCGTCGCGATCACTGTGCCGATGCCGTGCTTCTGTCGCAAGGCTTGCGCTGCGGCAATGGTCGATGCCTGGTCGTGTATGTCGATGCCGCTCAAGCGCTGCAGCTCGAATTGATTCGGCGTGATGATATCGGCATGTGAGATGAGGCCGGTGGCGATCGCATCGGCCAAAGCCGGCTTTACATACAGCTCGCCGTCATCGCCCATCACCGGATCGCAGGAGAAGAGCAGGCCGGGGCGCCGTTGCCGCAGCTGGTCGACCAGATCAGCGATCACCGGAACGTTGCCGGGATCACCGAGATAGCCGGTGACGACGGCATCCAGCCGATCAAGCAGACCCAGCTGCGCTAGGCCGTCGATCAAGGCGACGATGTCATCCTTATCCAGCACGCGGCCGGTCCAGCTCGGCCGGGCAAGATGATTGGAAAAAAGCGTCGTCGGGATGCCCCAGACGTCATGCCCCAAACGCTGGAGAATGAACATGGCTGCTGAATTGCCGACATGGCCGTAAACGACCTGCGATTGGATCGAAAGAATATTCATCGGTTGCGACTCGTCATCTAGAAGTCATCACCTTGCCATGGGGGACCGACGGCGGAGAACCATGAACTTGTCGCCAGACAATCGCGGGTTCAACGCGAGGTCGTCTTTCCCAAGGCGAGGTTCTTGCCGGGCGTTGTTTGCGCTCACATGACTTGCCTGCACTTGGCTTCTGACGGTACCCTGCTGCACCGCAGCATAAGAGGGGTCGGAACGCGTGCAGGAAACCAAGCTGGAGAAAACCAACCGGGGCAACTATTTCGAGGATTTCCAGCTTGGCCAGGAGATCATCCATGCGGTTCCCCGAACCATTACCTCCGGCGATGTGGCGCTTTACATCGGCCTGACGGGATCGCGTTTCGCTGTGCCCAGCGCCGATACCTTGGCGCAATCGATCGGCCTGCGCCAGGCGCCGATCGACGATCTCTTGCTCTTTCACTTGGTTTTCGGTCGGACCGTCGCCGATATCTCGCTCAATGCCATCGCCAATCTCGGCTATGCCAATTGCAAGTTCGGTGTGCTGGCTTTCCCAGGCGATACCATCTCGGCGCGCTCGACCGTGATCGGCCTCAAGGAAAATTCCAACGGCGAAAGCGGCGTCGTCTATGTGCACTCGGTCGGCCGTAATCAGCGCCAAGAGGTGGTGCTCGATTACGTTCGCTGGGTGATGGTGCGCAAACGTGACAAGGCATCGCCGTCGGTGGCAGCTCATGTGCCGAGCTTGCCGGAGAGCGTCGTGGTTGCCGATTTCCAGCTGCCGGCCGGCCTCGATTTCACCCGCTATGACGCGGCCCTGGTCGGTCAGCCACATCTCTGGGACGATTATGCGGTCGGTGAGCAAATCGATCACGTCGATGGCATGACGCTGGAAGAAAGCGATCATATGACCGCGACGAGGCTGTACCAGAACAATGCTAAGGTCCATTTCAATCAACATAGCGAAGGCCAGGGCCGCTTCGGCCGTCGCCTGATCTATGGCGGACATATCATCAGTCTGGCGCGCGCCCTGAGTTTCAACGGCCTTGCACCCGCCTTCAAGATTCTGGCAATCAATGGCGGCCGTCATCTCAATCCCAGTTTCGCCGGCGACACCATTTATGCCTGGAGTGAGGTCATCGAGCGGATCGACCTGCCGGAGCGACGGGATCTGGGGGCGCTGCGGCTGAAGACACGCGCCACCAAGGATCATCCTTGCGCCGATTTCCCGGGCGGCAACCTGCAATCAGGCGCCTCGATACCGGCCGCCCTGGTCCTTGAACTGGACTATACGGTCCTGGTGAAACGGTGAAACGAGGGTGGATCGGTTGATTCCGGCGGGCAGCCATGCACCCCCCGCCCGGTGTGAAAGTTGACGCTGCACTGCGAAAGCGTTATCAGAAAATCAATAACTGCACCGTAGCGTGTAGGCCGACCGCTCCGAGGTAACCGTTTCTTTCAGGGTGATTCATGCCCAGCCATCCGCGACCAACTTCGCCGCACTTACAGATTTATCGCCTGCCGCTGACCGCCATCGCATCTATTCTGCACCGTATCACCGGCGTTGCGTTGGCGATCGGGACACTGGCTCTCGTCTATTGGTTGATCGCCGCGGCGATTGGCGAAGACACCTTCAACACGGCGGAGGCCATCACCGGTTCTTGGATTGGCCGTCTTGCCTTGTTCGGCTGGACGCTTGCTTTCTTCTTTCATCTCGCCAATGGCATTCGGCATCTTTTCTGGGATGCCGGGGTCGGTTTCGAACTGCCGGCGGCCTCTCGCAACAGCTGGATCGTCTTCATCAGCGCCGTGGTGCTCACGCTCGCGGCTTGGATCTTGGGCTATATGGCGCGGGGAGGTTTCTGATCATGGCGCAGTCAAAGGGCTTACGGTCCGAACTCGGCCGTGCGCGCGGTCTCGGCTCGGCAAAGGAAGGTGTCGGTCATTGGTGGCATCAACGCCTGACCGCGATCGCCTTGATCCCGTTGTCGTTGTGGTTTGTCGCCTCGCTGGTTTTCCTTACTGATACCGATCACGCCACCGCGGTGCAGTGGCTGAAATCGCCCTTCACCCTGGGCCTGATGGTGCTCTTCATCGGGGCGCTTTTCTATCACGCCGTCCTCGGTGTGCAGGTCGTCATCGAGGATTATGTCAGCCGTCACGGTCTACGCTTGATGTCGATCGTTCTGGTGCAATTTATCGGCTTCGCCCTGGCGATGGCAGCGATCGTTTCGCTGCTTGTCATCGCTTTCGGCGGCTGAGTTTGGGAACAGATCATGGCTGAGACAAAAGAAACCGGTGCCCCCAATATCAACGGCACGGCCTATCCTTTCGTTGACCATATTTATGACGTCGTGGTGGTCGGTGCCGGCGGCGCTGGCCTGCGCGCCACTTTCGGCATGGCCGAAAAGGGCCTGAAAACCGCCTGCATTTCCAAGGTCTATCCGACCCGCAGCCATACCGTCGCGGCGCAAGGCGGCATCTCCGCCTCGCTCGGCAATATGGGTGAGGATGACTGGCGCTGGCATATGTACGACACCATCAAGGGGTCGGACTGGCTGGGCGATCAGGATGCTATCGAATATATGGTGCGCGAGGCTGTCCCGGCGATCATCGAGCTGGAACATTACGGCGTTCCCTTCAGCCGGACAGAAGCCGGCAAGATCTATCAGCGCCCGTTCGGCGGCATGACCACGCATTTTGGCAAGGGCATCGCCCAGCGGACCTGCGCCGCTGCCGACCGTACCGGCCATGCCATCCTGCACACGCTGTATCAGCAGGCGTTGAAGCATCAGGCGGAATTCTTCGTCGAATACTTCGCCATCGATCTCATCATGGATGACGAGGGCGCCTGTGTTGGCGTCGTTGCCTGGAATCTCGATGACGGCACCATCCACCGCTTCCACGCCAAGATGGTGGTGATGGCGACCGGCGGCTATGGCCGCGCTTTCTTCTCCTGCACCTCGGCTCATACCTGCACCGGCGATGGCAATGCCATGGCATTGCGGGCCGGGCTGCCCCTGCAGGACATGGAGTTCATCCAGTTCCATCCGACCGGCATCTATGGTGCCGGCTGCCTGATCACCGAAGGTGTCCGCGGCGAAGGCGGCTATCTCACCAATTCCGCCGGCGAACGCTTCATGGAACGCTATGCGCCCTCCGCCAAGGACCTCGCCTCGCGCGATGTCGTCAGCCGGGCGATGACGATGGAAATTCGCGAAGGTCGGGGTGTCGGCCCGAACAAGGATCATATCCATCTCCATATCGAACATCTCGATGCCAAGGTCATTCATGAGCGCCTGCCGGGTATCGCCGAGACGGCGCGCATCTTTGCCGGTGTCGATGTGACCCGCGAACCGATCCCGGTTCTGCCGACCGTCCACTATAATATGGGCGGCATTCCGACCAATTACCGCGCCGAAGTCGTGACCCTGAAGAATGGCAATCCGGATCAGGTGATCCCGGGCCTGATGGCGATCGGCGAGGCGGCCTGCGTTTCCGTCCATGGCGCCAACCGCCTGGGCTCGAATTCGCTGCTGGATCTGGTGGTGTTCGGCCGTTCGGCGGCAATCCGCTGCGCCGAGATCATCAAGCCCAATGAAAATCCGCGGCCGATGCCGAAGAATGCCGGCGAGTTGTCGCTCACGCGTCTCGACAAGGCACGCCATGCCAAGGGCGATATTCCCACGGCGGAGCTCCGGCTCGAGATGCAGAAGGTGATGCAGAATGATTGCGCCGTCTTCCGCACCGGTCAGACCCTGAAGGAAGGTTGCGACAAGATCCAGACGATCTGGTCGAAACGTGACCGGGTCGGCGTCAGTGATCGTTCGCTAATCTGGAACAGCGATCTCGTAGAGACACTGGAGCTCGACAACCTGCTTTATCAAGCCGTCGTCTCGATCGAATCGGCGAATAATCGTGAAGAAAGCCGTGGTGGCCATGCCCGCGAGGATTTCGCCGAGCGCAACGACGAAAAGTGGATGAAGCACACCATCGCCTGGTGCGGTGAGGACGGTAAGCCGAAGATCGACTACCGGCCGGTGCATATGCAGCCGCTCAGCAATGAAGTTGAGTCCATCCCGCCCAAGAAGCGGGTCTATTAGAGCGCGATCGCTTTGAGCGGATTGGCTCACGACAGTTAGGACGATGGGGTTTTAGACCATGGCTGAACTGACCTTACCCGCCGAGATGCGGCCGGTTCCCGGCAAGAGCTTCAAGGCACCGGCCGGCGCCAAGCGCGTAAAGACCTTCAAGGTCTATCGCTGGGACCCGGACAAGGGCGGCAACCCGCAAATCGATTCGTATGATATCGATCTCGATGCCTGCGGCCCGATGGTCCTGGACGCGATCATCAAGATTAAGAACGAAGTCGATCCGACGCTGACCTTCCGCCGCTCCTGCCGCGAGGGTGTCTGCGGTTCCTGCGCCATGAATATCGATGGCACCAATACCTTGGCCTGCACCAAGGATATCGGCGAGATCAAGGGCGAGGTGAAGATCTATCCGCTGCCGCATATGCCGGTGGTGAAGGATCTGGTGCCCGACCTCAACCGGATCTTTGCGCAATATACCTCGATCGAACCCTGGATGAAGGCAAAGAGCCAGCCGCCCTCACGCGAGCGGCTGCAGTCGCCAGAAGAGCGTGCCAAGCTCGATGGTCTCTGGGAATGCATTCTGTGCTTCTGCTGCTCCACCTCCTGCCCGAGCTACTGGTGGAATGGCGATCGCTATCTCGGCCCGGCAATCTTGCTGCAGGCCTATCGGTGGATTGCCGATACCCGTGATGAATCGACGGGCGAACGCCTGGATAATCTGGAAGATCCGTTCCGTCTCTATCGTTGCCACACCATTATGAACTGTACGCGGACCTGCCCCAAGGGGCTCAATCCGGCCAAGGCGATCGGCGAGATTAAGAAACTGATGGTGGAACGTCGTTAAGACATGTGACGTTCAATCCTTTTTGTCGCGACAGAAAAGCGGATTTCCGGCATGAACCGGACGTGATGTGGATCACGTCCGGTTTCTTGTTTGTCATCTCGCAGACGATCAGGTCTGTTAAGTTGCAGGCCGGTTAAGTTTCGCCACTGTTTACCTGGGGTCCGTTCATTGCCGGGCCATTTGTTTGGGAGTCGTAAATGACATTGATCAGCCGCGCCGGCCGTTTTGCCGGTATGAGCGTAATGGTCGGCCTGTTGTTGGCCGGTTGCAACAAGGGGCCGGACCGCACGCAAGTGGCGGCCGATCTGCAAAAGAGCGTCGAAGATTATCTGGCCCAGGTCGAAGGGCCGCAGGACAAGCGCGTCGTCAGCCACAGCGCGGTCAAAGTATCGCCACAGCAGGATGCCGGCTATCTGGTTGCGATCGATGGTCTCAAGATCGGCGAGCCCGGCCAAGGCTATCTCGATGTCGGCACCGTCACCTATGTCCTGACGCCGAAAGACGACAAGACCTATGACGCCAGTCAGTTAACCATTCCCGGCGACATGCAGATCAAGTCCAGCGACGGCCAGCCGGGCGGCGACTTGAAGCTCACCAATAAGGCCTTCAGCGGTACCTGGCTGCGCGATGCACAGAGCTTCACCAAGCTCGATCTGCAACTGGCCGATCTGGTGCTCACCGATCCGGCGCATGGCACTGCCAAGATGGCGGGCGCTGCCTTCACCGTCGACAGCACGGATAAGGGCAGTGGGTTGTGGGATCAGAACGGTA
>Ga0247779_1000692_pt1 | contig 18919 bp, 27 predicted proteins | sample UWRJL221509R5_FD_179925 | JGI IMG/M metagenome (GOLD analysis project Ga0247779, IMG submission 179925) | Plant litter microbial communities from Arlington Agricultural Research Station in Wisconsin, United States - UWRJ-L221-509R-5 | ecosystem: Environmental > Terrestrial > Plant litter >... | reverse complement strand
AATCGAATGGGTGGAGAACCTGATCTGCTTCCAGGCATCGAGGCTGTGCCAGCTCCTCCTCCAATAGTAAAGGGCGTACTCAACCCAGAATGTGGATGGGACTGGTATGGTTGTGTATGGGAGGGGCTATACGCATGTGGTTGTTGATGGGAGCCGAATGGATTCGATGATGCAGACCATGATACATTTCGCGGAGGTGGAGGAGGTGGGCTTGACCTTCTCGAGGGCGGTACAGAATGGATAGGTGTCATACCAAATGCGAGCCTCACTGAATGTGCCAGATGATGAGTGTGACTGTTTGTTGAATGCCCGTTATGATGCTCTCGATCCCTGGAGAACAGGGTTGTAACAGATGAAGGTGGCGATCCACGCGACCAATGCAAAGGAGATGGCGCTCGAGAAGATGATGCGCTCAGCGCCCCGGTTCCACCCTGTGCTTGAGATGGCCCAATACCTTTTGTAAGACTTCCTGGACTACTCCCGTTGCTACTTGGCCCACTCGAAAGTTGTGGCGTCGGCACCTGAGATGGAGCCCCATATCCATGGTGATGGAATGTAGACGACGTAGAGGAGTAAAGGCCGTCGCTTCTTCTTTGGACGTGTCCGGATTGTTGTTTTCCTACCACTCCGCGCATAAACAAATTATTGGCAGACGAAGGTGGACTGCCATATGTGCTGCCGGCTCGTGAATGAGACATCTGTTCCTCTCCGCCAATGTAGACTCCATCTCTGGAATTGTCGAAGTTTCTAGACGGTGGTGGCAGCAAGATAGGTGACGGTGCCCTGGACGGGTTAGTAGAATGGATGTTAAGTGTACGAAGAGGACCGAGGAAAGGGCTGGTGGATGGTGTGAATGCGAAATCTGACGATGTTGTTGTCCGGACGGCGGAGGAATAATGTGGCGGCGAGTGGTCAACCGGAGCGCCCTGGGCTTGGCTGTGTGATCGGGGGACGGTACCCTGCAAATGGAACATCCGCGGCGGGGATTGCGACGCATATGCACGTTCGTGAGCCGGAAGCGGCTCGCTATCAGAACTGATGGGCGACGGAGACTCATCATGTTGTCCTTGAGTGCCTCTGGGACCGGTCCTTTCAGGTAGATGACTGTATTGATGCGCATGTTGGTACGGGTGATTCCAAAGGCCGTGATGACCCCCTCTCTCAACAAGGTGACCAGAGGAACGGGATTGAATGAGAGGCGAATCTTGCTGAGGCGCCATCCAAGCCGGACCACTCAGACGTCTCTTTGATCCCGTCCTGGTGCCATCAGGATCATGGGGATCTCTGAGCAAATCTTCGGTTGAGGGTCGCGACGATGTTGAGGCGGACTGTTGGGGGCCCTGCCAATTTTTGTCGTCGGATATACCAAAGAAGTGCCGATCTTCGGCGGGGGCTGGCCCCAACGAGAGTGCGTTGCGCATGATGGGGCTAGTTGTAGCACTCTTGCTTATGCGATGGCGCGACTGGGGATAGGTATCGATTGAAATTTGCATATTCTGGGTTTTCGCGCGGCGTAACGCTTCAGCATGCCTGGCCTCGTATTCTGCTCGACGGTAGGCTTCTTGACGCTCAAGGGCATATAATTCGTCCATAGCAACGGAAGACAAAGCATTGAATGGGGAGGGGTTCGCAAACGTCGGGTGGGTACGACGCGGTACATGGACATCGTAAGAGCCGCCGATAGCGGTTGGACGAGCATAGGACTCTCCCTAGATAAGAAAACGATAAATATAAAACATAAAAGAAGCCAGGTACATGCCCCGACGTGAGAGCATGGAGAAAATAAGAAAAAAGACAACGAACCTCATCATCACTATTAGCACGACTCCGGGCCTTCTTCTTGATCCTTAAAGACGCAGAATCGTCGAGAGAGGGAAAGCTGGTGATAGCGTTATCTTCGGGTAGTGGGTAATCGATCTTGGTCTTGCCGGCCTTTTTACCCTGCGAATTATGGTGGGAATGAGTATGGTCATTATTGTGAATACGTGAATGGCGAGTGAGCTCGTCCGAACGAGAAAAACGTTTCTCGCATGAAGGATAGGTGCAGACAAAGGGCTTCTCTCCTGTATGGGTTCGAATATGACGGGTCTACAGTAGAATTAGAAGGCACGGAAAGAGCACGGAAAGGAAGGGAAAGAGCTAACCTGGTGTTCCAGCCTGGAGAACGCCCTTCCACACAGCAGATACGGACATTTGTAAGGACGAGCAGCGGGTTTTTCAGTGTCTGCAACCATTGTGAGGAGAAGGAAAGAGGAGACGACAAGTATTTAAGAGGGCATCCGAGATGGCAGTTGAGAAGAAGAAGGAATTCCGGGGAATGCCCGTCAAGGTGTGTGGGGAAACACAGCACAACACAACGACCTGGCCCAAAAAAATAGATTTCCAAAACAGGAAATTCCTGGCAGATTTATTCTCTTTCCCCGCATTTACCCTCCGCTTCGGCCCGATTCTCCCACATTCCCATGTGAATTTTCCCTTTCCTCATGGCTGTCGCCAATCCGTGATCGACAACACAAGGCTCCCTCTTCTTAATTTCCGGCCTCTGGACTTATTCGGCTGGTGTTACAAAGGAGAATCATCTCACGTACCTCCACCCAAAATCTGATAGAACAGCCAAGAGCGTGGTTGTGCGGTCAACTGTTTCTCGAGCTGTCTGGTTCCATTCTCGTCTATTCCCTCGACCTTTCCCGTCTGCGAAAGGTTAATTTTTGGCCTTGTGAGCGTATGCTCCTATTTCCTCTACACCGTGCTCCATTCACATACCATTTCTTAGGGTCATATCATGAGAATGCCGCCTCTGGTTCTCACTCAGCTTTACATCTACCGAACTTCTGCTATGTTGGTCTTTCGGTATAGCTTGAGATTTGTGTCTGTAAGCACGTCTCAGGAAGTCCTAGGCGTTTGCATAGCTTTTGCGTATTCTTTTTCCGTATTGGATTTATGCATACTCAAGTTAATGAAAAATGTGAGAGTTATGTATAACAACTAAAGACCGGTTTTAGAAACATCTGTGGGGAAACTCTGGAGAAACTTAGAAAAACTTACCTCATTACTTTATTAGTTCCCCACTGCGCCAAGCAGTCATGTACTGGAGACAAAATGTTCGATTTCTTCTCGAAAATTGAAATTATAGAAACCGTCGGCAATCTGCTTGAACAGATCCTATTTTACAGGTGGCGTTCTGTTGCTAAAAGTGGTTTCTCGTCTGTTACGCCATGCCAGACATACTTCTAGTTCTCAATTTGCCTAGGTATGTCCATCGACTTATTGGGGGTTTAATTTTCATGTTTACTTTTGCACTGCGCATGAATAGACAAGATTGCGGTCTGCTCTGGGTGAATCGCTCTCTTCTATTCAGAAACTTCATATTCTTAGAGTGCGCCAAAGTTCTGCTTCCTCATGATCTCATACTCTCTATGAATTCTCTGGTAGTGTTTCTCCTATATTCCCTCAACCGCCGGATGGCAGGGTGCGGCTTTCCCCGACGTCAATGTACATCATTGTGATACGTTTCAATGATCTGTTCGACACGGGGGAAAGACGGGTCTCTTTTCTGGGGTGGCTTCGATTCTCTGTCTGGCATAGCCGGATCCCCTCTAACATGCAAGAGGTTCTAATTTTATTTGCGCAGATGTACCGGACTTGTCATTCCTGAGTCACATACCGCACAATGCACATTTACACAGCTGATACTTACCCGTAATTTGCCGTAAGCGAGGACCCTTTGTAATCATTGATCTGGTTGCTCTGGTCGTATCGTAGACTCGCTTTGTTCGCTTGGAAAGCAGAGATTTTCCGAGTTTGTCACTAAACCATAAGCAGTTGTACCCCACATTTCTTGTGAAGAGACAGACGGACAGACAGACAGCCACGTCTGCAACTGAGTTTCGTTTCGAAGCATCATGTAACCTGTCGTGTATGGAGTCACAGTATATATACCAAATGTCACTTCCGATGTTTTGCCAAAAGACATCGGATTATGCCTTAGAGCTTGCTTGCATTTGATCCAGGGTAAAAAAGATTACAATCTGGTCAGTATTACATGTTTTTGTCAGATACTTTTAACCATACGTAAGCTTCATTTTAGCACCCATGAGCGTTGTCTGAGTTCAACTTCGAGCGATGACTGCGCTGGTGCAGGCCGCGCTTGAAGGAAAGTTAAAAATAGCTTCTTATAAACTTGTGTGGCGCCGACATGATGAGTCAGCATTTGCTCCGAGTTTACCGGGCGCCCGGAGGTTCTCAGACTCGGACGTCGACACCAACCAGCCAGCTGCGAGAACATCTTTGCTCGTTGCGCCTTCTTCGATACCACTTATTTTCATACTCCATGAGACCACACATCTAATTGGCACTCAGCTCTGTTGGACAGCTGTCTTGGAAACCTCAAGCTCTTTCTTGACTGAACGTCGTTGATTTTCAGGCTGGTTCTACCAGTATAGGAATAGCCCTAGCGTTATCTTAGCCTGATCTTATGGATTGCACCCCACAAGCCCCTCATTCTCATGCCTTAAGACTGATTTCAGGAAGGTCAACTTTGAACTTTCCTGGCCTTTTCACAGGCGGCACACGGCTGCGACGCTCGGATCTAAGTGCCCGCGGGATTCTGGGGATACAGAGGCAAGAGTTAAGCAATGCGATTGTGGATAATGCACATGGATTCCCTTACTCGAGGTGAGCTGATGATCATGATTCACCCTTATATCATGACGCGTCTCTGCATGTCTGGCTGAACTTCTAGTGTCGTCGTTTAGGAAACTAGAGACACATAAATCATGCGTGAACGCGCTCAAGTTCTCATCTGGGGATGGACAGTTTCTTGCCAGCGGTGGTGATGGTACGTGTGTCGAGCTCAGTTCGCGAACATACGATCACATTTCCATCTTATGAACTCAATGATAACCCTATTTCGCATCTGTCTGTTCTATTATTGAACATCAGATTTCCAAATATGTTTATGGGACTTCCATCAGGACGATGTCACGGCACCGTCGTACACGTTGAGAGGACCACAAGTATTATATTTCATCTCGATGTTACACTTCACAGAAAGTTGATTGTTAGCATCCAGGAAAATATATTCTGTCTGGAGTTTTCCACGACCAATCGCTATCTCTACGCGTACGTTAAGAGTCTTTCGGTGCCATCATCGTCACCATATATCACCCTTCGGTTTGTTTCCTCATGGGTTGCATCTTTGAATGTAGTGCTGGAACATGCGAAAATATATACAAATATGATATCGCCTACCTTGGGTCCTCCGTGTTGCCTATTCCTTCTGGCGGTGACAAGTCGCCAGATTGTGTCTATAGGGACAACGATGTAAATTCCGCAGCTCCCTGTCCTCGGTCATAATATACGAAGACTCATTGACGAACAAATACAGGACAGTGTGCGTGCCTTAACAGGCCATCCTTACCAAGATGAAATCTTTATGAGCGCTAGGTGCAACCTGTGTATTAAGCTCCACACATTGCATGAGTCTCATGGATGATCTATCTATCTAGCGAAGACGGGACGATCAGAAGATACGATGGACGTCAGGACACGAAAAGGCTCAGTGCACAGAGTGTTATCCAGACAAGGCATGAGATGACAGATGTGAAATTCCATCCGGTAATGGAACACTTGTTCGCCAACAGCAATGCCGCTGGGGATGTGTTTCTCCGTGATGATAGAATGGCCTTTACTTCGTCGCGCAGCAGAAGAGAAGACGGGATCGTTCAAAAGGTAACCTACCATGCCCTTTACCGCAGATATATGAGCTTCTGCATAACACTCTAACACTTCTTTGTGCCAAATAGTACAACACCAAAATCACCAAACGACTGGCGACTCTTTTTTGTCGTCCCGAAGCAAGTAGCATTACCTTCGATCGCGACGGTAAGACGCTATACATCTCTTTGTCTTACAGAATATCTTTATTCATGCATTAAACTTGACAGGGTCGAAGCTGGGGGTGTCCTTCATGGTAAGAATAATACTCTCCTGGGTCCAAGCCTTTGCATTTAACATACATATTGGCATAGCAATACTTACCTACTATCTATTCTGTGTCAGACCCTGATCCTGTCGCAGTTCTCAGTGGGAATAATCTGCCAGACGGCACTCCCAATCCGCAAGGTAAAAGAACCTATTCAAATGTTTGCACGATGAAGGCATGCTCCTCGTGTCACTTTGCTCTTTATTTCACTTATGCGATCATATTGCAGCATGGATGTTTTGGCGGACCAGGCCTTGATGATGATGACTTGTATGCCGCCGGGTCTGATGATTTTCGATGTTACATCTGGAAGCTACCTTCCATGTCACAACTACTCAATCAACGAGAGATCATCTCAGAGCATGACTGGAACTCGAGCGAAAGATTAGAAACTGGTGAGGTCTTTTTTTTTTCCACTGGTGAAATTGCATGAGTATTCATTTATTCATTTCTTAGCATTTTGCTCAGGTCGTCACAATTCCAGAGTCGTCCCGGTTGAAATTTCGACACCTTTATGTCGACTTACAGGTTCGGTTCGCCACTACGACTCAAACTTACAGCCCCTGATTTTGTTACTATATCAGGACACGATTCCATCGTGAATACGGCCGTGTTCCATCCTCATTTTTTCCACGTTGTTACTTCTGGTGTTGAAAAAAATATTATTCTTCATAGTCCAACAGCTTCTTCGCCATGTACACAAAATCTGCAGCCTTCACCTTCTGATGTTCGCGATCTCCGACCAGAAGATGAAGACCAAGACCGTTCCAATTATCTTACGGCTCTCTTGGGCGAGCATCCTACCTTGCTATCGGAAGGTGAAGATCGTGAGGAGAGGAGGAATATCAGTGTTTTTGACCAGTACGCCTTTAATCTCAATTTACTCACCGGTGCTTATTCGCAATATCTTCGCGTACAGTATACTGCGAGAGGAAGGTGATACTGATGTGTGGACTCGACGGCCATGGAGCATGCCAGGATCGGGTGATGAAGATGAAGGTGACGAAAGCTCGGATGATCTTGACTCAGATGATTCGGACATGAGTGGAATGGCATTTTCACTGCCGTTCATGACTTGAATCAGACACAAAAAAAGAAACATATTTCATGTGTACATAAAAAAGTGGGCGAATGTTACCGGACGCCTCCGAACTTTTTGAATTGTCGTACATACTATTATTCCGTACTCTCTTGTCATGTATGCTAATATATTGCAATATGCCTGTTGTTTTTCCCGGCCAACTGTACGTGTGGCGTCATGACTTGCGAACAAATCAATTGAAATGAAAACGTGCGAATTTATATACATTTTATCCACATGGTACACTAAATCTTAGATCTAAAGTACTCAGGGATCCCAGGGACGAATAACAGCATCCCTTGAGGCTTGAAGAGGCAATGCGCTTTCCTAGTTTGGGAATTCTCCATTTTGTCTTCCGCATAATCGCCTACAGGAAATCATCATCCATATTTTTTTCCCGCGAAGTTATTGCCCAAATTTTAGTTCAAGTACAAAAAAATCTATGATAAAAGGAAAAAGAAGGGGTATCGAGAAAGAGAGGAAAGACTCGGAGAAAAGATATGTGATGAAAATATTCAACGAGTAAGCTAGTACCATATACTCCTAGTTCTGTGAATAGGTACCACCTCAGCTGTTTCCAATCCTTCAATGGATTCCAGTCCACTTTCCACCTTCTTTGCTAGATCCCACAGATAAAAGTCAATAAGCACGCTACTGACAACTCCTGCCCTATCAGCAGCAACGGCTTTGCTTTCACTTGTACCAATCCCGCTCTCCGACTCGGCCTCTTCCTCTTCTATCAACCTTAGAATTTCCTGTCTTACACGCTCAACGGCGATGATGCTCGCCGAACGCAGACTCACTTCTTCTCTCGAACCAGATCGTACAGGAGTGTGGACGTGCAATTTGCGTAGAAGAGAGGCTGGGTATGTGATTATTCGCAGGTGGTGTAGAATCTGCGGCACGCGGTAATCTGCAAACATGGTGAGGTGGCTGATCTGTGGTCCTTCTGTTCCAGGGAATATTGGGTGGGGTGCGTCGGACGATGGGGGGTAGAAAGCCGCCCATGTCTCTGCCACAAGGATCTGAGCGCGCTTCCAGAAACATACTAAAACGCGGCCATGGTAAGTTTAACATAGAAATGCAATATTTTACCAATTAAAGACGAACCTTTTGTACCCTCATACTCAACTTCGTCTTGGAAAGCAGGGAATATCTGTGTGACCATTTTAACCAAATCAAGCGCTGTACCTTTTCCGTCGTACTGTCTTTGGAAATCGTCTAAGAAGCCTTTAAATGAAGCACCATAACCCTGATAAGAGAATCATTAAATCACGTTCCTGTGATATCTTGTATCTATGATGACGTACATTGCACAAGATAAAGCCTACTTCACGCATGACTGTTATGCGCTCCCGCAGTAGAGGTATTGATTCACTGGATTGCGGAGCGGCTCGGAAGACATATTCGATCAAGCTATCCGGGCATAAAGTTTCGGAGGAATAGAATTGAGGGTCAGTTATAGGAATATCTTCTTCAAGAGCTAACGCGAAAGGTTTAAGGCTTGAAGCAACTCTGAAGAAATACTTCACTGACCTCTGTTCAGAGATGCGACAAGGGACCAATAACCGGTATGGACTTTCCTTTCTTCGGAGTCCCATGCAGTCCGCCATTTGACGCCGTAGCGGTCTGGCTGACCTTCCTTCTCCGACCAAAAACTGAAATTCAGGGATGATATCAAGAATATCCAGTCCAAAACGTGTTTATTCAGTTGATCGTCAGGGTTGTAGGGTTCTGAAGGACATATATGAAGTGGGTGTGTGCGCCACGTCCGTGGCGTGTACGCCTCGACTAAAAGTTTCTGACGGATCTGATGACACGCGATTTTCATAAAAAGAGATACCACGACACATCAGTGGCCATTGCTTCAGAAATGAACGTGTAAGGGTCCTATACTAACATACTTTGCCGCGTGTTGCACGCCTGTATCGTTGATGTGTACCAAATCAGTCGCCTATACCCAAGAAAACACAAAAGTTACTGTCAAAGTCGTAAAGATAGACCGTTATCAAGCGATCATCTCGTAATGCAACATACTTTGTACGCGTATTCGGACGTTAGCACGACAGGATTATCTTCAACTGCGGGGTCTTGTGCTGTCCAGAGATCGAAAGATTTTTCAGACTCGGAGACTGACGCGTTTTGGAGTTGTTGGAGGTTCATGGAGAATAACGGTGAGTGAAATTAGGTGAAAGAAGTCTTGAAGAATAAGAATGGATATACGGAAGTAAAAGATCCTATATGTCGCACACTGTGGGCAGGAAAAAAAAGTTGATCGGACACAGACTTGTCCGCATTTGGTTCTGTGCCACAAAAAATAAAAAAATCATTTTATTTGACAGTTCCGAGTTCTATTTTTGGTACTCTTGCAATGCCAAGGAGGAACTTGAACATTTCTGGCTATTATTTTATCACAACAAATACAAGTCCAATTCTATTAATTGCGACGATCTTGTTCATGCGTTGTAACACCTTCAAGGATTTGCTCTCCATGTTGCTTTAGCTCAGGCTTACCAAGAAGCTAGGTTATTGTTCATACTGTGAGTATCTATGCCAAAAAAGGTCAGTATATGGGCTTACTGTTCCTCGAGTTTTCTGTGTTCACAGCAAAGATCAGAAAATTATGTATCCAAATTTTCAATCCAGACAGACCTGAGCAACACCTAAAAAAACCAATACTTTCAGCAGAGTATTGAGCATGTAAATCAAACACACTCACCGATAACTTGTTCTTTGAATGGTACTTTCTGTTGACGGTTGGTAGCATTTACATTGGCACTAAAATTTCCGTCTGTGTGAACCTCTTTCCCATCTCCAGGCTGAGTAGACCCTATTAAGGTGAGTCAGTCTTTTGATATACACACGACCGCTAATCTCCCACCTTGCTGAGGAAGTGTATCAACCTTGTAAGGCTCAACCGGCGCTAGTTGTGAAGGGAGAGCTACGTTCCCGTCTGCACGGTTGGAAGTAGCATTAAAAGGTGTTCCGTTGTTGATAGAGGACATATCCAAAAGACTCGAATAATCTGGTTGTGGTAAGAAGGCGTAAGATTTGGCGATTCAAGGGTGGATGGTATTAAATAGTAATTAGGGGCCCCTGATGATGTCATGTCGCGTGACGTCATAGTATACAAAGAAATCCATTTCGAGAAACACGCCTTATTTAAATACAGAATCGTTGAAATATACAAAAAAGTATATGTATACAGAGAGCAAATACAACAGGTCTTTATTGTTCACCAGAGTCTCGCGGTGTTGGAGGACTAGGTGACTGCCACTGACCAGACTCCGGACGACCACTGCTGCTGATCCCAGCACCGTTGGCGGTCCAAGGGTCTGTGGTCAGGCGAATGGGAATGACTTCCCGCAGAGCAGAGAATGCAGCTTTTCCCGGGTCCACAGGGTTTATCGTGAGTAGTATACAATCCTAGAAATGCAGGAACATTAGTTTAGCTGCCATTCATATCATTTTACGCATAAGACGGGTGAACAAACCTTGATGCTTAGGCCAGCAGCTCTGAAGGCAGGAACCTTGACATCTGTAATGAGGATTTCGCCGTTATAACTTATACATGAAGGCCCGTCGCCCTAATGTCAAAAAATAACATAAGAAATGTGTAAGATAGAAATGATCGACATTGTCATACCGCATGTTTAAATGTGCCTTCGCCGATACAATCAACCCGCCACATATCCGTCTTCACACCTTCTATAACAGTGTTTCTAAATCATATAGATCAACAAACGATTCGCAACGTCGTCATCCATAATATAGAATTCACCTAACATCTACAGTCGTCTGCCTCATCAATTGAACGAGCGTCGACCTAGTGTTGGCCGTTGGACTCAACGGCAAGAATGTTGCCAAAGACACAGCGGAAGATTCAAAAGTTAAATGGAAAGGTATTGGCTGTGTCATGGAAAAGATACGCGACGCTGGCACGCAAAACTTCACTGTGATGTCGGGACGTATAGAAGACTTCGAGGAAAGAACTGATTGAAACTCCTTCCATTCCTGGGTGACATTAAATCCAGAAGGCGTATGGATAAGTTGAGGAGGGATAGCCACGGCTGGCCGGCTGCGTGGAAAATAGATAAATGGAGTAGATACCAGGCTACATACAAACAATGTCAGTTAGTTAGTTATCCTAACATGCTGCGCAAAGTGTACATACCTGGTTCCAACATGAATTCCTAGCGCTTTAGATTTAACCTTTGGCATGGGTACGCCGTTGGGTTTGGTAATTGTTGCGGTTACCGTGTACTATGAGCTATGATATAAGAAAAGACCACACTCGTTGATTCAATTGCAGAGAAACTTACATCAATCGTCGCGATGAAGCCAGGTAATCCGGACAACTTGACATCAAAGCTAGGTGGCAACGGCTGTTCATATGGACATCGAATTGAATAAAAAATCGTCGGGTAGATGTGTAGCAAGAGATATTCACTCACATAAGTTTTCTCTTCAAACGTAAACGTATTTGGAAGAGGAAGAGCAAAGTCCAATGATGTCGGGCACTGCGTATCAAGAGGGTCCTTGACCCACAACACCGCAGTATTCAAGCATAATTTAGCGGCCGACGTCCCTCCTTCAGCAATCTCTTTCACGCGTAAACGGCCTTCAATCTAAATCGAATATAGATACGTAGGGTTAGTAATCGCACGTCTCTTAATTTGTGAGAGGATGCTGCGCAGCCAAAGAAAATCTCTCACCTGAACTTCCACGCGCGTTATGCCTGTAGTTTTCGAAAGTTCCACGACACCTTTGACCGTGTCTGAGGATCCATAGACGGGGAGAGTAGCATTCTCTTCTTGTGCACTGAGTCGAAGACGTATTCCTGCTCCCTTTGACTCCTTGATAAAATCTCCCGACGGTCTGGGACGATTCCGATCAGCAAAAGCAAGCCTTTGTTCATAATGGTGTGGTTCAGCAGAGTAGGAAGGCGTGCTGTGAACCGAGGGAGCAATGTAAGAAGGAAGGCTAATGGTCGACATAATATAGGAGCAGAAATTGGACGGCAGATGGTGGGGTCCAACGCTAACGGTTGACTCCGTGTGCCCGTGTAATGTTGCCTAGACTAAATAGCCCAATAAATTTCGGACGAAGCCCTTAAATATAGACTCCGGGGTAATATGCACAGTCTGTACACTTCTTAGAACGGCGATGATAATACGGCCTCATGCAGAGGCCGTAGTGGGGTACATGCGTGACTTTGACCAGATGAGAACGAGGCTCCTGATGTGCCATATGCGACACGATAAGTATGTCTCCGGCTTGCGTGAAGATTAACCGGCAAGACGTAGAGATGCCAGGCAGAGTAAACTTATTACTCCACCATCATGTAAAAAGATATGGCCAAGAAGTCGGACTCGGGATGCTCGTTCGCGAAACCGTATGCAAGAGATTGCGAGTCAAATGATTCCATTGGCGTTGGGTTTGGGTTGGAATTTGCCGTCTGAAATGTTCATGATTCACACCATGGCATGTACGTGTGGTGTTTCGTACTCCAGATATAAAGCCTGTAGTCTCCACTGTCGTCCGCTGAAAGGCAGAATAAAAGAGGCAAGTAAATTCTCACGCGCACAACCAATCGTTTTACCTCGCCGTTTCCCGATCATGTCTGTTTAATTTGAAGGATGCTAACTTCCCCCAGGGGCCACAAATTACTGAGAAAGGACAAAAATACTCAAACTCCCATATAGATCATAGTGTCGTAATAAGGATGTATATGGTCGCTTGTGGACCTAATGCACAGGGGCAGGCTGAGGTAATTCACAGCAATAAGAATGGAAACAAAATGGTGTGGGATATGCAAGTACAGATAAAAGAAAGCCTACAGGAATAAGTACTAGAATAGTTCTGAAGACGAGCTTTATATACAGAAGAAAACAGGCCGAAAGATGATATGAATACAGTAATGCGAGTGGCAGAACGATAGAGAAATATTTATTTGGGGCCTCCAGGTGGGGGTCTAACAGGAGGTGGTCTATTTGGAGCTTCAGCAGGTTTCAGCCGTTTAGCTAGCGATGAGTCGTCAGAAGCAACACTGCCGTCTTCTCGAGGTCTTTTCGCTGCACCCATGATTGAGACCCCACCACTCAAAGGGGGTGCTTGAGCTGCTTGAGGAGGCCTTACTGGTGCTGTTCTGAGAGGAACTCCTCCTCGAGCAACGCCCAGAGGCACCCCACCCCTGCCAAGGACTCTGGCAGCACCGCCCCTGGCAGGTCCTGCTGGTGGACCGGCATTTCCTGGAGGAGGTCGTCGTGGAAGATTGGCTGCGTTTGTGTTTGCATTTGCATTCGCAGCAACGGCGGGAGCAGGTTTTGGTTGAGATGTGCCAGCAGAATTAGCTGGTGCCACAACTGGGGCAGAGGTTGCTGCTGCCACCGCCGATGGTTTAGGAGCAGTTGGCGTTGTTGCAGAAGGCGCAGCCGGTGTTACTGCTGGTGTCGACGGTGGTGGGAGAACAATGCCAGCAGCTTGCCACTCATGAATTTGGGCTTCTAGGTCCTTGACTCGTTTCTGAGCCTTTACCAGCTGAGAATCTTTGAGCTTCCCTTTGGCAGCTTGTTCCATACGACCACGGTCCACTGCTGAAGCAATTTCCGCAGTATGTTTTTCTTCTATGGTCTTTTTGAATTCCTCTATGGCAGCGTCAATGGCAGCTTGTTGATCAGGGTTAGTCGGTGCGAGGGTAGGTGCGGGTTGTGCAGCGAGAGCTTCCTTGATTGCAGTGTCAATACGTGTCTTCAACTCAGTTTCGTATTCCTTTTTGAGTTTTTCTTCCAATGCCTTCAATTCTTCTGCATGCTGCTTCGCGATCTCATCTTGGTTACCAGCGGGTGTTGCGTTACCGGCCGAGGAGGTCTCTGCTTTGGCCTTTTCTACTGCTTCAGACATTTGAGCAGCATGCTTTTCAGCATCTGCCGCCTTTGTCTTCATCATATCCTGTATGCGCATTTGGAATTTCTCCTATGTTCAAGTGTCAGAAGCCGTAGCAAAGCTACAAGGAAAGTGGACATACATTTTGAAATTTGACGCTTCGGAATTCGTTCATTGCTTTCTGAACTTCGGCATTCGAGGCCTGGAAATGGGTTAGACTGCGTTAGAAATCGAAGAGATAAACCGAGTATAAACATGCCTTAAGTTTCTCGACCGCTTCATCGCGCGCTTTTATTAACTGTGCTTTCTCAGCTTCCCAAGTACCGAGAGCATTGGCATTATTTGCTTCTGCCGGCGCTGCTTTGCTCCAAGTATCTTTCTCGGCAAGCAGTTTGTCTCGCTCGGCGCGGAGATCAGCCTGACAGAACTTGTTAGTTAACAAGAAAGTAGCAGACCAAGGAAAACTCACTAGAAGTTTATTTTGTTCCTCGGTCTGAGCAGCCGATGTTGGAGGGGCGTCAGTCTTTGGTACTTGTGCCGCGCGTAACACAGTGATTTCTTGCTCCAGAGAAGAGACTTTGACCTCTAACTGACGCTTTTCCTCTGTGAGCGAGGATTTCTGCGTATTCAGCTCTCCTAACTTCTGTTTGAATCCTTGGGTATTCTTGATAGCGCTATCTCTATGAGCACGGAGATTTTGTTCCAAAGCTTCGACCTAAATTTTTTTTGATGAATATCAATTCGCGACGTGTCCAATAAAGAACCCACCCTAGCAGAGTGAGCAGTGGCTTCAGCTTCCTTTTCTTTGAGCTTCTCCACAGCAGTCGTAGCCTCGGTCTGAAGTCGCGTAATCTCGTCTTTGAGGGCTTGAACCTCAGAAGGATCAATGCGGTCGTACTTTGTAAAACAGAAAATAACATTTGAGTAAAGGTGGGAATGAAAAACAAACATTCAAATCACCTTGCTGAGAAGTTGGGTATTTCGTTCTTGCCATCTTCGGGACTCTTGTTCAAGACGCTGCATTTGGACTTTCGTCGCTTCTAATTCCGCTTGAGCAGCCCGAGCTCGTTCCTTGGCCGGCTCAAGTTCTGTGGAAAGCTCTTTGAGCTTAATTTCGAGCTCACGCGCTTTCTTAGATGAACTTTCGCATTCTGTTCTGAGTGTTGCATTACTTTCACGAAGGATGTTTAGTTGATTGATCCTTTCAACAAGTTCGGCATGTTGAGCAGCAGATGCTGTGTTTTGAATAGCACGTTCTCTCTCCTAAAAATTAGTCAGCACGTATTGTTTGCCTAAAATGGAAATGAGATGACCTCCGCAAGGGTAACGCGAGTTTCTTGCAAGGTCTGCGAAAGACGTTCGATTTGACTCTTCAAAATGTCATTGTCTCGCTTGCTCATCTCAAGCTGGAGGTCGACAATACCCTTCTCTTTGCGTAGGTAGTTTACCACTGAGCGCAATTCGGAGAGTCGATTGTCTGCATCAACAACTGGCGCTTGATCCCCTTCAGCCACGGCATCGGCTGGGGCGTCTGTCGCCTGCCGGATACGAGTTGCCTGAGCGCTAACAGATTCAAGATGTTGCAGCAAAAGTGTATTTTGCTGAGATAAATCTTGGACGCTGTGTATCATGGACATAAATATTTAGTTATATAATGTATCCGTGAAACTCACCGAGAATTGAGATCTGCAACTTCCTTGTCAAGGGACTCTTTCTGGTGCCTCCAACTACTCTCTGACGAGGCAAGCTTAACTTGCGCTGTTTCTGCGGCAGAAAGATGTTCGCGAGCTGTAGTCTGTAAAGTCGTCACTTCTTTCTTCAGGTTTTCAATCGACTTCATGGATTCGGCGTGGGCAATGATTTCATGAGAGTAGCGTTCTTCAGCTGCCTAAGTAGTGGTTTAGTGGTTTAGGAAACACATTGAAGTAGGAAGTGAAAGTCACAAACCTTAGCACGATCTTCTAGATGTCGCAACTCTTGCTCTCTAGAACTACGGTCGTTTTCAGAATGTTTCTCGGAACTACTCATATCCACAATTGTATCCTCTAGAGTCTTCTTATCATTGATCCATGCTGTACGTTCGACTTCAAAAGACTTTTGAATATTGTTGTACTCGGCGCGAAGTTCGCTCAATTCCTTGTTACTTTGGTCCAGTTTTGCTTGCAAGGACGTGATCTCGGACTAAGATCATTGAAATCAGACACTTGCACGATGAACATCAGAATTTGTAGCACACCTCATAACGGGCAATCTGAGCTTCCGATGAAGCTTTATACTCATCGAAAGTAGAATTTAGATTATTGAGAGCCGCTTCACTGGCCTGACTGATTTCTTGATATTGGTCACGGTGGCTTCGTGCAGCAGCAAGATCAACTTCTGCAACCTTCAGGGCGGACCTTCAGATAAAAAATATAACGGTGAGATCAAACCTGTAACAATTAGAAGATATAAAATACCTTAGCTCAGCCACTTCGGCCTCTAAATGTTGCTCGCGGCTCGCCTCTTGATCAGGTAATGTTGCGCCAGTGCTTCCCGGCCTGCGTTCGTAGACTGACAGTTTTTCCTCGTTGCCCTTGAGCTGACGAGTCAGATCATCCACCTTCTCTTCAAGATGTTTTCGGCTAGTTTGAGCTTCGATAAGAGATTCACGAGTCTTTGAAAACTCTTGCAACTAAAACACGGTTAAATAAGCAACAGAACGAATCAGATTTCAAAGACGTACCTGTTTGTCAAGGCGATTCTGAAGTTCTTTCAATTCCAACTCTTTCTGAAGGGTGATGTGTCGGACAGTGTCACGTTCAGAAAGAAGCTGGCTTCGTAGATCTTGGCTATGTTTGAGAAGTATTAGTTCATCCACTCAAAGCAAGAAAAGTCGCAGACCCACGTTTGGCTCTCCAACATTTGCAGTTGACTTTCAAGACGACGACGGTCATTTTCGCCAGAACGTTCCAAGTCGTTATGCATCTTCTGAACATTGCCCATTAGGTCGGAAAGATGAGAGCGCTCCATTGCTAACGATCTATTCTCTTCGACTAGTCGTCCTTGCACAGACTAATGATAAAATTAATGTTCGTATCAAAGCCATTTAACATGTGAACTAACCTCCCAGATTTTCTTCTCAGCACGGAGATTGGCACATTCATTGCGAAGTTGTTCCACACGACCGAGAGCGAGTTGGAGCTCATCTGAAAGCTTGCCACATTCGATATCAAAGCGAACATTCTGCTCATGTAAATGAGTGTTCCTTTTGCTCAACTCTTCAATCTCAAGATTGTGGACACGGAACTGTTCTTCATGCATGCGGTGACGATCTGTAATATTTCCTAGTTAAATAGGGCCCATTTAGAGGAGAAACCCAAGCATACCGGTAAGATACTCGACTTTAGCATTAGCCTTTGCAAGAGCGGCTTCTAGATGGTTCATGTCTTTCTGGGCTGCAGCGAGTTCATCGCGAAGACGGCTGGAGTCCACATCTGTCTCGGTCTTGTATGCTTCAAATTGGCTTTGTGTTTCGGCAAGTACTTGCGCTAATTCGTTTTGCTCGCTGGTAGAACCATCCCCTATTACAGCAACCGCGCTTAGACCTGGATTTTTCTCTACCCTAGCAAGCATGGACTTCAACATGTCCCGTTCTTTGACATGGGCCTGAATGATAGTGTCGCTATTCTTCTTCTGCCTTTCTAGTTGAGCAGCCAGGTCCTGCATAGCTTCGTGAGCTTCCCTTATGGCTTCCGCCTGTTCTTTTTCCATAGTCTCGCGATATTCTCTCTCCTCGCTTTCCAGTTTTTCAGACAATTCTCTCACGATTGTCAATAGCCGTTGGTTTTGTTTCTGAACTCCGTCGATAGATTTGAAAAGCACAAGGTGATTTGAAATAAGCGTTTGGGTGTCAGGCGCAGGTTCCACGATACCATCGAGCTCTTCATCGGAAGGAATAGTTGGATCGTCCCGACGAGCAATATCACGTAGAAGATGTTGAACCTGGCGGCCAAGATCTTCCAGTTGTTTCTGCAAAAGGTCGTTTTCGTGGGTGACCTTCGATAACTTTTGACCTTGTTCACGAGCAAGATTCGCTTGCGTGTCCCGTTCCGCGAGAGCCTGAGCGAGCTGAGAACCAAGTTGTGCTGCTTCTGTTTGGAGTCGATCGTACTCAACGCGTTGTTGAGAGAGAATCGGGGCCTAAAACTGATTTGAATTTGATGTCAATAGTTCGTTATGTTATAAACTTACCCTCTCTTCGATTTGAGCCAATACGGAAGATAAAGTTCGTTCCATGTGTCCGTATTCTGCTAGTAATCTGGTGTGGTCCTCTTGAAGTTTGATATAGGAAGCATACACTTCTGTGAATGTCTTTCCCCCGCGCTGGGATTTACTAGCCATTGCCACAGTAGGGCTAAGACCCATCATCCCATCGTTCAATATATCAGCAGGACCTCCAGGCGTCTTGAACGGGGTAGACGGAGTAGAGCTCCCGAACATTTGGGGAACGCCGCGGTCGATCTTCTCCAAAACTGCTTCTAATTGCTCCAAGCGTTTCTCAGCAGCCTCGCGTCCCTTTCGCTCCCTCTCTGTTTCCTCCTTCAAAACTGCCTCTCTTCTTTCAGCCTTTTCGCCAACTGTAGCCCATTCACGTTCGACGTTCTCAACGATTTCCTTGGCTTGTTTCTCCCTTTCTTCCATCATTGTGACAAGGCGTTTAAGACCATTGGCTTCGTTGGAATACCTGGCCTCTTGCTCTGCTAGTTGCTCCATCAAACCTTGCACTTTAGACAGTGCTTGCGAAAGCTGATGGGTCTGTGCCGTATTGGCTGCCTGCAGCGCTTTATGAGAAGTTTCAGTGGCTGTATGAGTCTGACTGAGCGAGTCAAATGACGCTTGGAGAGTTGCAAATTCAGCGTGTTTAGCGCGTCGATATTTGGCGAACTCTTCCGTTTTGGTCGTCAATTCAGCGTTCGCGCGGTCCGCTTCAG
>Ga0247779_1000691_pt1 | contig 18980 bp, 20 predicted proteins | sample UWRJL221509R5_FD_179925 | JGI IMG/M metagenome (GOLD analysis project Ga0247779, IMG submission 179925) | Plant litter microbial communities from Arlington Agricultural Research Station in Wisconsin, United States - UWRJ-L221-509R-5 | ecosystem: Environmental > Terrestrial > Plant litter >... | reverse complement strand
GCACCCTTGATAGAAAGAATCCCAAATCTTCACCCAAATCTTGATTTCTTTGTTCTGATTTATTACTAAATCAGACAAAAGTCGATTTCGGCCCTGTTCCGGCCGTCAAATCATGAGCCGAATCACAATAGACTGACGGTGTGATTAGATAAGATTTTTCCAATGACTCCGAGATAAGATATTTGACCAGTTGAGTCTGCCCATTATTTGGATAATTCTCGGGCAGACTTCTTGTATAAATCTAACAATTTTCTCACCTAAATTTCTGGACGGGAAAATTATGCATTCATTGCATAAATTGCAGGGATCATACAAACCCTGCATATTTTTTATATGTTTTCTATATCGTTGTCTGCATAATTTGGCGTCACATTTTTCAGACTCCGCTCACATAACTTCCACATATTTTGATCCAAATTATGTAAGAACAGGTCGATGTGTTTTTTGTATTATTTTTACATATTCCACGAGAAAACATGTAACCGTGCATGTAGTGATAACGTATCACAGGACCACATGCGTGAATCGGTGTGATTGGGATTTGGAATACAACAATGCCCTTAATCTATCGACGAAACGAGCCTCCGAGTTCCTAGAATCAACCAGAATCAACTTTTGCACAATCCACGCCACATCCACACAGGATGTCCGAGGTTCAAAAAGCAGCGGTCGACACATCAAGCTTCATGGATTTTCTGAGCGGAAAGCGACGAGTGATATCGTACAAAACAAGCCAATATGGACCTGGAGGGATTGGCTCCTCGGCTTGCGGGCTTGCAGCTTTAAACTGCGCGAGAGTATTCTTCCGATTGTACGAGGACGAGAATGAAGGGGGGAGTAGGGATAGCTTGATGCGCGCTGTGCTTCGTCCAGAAACAGTCGAAGTGAGTGTTCATTGTAATAATGTGGATCATCCTGCATGCGCACGCGCGAGCCCACTGGAGATACTGACACATGCGATGTCTCGAATATCCAAAAATACTCACGACCCTCCTTCACGCCTATCAGGAAATTGTCTCGATATGCTGTGCATGGCCAGTTAGTGAGCATCTGGAAGTTGAAGAGCTACTGCATCTGCCTTTATTCAAGAATGCATTCACCCTTGCGAAAACCCATTATGGCTTATCGACGTTTAGCGGCTTCCATGATCTTTTGAAGTGAGTTGCTGTTTCCGGACCTACTAAGATGAATCACCGATGCTTATAGTATGCGCAAAAACCTGCCATAGCGAAGGAACGACAACTGTAAATTTCGAGAGAAACTCGGTATCAGCTTTTGTTATTACACGTCCCCCGGAAATTCTGGTCTGTTTAAAGATATGCTCGATGACCGAGTTCGACCTTGTCACTGCGCCCCGCGATATCTTCATTGTATTCGACTCACACAACCGTCCTGCACATCCTTCTGGCTCTGGATTTATTGTGAGCTCGTCGGCAAGCGAAATAGTGACCTATCTCGATCAGCTTTTTGCATTGGACACGAAAGTTCTCTCCGATCCTACCATACGGTGGCAGGCTGAACTTTTGAAGCAGTTTTCTGCTCACGTACTTTTGCCCGCCAAGCTACCTAGTGACACTTATACCTTGCAAGCTATCCTTATGGATGCCAGCGCAATGATCCTTCAGATGAAAGCAAAAGTTGCGGACATGGAAGCAAAACAGGCTTATCTGACGACCCAAAATAAAGAAATGCATGCGAGAATTGTTGATATGGAGGAATCGTATGTTTCTTCGGATGTTAAAGGGAAGAGGAAAGAAACCGGACTTTCGAATGATTTCTTCAATGCATCGCAAAATATTGGCGTAAGATCCCTGATACCACGGGAGGCTTCCCCGGAGCATAACTCTGTCTTCTTTGCGGCCACTTTGCAGGCTGACTATGATGATGAAGACCGTATTCTTGCCAGACAACTATCGAATAACTTCATTGACATTATTATCTTGCTGCAGGTGTAAAGAAACTATGTTTGTTGATCGAAATGAATACCAGTCTACCAACACCATCGCATGCCCTCTTCCGATGTGTAACAATGTATGGTGCAAGAACTGTCAGCAAATCACCGAGGTAGGGGGTCCACAACATTCGTGCGATGGTTCAACAGAATTACAAGACCTAATGGTACGAAGAGGTTGGCGACACTGTCCTGGTACGAAAACTCAAGTTCATATTATCCCGACCTTTCGTTTGAGGCTCATGCATTCCGCAAAAGGCTGTCGAACACCGATACAAAAAGACGCCGGATGCAATCATATGACAGTAAGCTATAGAGTACTGCCTTTATTTGAATTCATTCAACAACGACCTATCCTGACAGTGTCTATCTCCTGGATGCAATACGCAAGTCTATTTGATTGTTATTCTCCAATTTATGAACGCTGAAGTTCCTTAATTAGCCACTTTTGCTATGTGTGCGGGGAACAAATCATTCAATCATTAGTCCAACGAGATATACGCAACGCCATTAGCGCGCATTATAGACGCTGTCGATTGTTTTAAGTGGAGCTTTACCTCTAATGTGTCGGTCCAGCTGACCCGTTCTGTGTTGTCCTTCCTTTCAAAAGTAGGGAAACGCAATCTCATTAATATAAATCTAATCCTGGAGGGAGGCATTATGGATGCTTGATCAGTCACATCTACATCGCGGCGTACAGAAGCATGCTGCGGACAGGGAAAAGCTTCCTCAGGGCTTTTTGCTGTCCGACGGGAAAGCGAGCCGGTTCAAACTTTTGCGAATGGTCCCCACAAGTCCTCGTATGTACATACTTTGATTTCGACGAAGTTTTCTAAGAAGAACGTAACATTGCATATTTCATACACTCGGCGGATGCACGATCTGGTGCCGAAGGTTGTGTTTTTGAACTGAGTGACTGGATCCATTATCCATCAAGTTACTTGCTATTTTTGTGTTTATCACAGAGGAGCGTATAAAAGTTGCTTACAGATCAGCCTGAGATTGCTGCGGAAAAGTCATTGCCAAATCTGTAAACAAGCCCGGGCCATACTTGGTTTCGTCATGTTCACTGGCGCTACTTTCTGAGGTTTGATCATTCGACGTCCTTCTATCCTGCACATGTATAGCCCTCCAGACAAGCCTCTTATTGTTAAATGTACCTTCGACAAATGGCACAAAAGAATCACGTTTAATTCGGCTCGCAATTGCTCCTATGAGTTACTCCGTAACAAAGTGGGTATTGCTCGCTCTTGACAAAGATGCTCATTTTGACGCAGTGTAGATAGAACAATGTTTCGCTTTATATGCTACAACATACGCTGTCTCATACAAGGATGACGATGGAGAGATAACGATAATCTCAACCGACGCCGACCTCACCGAAGCCATCCAATACTTTCAGGCAGGGGAAGACGCACCATTATCATCTGCTGCATCTATTTTATCTGGGCGCAGCTTCGGTTCCCGTAAAATAACGCTACGCGTCGATATTACCGTCGACTACGATGGGCCCAGCTTGTCCGACACTTCTTCTCTTGTCAGTTTGGAGGAGTTCAAGGGCAAGAATGGCAGTCAACAATCTTTCTCCTTTGGGGCGCCCTCAGTTCAAGATCTGGACGATGACTCGGTCACAGTTAGCTCAAGAGATCCAGGAACATCGTCAACGCGTAGTGGAAGGCTTTTGGGGGACTCTTTATATTCTAGACCAGCAATTTCCAAGCAAAGGAGCTTCACGAATTCCGACAACCGACAAACATCGGTGGGAAGGAATGGCCAATTACCCAATACGCACGCATCATCTCTGCGAGGATCCGGTTCTAATTTACGACAGGAAGATCATTTAAATTCTATAGACGACCAAAAATCGATGTCCGCAGCGAATCTGTCCGCAGCGAATCGTTTCCCAGAAAACCCGTCGGCAGTATTCGAACGCCTAAAGTTATCTGAGACTCTCAGAGATGATACATCAAGCGTCGATTTCGATTCTTTGGCCGCTAGTGAACGTGGTGCAGCATGGCTACGAGACCAAAACGAAAGGACAATCCGATCAATGTTAGGCGCTCTGCCAGAACCGTCTGAATCGGATAGACTATCCCTCTCTCAAAATTCTCAAGATGACCCCCTTGGAGGAGATCTTGTCTTTGAAAGAGATCCTCGAGGAAAGTACTACTATACATACACATCCGGGTCTTCCTCGCAGTTCCAAGAGTCGGGTGATGACGACGGACAGAATGGCAACCCAGAAGGGGAGGCGTATGGAGAAGAGGTTGTTCGTGGTCCTCGTCCCACTTCAATGCAGCTTAGATGGATTGACTCTCAGAGAAAAGGAGCTCCAGATAATCGACGAATCAACCGACAGAGCGACCTTAGGTCATTATCCATCGAGGAGGAGAACATCTTGCCCCAGTCGATTGACAAAGAACTCTTGCCATTTTTACCGCTATCAACACCGTCTGAAGAGATTCTCACAGACTGCTCTAATTGTGGAGTTATTCTGGACGCAATTCGATACGTGTGTTCGACCTGCGGGGAGAAAGCTCCCATGCGCGACAACGCATCTGGCAAGGGGAAATATAGGGAAGAGAATTATTCCCCGGTCAGCGCGTTCAGCTATCCTCCACCGGGACATACATTATTTTCCAGTCCTAATTCGAGCTCATCACAGACATATGTAGCGACCTCTGACCCACTCAATGACTCCCAACGCTATAAACCTCTTCCTTCAATACCTTCCGCCCATTCGCTACCTTACCTCCCTTCTATTTTTGGATCAAAAACACGGAGCAATGCTCCCAGTTCGCCCTCATCATCGCAAAACTCTTCTTCTACGGGTTATGAGCTTTGTTCGGCCTGCCTGGAATCGGTAGGGATTCATCATGCAATCGAGGCAGGCCTTGCCGCCCCAGGTTCTTCACCTGGAATTGGTAATATGTCTCCGTCGTACGACGATCCAAGAGCATCACAGTGGAGAAGGGCTGCACCTAAAAAGGGTCAACTAAGACACTCTTATCGAGAAAAAGTCTGGGGCCATCTTGGGTGGGAAGACGTTGGTATGTACACGTATACTATAAATAAATAAAAAACGCTAACTAAGGTAACTAGTCCTTGACGAAGTGCAAATTTCTCAATGTTCAACATGTTCAGCTGTCACAGAACGGAAGAGGTACAAATGTGCATCATGCTCCAAGATGCATTTGTGTCGTGCTTGTTACAGGTGCTTTGTAATCAGTCGTTGGGCATTTTGCTTGTCGTTCTGACGCTCATATAGTCAAGTTCATGAATTACACCCATCGCACGCCTTCCTTATCGTCCCCGATAAACCGGCGGAGGTCTCTGAGAATGGCGATTACCCCGAACATCCCTTGCCAAATGCTCATGAAGAACTTTGTACGTTGTTTTCTTCGGACATCTATCCAACTGTACTGTAACTTTGTTCCATAGCTCTCACTCACCTCGGAGTCAAGTGTGCCCAGTCAGTCCTCGTCCGGTGATTCTACCTTTAATCTTCTCACATCTTTGTTTCATAGCTGTCTTCTCGACATCGTTGGGGCGAGGTTTCATTGCGCAATATGCGACTCTGTCGACATATGTTCGAATTGTGAATCTGCTGGTCTTCCTGGAAATCTCGACTCTGCAGACGGAGGGCACAATTCTTCGCACATCCTTATCAAGGTATATTTTACTAGGTATACGGTGTTGAACTTGGACTTGTCTAATGCCCTCTGCAGATTCCATATCCGCTAGAGACTGCCGAAGTACGTGTCAATCCAATGATGGTGTCATATCTCAGAATTAACCTGTGAAACAGCTTCAAAATGCAAGCCGACGAGCGTTACATCTTTGGACAGGAAGGGATGCTGCTAGTGTCGGCTTTGAAGTTCCTAGGTCTAAGGCTGAATCAGAAATATCTTCGTATGCACAAACCATGATCGGCTCTGGTCCAAGAAACGCGCTGCAATACCCGCCCGATGTTCATCGTATCTTCTGTAATAATTGTGGAGACGTGAGTCGGTCAATCATATACGCGTATATAAAAATTCTGACACTTCTTCCGTGAAGTTAATTGTTGGCATCCGCTACCAATGCGCACACTGCCAATCAAAACCTTATGCTTACAACTTGGTACGCATGTTATGTAGTATTTTGTACCGGGAAGATACTGAATTGCACACTTAGTGCTCAAATTGCGAAACAAGATCGTACGACATCCATGATCCTATGCATATTTTCTTCAAATTACCGCGACCCGTTTATCGACCTTTGGAATCCCCCTTTCCCATGCTGCCTCCTATGTTAGTTTAGAGTTCTGATTTTTTCGACTCTAGCGATCTCATTTTGTTGATTACAGATACAAGGTACCGGCAGGACCTCTTCCTAACGTACCGAAAGGCAACGACCCCAAAGGTTCGCTTCTGTCCCTCTCTCATCGATCTTGACTCCGTATAATGACTTTTGGTACCTGTTAGCATATCTCATGACGCTAGTTCACAATTCAGCTGTTTGTGATCGGTGCATGACCAGAATCCATGGAGAGTGGTTCCGATGTGCCTATTGTGCCCTAGACCTATGTGATGCCTGTGAAGCAGTGGATACCCATGATGATACTCATGTTTTCCTCGTTTTCAAGTCAATGGTAAGTGGCAAAACAGTCTAAAGACCTACATCTAATATCGTCCTATTAATCTATAGGTTGACATGCAGTTATTTGGGTAAGTTCCATATAGGTTCTTCAGACGAATCAAACTCATCGAAATCGTAGCAATATCGCCAACCTAGATAATCCTTCGGCAAGCCCACCAATTATCACCTATCCCATATACCGTTGAGCTATCTGTACATCTGTATAACCATTTATGTTGTTCCGAATGAGATCTGTATAAATACAAGATGCATTAAAAAGTATACTTTTACAATGGCAGGCCATGCATATATCAGAGAAATTATTCCATGATCTAACCCTTCTTAAAACCTAGATTTTCAGAGGTCAGCCGAAGCTACAATAATTGAGATAATTTTTGTTACCCAAGCGACGTCGTTCATAGAAAAGATCAGTTCGACTTGCGCCAAGATTCACAATTTTCGGGCAGCCGTCTCGGTCTTTCTCAAGTCGAGTACACTCGGCGCAGTAGTAAGCATCCGAGATACCTGTTATGATCCTTGAGCATGACCAGTTGAAAGATTGAAGGGAAAACATTTACCTGGTGCACCGCAAATAATGCATCGGCCACCGTACGTGCCAAAGTTGCATTCATCGCATATACGGACTAGAGTTTCGGGCCTCACGTACGAATCACATACAGGGCTAAGGAAAAAGAAAAATGAGTGAAATCCGTTAAATCAGAGCCAACAAACAGCGATACGTACCATTTACCGTCACACTTCTCGCAGAGACGGCCGATTGCTACATTTCATGGGTTTAGCTTTTTGATAATGATTCTAAAAGTAATCCCAGACATACCAATACCGGGTTGCCTTCGACACATTATCAAGTCTGACCAATTATAAAAACTCAGAGATAGCCACGAGCGTAGAAATTTGGAAGCGACATACCGGGATGATGCTTAGACATGGTGAAGGTTTGAATTCAGCCCTATAAAATATCTCGTCGACGCTGTAGAAACAGTAATTGTAGTGTTGAGTGCAATGCTGAACGTTGGACGTTGAACAAACGTTGAATGTCCTTGCATGGCCTGAATAAGCCAGCCATTGCTTATGTCATTTGCGTACCTAGTACAGTCACAGGGTACTTACGACCCTTAAACTCAAACTATGAATATTACTTTACACTTGGCTGCTCTGCACCGCCGACTCTTTGATGAATTGTCTACCACATCTGCCGGTAATCCACGCAAAAAAATTGGGTTGATCAAGCTCAGATCTTCAAAGCCGACATTTTCACGCATCACGAAATATAAATTTCTGCCTTACGGATGGGAGAGGAGACTCGGGAGTTGCTTTAGTTTCGTGAATTTCCCAGAATTCAAATATAAAGGATCCGCCTCTGTGCGGGAAGGCTCCCCGAGTCGTCCATGTTTGGGTGTGTTAAAGAGAGAGTGAAGTGAAAGAAACGACCAGTGCATCCATACTCGGCATAAAGACTTTCTTCAAGGGCAAAAAGCAAACCATAGAACATTCACATTCCGCCATCCAGATCCACCCTCAGAAGAATAATTGTCGCATTTTAAGTTCCTCCGCCATCTTCGAGAATCAACTTGTCTCCCAAGAAATCATGTCACAGTGATTTCAGCTGCCATTGGCCGAGTTCTCGCACAGTGCCATCTACAGGCTCGCATCTATTTATCAGTTTGTCACCGAATGAATCCTATTATCTATATACGTAGCCTACATCTTTCACAGCCGTAAGCGGCAAGGCTTTTCTTATTATCGTCATGATGTGAGTCATCCCCTGTTTGAACTGGACCTTCTTTGCCAATGTTATTGAATTGGAGGCATTAGTTGGATTTCGTCGTACAAGGGGATTCAATTAAAAGGAACATATAGTCCTAGAGCCTCGCTTACCCCACACTGCCTTATCGACCATCTTGATATCCAAGCCATCTTATGGAAGGCTGCCATAGCTTCTAATGTCATACAGGGATGTGCATAGTGCAGATATATATCTGTGTTACCTATATTTGGGTCCTTCCCTTCTCTCCTTCCTTCCTTTAAGCCAGCCCCAGACCTATCTGGTGTACTATCCTTCTACCAGGATAAAGTGCAGGAGTGAACGCATCGTAAAGGCTCTATGTGTCAGAAGGAGGCAGAAGGCATGTATGAAAAGGCCGGTAGCGATCGATCCTTGTATGATGTGCCAACGGCAGCCTCGAGGCAACTTCAGAGTGTAGACACTCCGACGGGTTATCCAACATCTAGTCATGTCCTACACTCAGAGAAAATCAGGAATTTGGTCAATTCTAATATGGTTCTGCCTCAACCTCGACAGTTGTTGACCTCTCATGCAACCCTCGACCTCAAGATTCGTGGCGGCAAGGAGAAAGAAATTTATAACCCAGACGAGCCCGAGCCTCCATTGTTGTACATGAGTAGCAGCGGAACGAGTGAAACTTGGGTCACCTTCCCTTCGCCAATTTCATCCAAATGGAGCGGATCAAGCTTCGATGGGCACGAAGAAACGAAAGAAAGACGTTTTAAACAACGTTCTCTTCTCCTTGAGGACGTCTCTGGACATTATTTGCCACATCGAGAGCTGAATAGATCGTTAGGCAAATCAACAGTTTCGGACTCATCCGAAATTCTACCCTATTACGACCTTCCTACGCCAACGCCTACCCTTTGGGATGACGATTTTGGAAATAGTTTCCAGTATCGTGTTGGTCTTCCAAGCGATCAAAGATCTACGCTGAATCAACCTTCATTTCAATTTCAAGACAGCGAACAACCGGGAACGTCAGCAACAGGAACATCAGATATATTCTGTATACTTGTTTGGGATGAAGACTCCACAAATAAGAAAGCCATAGAAACCGACCTCCTGAAGGAAGAAGCACCTCAATCATCTTCTACTGAGGCATCACCAATCAGGAGTACCCTTTTCTTACCACAAAAACAGTTCGGTCAGTATCTTGCAGTACCTCCTCGACCACTGTCCGACTTGGACTCGGAATTGGCACTACGTTTACAACGAGAAACGTACGGAAGCGATCGTCCAGACTCACCCTGGCCATCGCTGCAGGAGCCACCTATTCGGGCAGCGACACCCCAATTAACCTTTGAATGTCGAGTGTGCTATGAACGAGAGTCCGTTACATTAAAAATATCACTTTGGGAGTGCGGGCACAACTTCTGTAAACCTTGTCTTTCCGCGTACGTCAAGTCCAAGATCGAAGACAATCGATACCCAATATTTTGCCCTGAATGTCTTTCGGAATATTCACGGGTTACTAGGACCCGTAAGCTGGCGTGATATATTTGGTAAAAAAAGGACTACATGCTTACCGTTTTTAAAGGTATCACAGAGGGCGTTATGGGTGAACTGGATCTCTCCGAAGTCAGTTTCAACAAGTTAAAACGATTACAACTGCTTTCACATTCAGTTTCTCTGGAATGCCCGAAGTACGTTAACCACGTCGAATGAGAACTGATGTTGAAATGTACTGCAGGTGTCAAGAAACGATGCATGTTGACAAAGTAATATTTGCGACGCAGAATGTAATCGTTTGTCGTGATTTGAAATGCGGACACAAGTGGTGCAATAACTGCATGAAAGATGCAATTAATCCCGAAGATCACCGTTGCAAAACAGGTAGCATCGATAAGTTAATGAAGAGGAAAGGATGGAAGTATTGCCCAGGCATGTCATTTCGACATTGCATGCCCCATTAGACGTATGTTGTCGCTAATTGTCATTTATTTTTCCCTTGCATGTAGGCTGCAGGACACCCGTGCAAAAGTCAAATGGATGTAATCACATTACTGTAAGCTAATTTTTCTTGGCTGATAATTACAATAATGCGAATGACAAGTGCTATAGTGTGGAGCACCTGGTTGCAATGTGTAAGTGCTGACTAGCTGAGCAGTTCATGACGACTCGGACTTACCAGCTTTACGACAATAGCCACTTTTGTTATCGATGCGGTTCCCTGATGATAGACACCAGCGACGGAGGAGACGTGGGGGCTGCAGTTACGGAACACTACTTCAATTGCAAGATGTTCGAAAAGAGGTTGAAATGTAGCATTCAGTGATGCATGGGTGGTAGGGTAGTGATGAGCACTGTATTTTTAGATCAACGAGATTATGTAATCTATTTTTTTTCTGACTGACTTCATCTTGCCTCATCTTGTACCGGAAGCTGCTTTATTTCTACGAAATGGTTGAATCTCACTTGGTGGACAAGAAGGCCTCCTTTACATCTTTCTCCCACATCCTTGATGCGCGAATACTGCGGGCCCTTGCAGATTCTGGTTTCGCCAGACCAACTCTCGTCCAAACGAAAGCGATTCCTCTTGCCCTAGAAAGCCGGGACATTCTTGCTCGCGCACGTACTGGGAGTGGAAAGACGGTTGCATATTGCGTCCCAGTAGTGCAGAAAATCTTAAATGCAAAAAGTGTGGGTGCGTTTTGATGTTTGTCTTGAAATGTCTAATCTTATGAATCTATAATCAAAAGAGTCTCGATGCTGAGGACCCTAACCGCCAAACAACCAGAGCTTTGATCCTTGTGCCAACAAGAGAATTGGCTGAGCAAGTATCGACTTCTCTAAGGGCCTTGTTAAAATATTGCGACAAGGATGTTATTGTTTCTAATGTCGCGTCAGGAACGACTTCTCATTTACAACGGTCGGTTTCTAACATCTCATCCAATGCCATGCTCTCAACGGATAGATGCCACCTAGATCGTTGCTTTCAGACAAGCCTGATATCGTTGTTTCTACACCTTCCCGCATCCACTCTTTGTTACAGTCCAAAGTACTTTCACTGTCCGCGTTAGAATCCCTTGTTATTGATGAAGCCGACCTTATCCTCTCGTACGGTCACGATGAGGATGTTCGACAAATCTTCAATGGAACTTATCTTCCAAAAGTTTATCAGTCTTTTTTGATGAGTGCAACTATGACAGAAGATGTGGAATTACTCAAGGGACTTGCCTTACGGAATCCAGTATGTTTTCTCTTGCACTATACATGAATATGTACTCAGTGTAGTTCAGGCTATTCTCAAACTTGAAGAAGATGAAGATGAGGCTGCTCTTCTTACTCAATATGCCGTCAAGTTCGTTTTTTGTATAAACTATACATACTATGTCTCATTTAGTCTTCCCACCCAGGTGTTCGGAAGTCGATAAATTCCTCCTCGCTTATGTCATCCTCAAGCTCAGGCTCATCAAGGGCAAATGCATCATATTCGTGAACGATGTGGATCGCAGCTATCGCTTGAAACTCTTTCTAGAACAATTCTCAATTAAGTCCTGTGTTCTAAACTCGGAGCTCCCATTAAACTCTAGGCATGTTTTGTATTGGTATCCATTCTTTGCCCCCCAAGCTAACCGCATCCAAAAATTCATAGATACCATGTCGTCCAGGAATTCAATAAAGGAGTCTATGACTACATTATCGCCACGGACGAAAGTGGGGCACATGCCGAGTACGACACGGAAGAGGAAGAGGAGGACGAAGAAGAGTGTGAGTACCGAATCCGCTCGGCCTGAAGCAGGACTGACAATATACAGTTACTTCTACTCAACGAGACGCCGAGCCTGCAGAAACGCCTTCAGAGCCAGTGCCAAGTTCCTCCAAGACGTCCTCCAATAAACGGAAACGTGAATCCTCACCACCCACCAAGTCCCGCAAGAGAGACCGTAAAGACAAGGGCAAAGACAAAGAATACGGCGTTACTCGTGGTGTCGACTTTGTCGATGTGGCTTGCGTGTTAAATTTTGATCTGCCTACATCGTCGCGATCATACACCCACAGAGTTGGGCGGACAGCACGCGCAGGTCGGACAGGAATGTCGCTTTCCTTTGTGGTGCCGAAGGAATCATGGGGTAAAAATAAGGTTGTCGGGTGTTTACCCAGCGCCGAAAAAGACGAAACTGTGTTCAGTAAAATCGAGAAAGAGCAAGGTGCAAGAGGAAGCAAAATCAAAGAGTACAAGTTCGATATGAAACAAGTTGAATCGTTCAGGTATCGTATGGAAGATGCACTACGGAGCGTGACGAGATCGGCCATCCGTGAAGCAAGAGTCAAGGAATTAAAAACAGAAATTTTGAATTCCGATAAACTGAAGGTAATAAATGCATTAAAAATATGTCACATTCAGCGCCTAACTTCATATCTTCTAGGCTCATTTTGAGGACAACCCTCTTGACCTCGAGTTCTTAAGACACGATAAACCCCTTCATCCTACACGGATACAGCCTCACATGAAGCATGTGCCAAAATATTTATTACCGAAGATTGCACCTGTCCCAGGTGCTAATATGGAAGGTTCTGAAGACAGATCCAAACAATTCGTACCTTTCAAAAAGGATTCTGCTCGTGGAAAAGGACGAGGAAGGGGTCGTGGCGGTGGAAGTGGTGGCCGAGGAGGAAAGAAGAAGTCTGATCCACTAAAGAAATTTGGCCGGTAGTCTTGTTATCTATTTCTGCACCGAAGTAGTAATTATCTTTATACTACTTTTTTCTCTCGGTGGATGTACGTGTCCTGTCTGAATCATCGCATGTCGAGAACGTGTTCGAAGCTAGTTTGATTCTTACTTATCAGGGAAATACTACTTTGTTAATACGAGAATAAAATAAATACAGGCTCACGACTTTGTCCGCAGCTCCTGGGAATATATGTGCGTACATGTCTGCCTTAAACAGACCAGATATAAGAGGAATAAATCAAATTAACCAAGCGCCCAACTTCATACCACTCTTCTCAGGCATCAACACCCTCGTCCCAGTTCCTTGAACGCTCGACAGCTTTTTGCCACAATTTCCACTTTTCTTCTCTGATGGACACATCAACAGTAGGGGCGAAGTTTCGTGTTCCCTTGGTGTTCACCTGCGACAGGGTTTCCGGTTTCGACAGATCCCATCCGAATGCCTTAACTGCAGCACCAGCGCAGAGGGCAGCACCCAAGGCGGTGGACCTAGGTAGAAAAAAAAGCGAGTTAATTGTCTTATAGAAGAAAAGAAAAAGTGCTTCAACGTACTCTCTCATCTCGGGTCGGACAACATCGAAACCGCTGATATCAGCGAGAATGGTCATGGCGAGGTCACCGTTGGTCATTCCTCCATCGACCTTCAGGTGCTTGAGGTCGCTTCCAGAGTCCAACTTCATGCTCTCGATAACAGCGCGTGTCTGGAAGGCGTTGGCTTCAAGGGTGGCACGGGCAATGTGAGAGGGATTGGTGTATTGAGATATGCCGATGATAAGACCAGCAGCGCCGGAGTCCCAGTAAGGTGCGAGGAGACCTGAGAAAGCGGTGACAAAGTAAACACCACCAGAGTCCTCCTCCTTGGCAGCGAGGTCATTGATCTCTGATGCAGACTCGATGATTTTCATAGTGTCACGCAACCATTTGATTGCACTTCCCGCAACGGCGACTAAAGGATGCGAGTCAGCCCGAAAATGCTCCAGATGCAAAGAAGGTAAGCAAGACTTACTACTGCCTTCCAGGGCGTAGACGGGTTTCGCGTCTGGTCCTGCCTGATACGCAATCTACAAATTACGATCGATTCAGAAATGTAAAGAACGTCAGTAATGAATTGGCCTACAGTGGTCAAAAGGCCGTGGTTGCTCTTAACAATCTCTCCTCCAGTGTTAAATAACAAAAAGGCGCCCGTTCCGTAAGTGCATTTGGCTTCTCCTTGGCTGAGACATTTGTTGCCAATTAAAGCAGCCTGCTGATCACCCACGAGACCACCGATGGGCACACCCTTGAGAGCGCCGTACGCGATTTCACCGTACACTTCGGATGTAGAGACAAGTTTAGGAAGTATAGACTCGCGGAAACCAAAGAATTCCAGAAGGGAAGGCTCCCACTTGAGCGTTGACATGTTCAAGAGCAATGTGCGCGATGCATTCGTGACTTCACAGATGTGAACGCTCTTCTCTGAGCCTCCCAAGAGGTTCTATTTTTAGGACGATATGTTAGTACTGGCATGAGAAATAGGACTTCGAAAAGACTTCGTACATATGCAACCCATGATTCAATAGTACCAAAGAGGAGATCATCAGCATCATGAGCCTCTGCTACCCCAGGGTAGTTGTCAATCATCCAGCGCAATTTAATGCCTGAAAAATAGGTTGAAAGGGGAAGTCCAGTGCTGTAAAAAGAATCAGACATGAGAAAATTCGATTGATATTTCTGAAAATAAAACGGACATGTTTCGTAGAGCATCTATGCCCTCGTCGCCCTTCTTCCAGACGCCAGGGGAGACTTGAATACCAGTGTTTCGGAGCTTCGCTTCATAGTGGGCGACAGTGTGCTTGGTACGCGAGTCGGCCCACACGACGGCTCTGCATAAAGGTTTTCCCGTTTTACGACTCCAAGCGACAGTGGTCTCCCGCTGGTTGGTAATACCTGAAGATAGTTTAACACAAACCTTGTGCGGCCTGGTGCCTGGCGAAGGATGAAACAAGCGTACCAATGACCTTGACGCTTTCCTTCGCCCACCCTTTTGCTTCCAGTGCGACGATGGCCTCCTCAATACATTTGTCGGCGTGTTGTTGGATCTCATCTACATCATGTTCGTGCCAACTGTAATAATCTCAGTGTTCTTGGCTTTTGGAGTGGGGAAATGGACAAATTAGTGACGTACCCGGGATGAGGGTAGTACTGAGGGAATTCAAGTTGGTGTTGGGCAACAATATCTGCATGCTGGTCGAAAACGATGAACCTGACGGAACTGAGATATATTTCATGATTAGGACCAAGATAAGATAACAGGAAACATATATGAGCACGAACGTAGTGCCACAATCGAGAGAACCGATGAATTCGCCAGTTTTCAAGGCGGGGGACATTGCAACACGAGTAGATAACAGACGAGATAAAAGGGTAGACCGGGGATTTTGAAAAGAGAGACGGGGCTTTATAGCATGGAGGGAATGAGCCCCGTGAAAGCGGAGAAGGCCCGCCCATCTGGGGAGCAACATGATGGCCTTTTTTCATTATTTCGGTGACATACTTAGCGTTAGGTCGGTCCGGAACGGACAATAAGCGCACATTTCTCCCTTACGTAATCTAACCATAACGATGATCCGGCTCCCGCCCAACGCGACCGTCCGCGACGGTCCATGATGACACTGTTCAGCTGATCTTTCATTTCCCAGAACATTTTTACAATCTATAGAGCAAACCGTGAACGTTCCTCTGCAGTCCATTCGAATACTGGTAATGGGTGCGCTTCTGTATTGAACACCCATTTATCCAACGAGATTGGATCGTTCTCAGTGAACATCAAGTATAGGTATTTCAACCTATGTAAACACGCCCGAACTTGTCAGTCAGTTCGGCTTTGCGGACTCAAGAAAAATCTTATCACTTACGTCTCTGCCAAAAAGTAACTGGGGATTTTTTTTCATCCATCATCAGTCAGGGACTCAGGGTAAATTATCAGCAATGTTCATCCCCCAACTCACCTCGGCATACTATCCACTTTCGGCGCTGGGGAAACATCAACTTTCGATAAACTCGCATAACCGGTGCTTGTCTTCGTTTCTTTTTCGATCGCCTTGAAAATCGACCATCCTCTGTCTCTCCACTTATGATCACCTGTTACCTTCCACATAATGTAGAAAGACTCGACGGTCTATAATGTCGAAGGATTAGCGAGCGTTGACTATACTTTTGCTTATCACCCTATTATCACCTACCTCTGGTCTGAGGAGGTATCCAGGCCTCCTGAAATAATAATCTCGACCATTATTTTCACTTTTCTTTCGAGCGGGCATCATAGGCACTGGATCCTTCAAGCCTGGAATGAGGCCTCTGCGCCCACTTTTCCTCCATTTCTCGACGGCATCGATCCACAGAAAAGTCTCTCTTTTTGCGGCGTGTTCACTTGTCTCAGTTCTATTGACAAGAATCGTGTCCATCATAATTTCGTCCGGGCCCAAACCCGTGGGTTGATCAGCATATGTCGCCCAGCAGGTCTGCGCAATGCCTTCGGCTGCCCACATATGAAGATCTTTCAGATTGTACTTCTTGAGGGTTTGATAATTCCTTCCAGCTTGTCCATACGTTGTTTCGTTCCCGAGATGGTCCCAGATGATTCCAAGTTCAGCTAGGTTATCCAGGGGCAATGTATGGGCCCCGAGAGCCAAAAGTCCGGGGAGAAAACACGACAGATGCTCGAACACATGTGTTGGAGAATTAGAAGAACCGAAAGTAGATGATGTAGTGTCGGTGACATAGAGAAGGTTGCGTTTAGGAGATACGTAGAGTAGATTGGTAATGATATATGTGGTGGTACGAAGATCTAATGCAACCCGGTCAGTAAGAAGATAGCGAACCAACGGAAACACATACACATTTCTAAGCTGACTTTATCCGTTTTGCCCGTGAGGAGGTATAGTTTGAGTAAATATTCATGGGTACTGTCTGCTTGCGCCCCTACTGACAGATGTTCTAAAATCAGGTTCAGTCTTCCGCTTGTCGATAACATACTTTTTTTTTCACTAACTGTCAGATGGCGTTCCATCGGTAATATTCCACTTTACTGGTAACATCCCAGCGGTGTGCTTAAGGTCTGCGGAAGCAAAAATGTCCATAATGTTCTGGGACTAGAAACAAGTTGAGTCAATAAACGAATTCATACCGAAAGTGAGTACATACCCGAGCGAGATACTCCCTTTTCCCTGTCAATTTGGCGAGGTAGGTGTATTCTACTTGTAAACTTGCGACTTCTGCAAGGATCCCAATTACAGGTCCTTTATGGCCACCGCTAAAAATGGCCCACGTTAATAATGGCTAAGGAAGAGGTGATAAGCACACACTTCCGTGGGTTAATGCCATACCATGGCATGCCAGATGGACTGTTAAATATGGGATCCAATGTCTGAACTAACTCCTCTGCCTTCTTCAGATAAATGCGGTTCTGAGTAAGTGCGTGTGCAGAAAGCAGTCCACCTAGATATCTGATAATAGTTTCAAAGAACGGTATAAAATAATACTGCATAGTGTAAGCACATATACGAAGATAAAAATAAGGTAACTCACCGGAGTTTCAGTGAAGTTCGCTCCTCGCACAATTTCTAACGCCCGGCCATACTCTTCGTTCAATCCCATAAAAACCATAGTATCGATGGAGTCAAACGCAGTTACTCCCCATGCATTGAAACTAATCATTGTAACACATTAGTCGTTTCGCATTGCAAAATCAAGGACGCGGAACTAACTCATCTGCCCTGGTATTAGACAGGGGTCGCAGTTCGTCTCCCGGAGCTGCATACTTCTCGTATCCATGATAGGCATGTAGGAAAGCCTCCTTAACTTTCTCTGCTCGATCATCCCATGTCAAAACATCTTTCTCGCCAGGAACTAAGTATTCGGGAAGAATAGACAACATCCTGCGCGGGGTGGTTATGTAAATCAGGATATATAACGTCAGGAAGACCAAAGAGCCATAGACGACATTTCTTAAAAATGGCCGGCTTCGAGTGACTCGCAGATAGTCGCGGAGGCGCCTGTCGATGGAGGATTGCGTGGACATATGTAGAAAGCCCTGGTGAGACTGAGCAGAATATAAAATTTAGTCAAGGGTTTGCTGAGGTTAGGCTATGACAAGAGCAGGGCTCTCCCGATGCGAATGTCGCCGAGGTCCAAGTTGAAATTGTAACGTAATATAAGATGCTACACAGCAATTTCGAAGGTTCAACGAACGTGCATTGGTAGTGGTGGTAGTAGTATGCAGAAGGGAAGGTGCTTGCCCGAGTTTGGTTTTGAAGCAACGAAGGATCTGCACGCGTAAATGGCAAGGCGTCAGGCTAGGCAGAGGGATCATCGGATGTCTGGGAAACGATGACGCAGGGCTGTCTAAAATTAAAATTACTATTTCAATTTTCGCGTAAATACATTCATTACCCCATTCTAAGTAGTAGATATCCACCCTATTTCACCCACTGACAGTGACCGCTACAGGCTCCGTTCTCTGCGAATACTTTCCAACCATAACTATTCAATATTAAAGGCCTTTGATATCAAGAAAACTTAACATCAACTCCCCTCTATTCTAAAGTAAGTTATCTGTTCTTACGTCGTAGATATGAATCACGCACCAGCCTGAGGTCTAGCAATCTCTATGTTTCACTGAACCTGCTGCATCCCTCGCTGTTTACAGAGAACATTGCGCGCGTTCTCTAGGCTATAATCTCTAGGTTGTACTGGAAAGGGCCACCCTCATGAACCCGGCTACAAATCTCAGTGCAGTTTATTGCCTTTCTGTTACAACCCACTGAAAGTCAAGTGCCTCAGTTTGCTTCTGTCTGTTCACCTCGTCTGGACCCGTGTGCTCGGCCAATGAATGTGAAATATCTAGTATGGTTAATCTATACCTATCATCTCAGGCACTCCTCAA
>Ga0247779_1000690_pt1 | contig 18986 bp, 21 predicted proteins | sample UWRJL221509R5_FD_179925 | JGI IMG/M metagenome (GOLD analysis project Ga0247779, IMG submission 179925) | Plant litter microbial communities from Arlington Agricultural Research Station in Wisconsin, United States - UWRJ-L221-509R-5 | ecosystem: Environmental > Terrestrial > Plant litter >... | reverse complement strand
GATAAAGACAAAGAAGGCAAGTTTACTTACTTTGTCAACTCAAAACAGTACCGCCATCTCCGCACAAACAACCGCCATCCCAACCCCAGTCATCACCGCAAGAGGGGCGAGATTCCACATGGCAAACTCGAGTTGTTTGATTTTGATCCCCTTCTGGTTCAAAATTGCTTTCCACAGCAACCCAGCAAGCGAGGCGCTAAACGTGAACGAAACCGCGCCAATATTAGATGCAACTGCAAGAGATATACCCGCCGCTCTATTGAACGCGTCTAAATTCACATCAGCGCCAGCAGGCGTTGACAGCGATGCCGCGCGGATGACTTTGGTGAGCAAGATCGTCGCACCGATGTTCGTCCCGCTCAGGTTGCATAACACCACCCCGAGCACGCCTACGACCCATATCGTAGGGTACATGAGCCGATCCGTGGCTATCACGAGCCACCGCGCGAATATTTCTATCCACCCTTGATGCGCCAGACCTTCGATGAGTATGAATTGGGAAAAGGCAAAGGGAATAAGTGCGAATGGCAGACGAGGGAACGCTGTATAGATCGTCGGGAAATGATCGTGAAACCAGTGGATAGGGCTATCGACTGTTGTTGGTCTCACTTTCATATCGTCAGCGGACGACGCAAGTTTTTCAGAAATTTTTTCGTTTGTTGCCACCAAGGTCGCATCCGTGTCTGCTCGAGTGCCGCTTTTTGTTCTATTTATAGAAGGAGTTTTCAAGTCAGATGTATGTTCGTCGACGACATCGAATGTCCCTGTTCGCGGAGATTGTGATAGTGGAATGCCAGATCCAGAAATCGAGTCTTCTCGTATCGTACTGGCATGTATCCCATGCTGCTGGAGTTGCTGTTGCACGATATTATCTTCCACCTCTGTCAAGTCCGCATTCGAGTCGCCTTTCAACCCCGTCTCTATTCCCTTCACGTTTCGGTAATAATCCCACCCAATATCGAATATGAATTTGGCAACCGCAAATGGGAGGCTGATTTTCCACACATCGACATGGAAGAAACTAACGATGATGATGACCACCAAGCAGCTTCCTAGCAAGACGCTGCCAACACACGCGCCGGTTGGATCAAGCAGCACAGATCGCACGTCAAGATCGCCTGAGATGTCGAGCTTTCTGGGGATATATTTCTTCTTGTGGAACTGCGATGCCAAAGCGAAGAAGCATGTAACGCTGCATGCGAGGAAAGGCAAGATGGTGTATGCTGTAAAGGCAGCGTTATTGATGCTAAATCCTTCGCAAATGACGACATTGGTAGGATTTCCAACGAACAGTACCATGCTAGCCGTATTTGCAGCCGCGAATTCGGACATAATCCACGCAATGTGGTTTAACTATTATGCCTTTGTTGGATTCTGAATTCTCCTTTGCGAATGTGGGAGGAAATACGTACTTTATTCACTTTTGTATAATACACCAAGAATGCCGTGCCTGATAAGATGACGGGATCGTTCCCAAGAGCGATACTGAGAACCGTCAACATCATGTAAAAGTACAGGAAAAGTTTCCAGCCATTTGACCCTCCTTTATTACTGACCCAGAATGCAGCTGCCTGGAGAATACCCGTGATATCGAGGGTAATAGCCATATATGCAAGCGAGAAAAATAATATAAGGATATTATATGGCTTGACCCCATCCGTACCGCTAAATATATGCGTTCAAAATCTAAGCGATGAACGAACGTAATATTAAGATACACATACACAATGCCATTCCGTATCTTATGAAGAGTAGTAATTAGCATCACCATACTTGTACGGCCCAGCAAGACTCACAACACTCGGTCCTATACACTGGGAGGCCCATAGTATCAGAATAGTAAGTATCGGTGCAGTCGTCAGATTAATGGAAATCCTTTTGCGTCCCAGATAGGGTAACCAAACGTAAAATTTGACCGCTTGGATAACGAAGATGATGGACACGATGAATAGCACCAGTGTCGCTATCGCTGGTCCGGAAACCATTATATCCTCGACCTCGAAAAGTACCAATAAAGGACGACAGAGTGAGCTGTAGCTCCCGAGGGAAGTCACGAAGATCTGAAGAGGCTATGGTCTCCTACCATCGTGGCTTAAGAGCATTCATGTGGTGGAGTAAGATCGGATCAAGTGTTCGCACGTCGCACTGCCTTCATCGCTCTTTTTTAAATTTTGCATGTCCAACGTATACGATCGTCCCAATATGAACAATGTATAGATCGTCCTATGAAAGATAGTCAGCCCCACCACACCCTGGCCTTGGTACATGCCGCACATAGCACATAGCACGCATGTTTCACCGATAAATGGCCTACCAAGTGCCCCATTGTGAATGAACACTGCACCTCTGTACTCGGTTTGAGGTATCTTAATATAGTTCCGGGAAACGGGATATGCGGACATTACTCTCTCATGAGGAGATTAGCCAACGGAAGATGAATTGTGATGAATTCAACGTGTCAAGACTCCGGCCGTATGAGGAATCAAGGACTTTCGGGATACATAGAGAGAGTTTGTACTGTGTCTGAGGGTTCAGTGTCTTCGTTCTGGGGTTCGTGCAGGTCACTGCACGTTAATTGAATCGTCATAGGCTGGAAGAACAGCACTCAGAAAGCGTTGGAGATGAACAAGTAAATTTACGGCCCGATATCGGCATTCCGGGCTTCCGACTTGCATCTGAACATCACATGGAATCGATACATTGTGTAAGTCGAAAAAAAGTGCGTTAAATTTCGTTAAAAAGCATCACGTAAGTAGGGTACATAACTTGAATGTATAGTATGTACAGGTTCTTTGCTTATAGTACAGATAATCCGGAGAGCCATCAAGGGTATGCCTGAGATTGGTATAGTCGTGAATCATAGTCGTGAACGAAAATAGATATCGGAGGCAAAGGGTGCTCCAATGTTGTTGTTAGCTGTGTATGACAGTGTGTATCCTGGTTTTCTTCGCTCTTTCTTTTCTTCTTTTTATTTTGTCGATAATTGAAGATATAAGGAGAACAGGCCACCAAAGCCTATCCCACATATCCAGCTGCTTCATCGTAGCTCCTTCGCCGGCCCTGTTGTTTCCTCTGCCGAACCCATAGAATGTACGCAAAGGCGACGGCTCGTCTTGTTCATCATCGCATTCGACAGGTTCCCTGCTGGAAGATTCTGTGATTTGAATTTGGTATGCAACGATAATCCATATGGTGACTATCGTAAGAGGTATGGCAACGGCAACGTAGTGCGCCAGATCCACCAAGCCGTCTGGATTAATTTCGGTAACGTTCATACCGAAAACAGTCTGGATTATTTTTGTATCAACAGGATATAACCCAACGCTTACAGGAGGCATGAAAAACTTACAGCAACAAAAGATGCGGGCATAAAAGCCATTGTCAGATAAGCTATTTGTTTCATAGCTAATGAAAAATGGTTAAAATTATTTGGATCAACTAAAATATCACTTATGATACGCACCAGCACTGTCTTTAACAGCAGCTTCAGTCAGGGTTTGCATTCTTCTGCTGTCCTCTATATTAACGCTGCTGAATCCCTATAGACAGTTAAAATGGAAATTCTTCGGAACGAAAATAACGCCACCCACAAGATCCATCACGTTCTTCAGCCTCTTCTCTTGCATTTGTCTACTCCTTTCCAACCTTTCTATCTCTAAAAGTAAGTTCCCGCATTCTCGATCCATCATTCCCCTACTCCTTTTTTTCATCTTCTCTACCTCATCGTCGTCATCGTCGCCGAGCACATTGGAGCGTGGTAGCATCCGGGGGTTAGGCGTATTCTTGACAAACATTACAGTCTTGTGGAAATCCTGTAGGAGAGACTCAAAATGCAGCAGGTGGGCGCGAATGACATGCAATTCCTGGGTCATTTGTATATCATTGGTTTTGAGGACTTCTATTTCCTGTTTTTCATCGTCAGTTTGTATCTTCGAACCTAGCTGTAGTTTGATTATTTGCGCACCAAGAAACATATATGGTTATAGAGGTTTTCCAATGTCTCGTCCCATGCATATAAAGCATACCAAAGGAGGCTAAGAAAAACGAAAGTTGGGTCGGAAGAGTCCTTGAAGATAGTGCTCCAATACACTGATCTCCCGGTCAGGTGCACACGGGTATGCAAGTCCCGCGCCTTCGTTGTCTGGTGTTCGGTGTTGGGGTGAAGGGAGATGATGGTGCTGCTGGTCGGTGACCTGACCATGTGCACAGCAAGTTGGTCGGGAAGAAGGAGAAGATTGCCTGTTCATATTATGATTGTGCTGTATGCGTATGTGAAGGGTAATAAACGTACTGGAACGAAGTGGAAGGGGAGCTTGGGTGTCAATAATAAGGTCCGTGACCGTAGGTGATACTCGGTTGATGGAGCTTGCCACGCTGGACTGAGGAGTTGGAGGAGCTGTCGTAGGGTTTTGAATGGACCGTATGAAGTTCAACGTTATGGTTATGTCTACCATATTATATATGTTCAATAATGGAAAGTCGTGCACCAACAGGCTATCACTTACGATCTGACTCGTTTGGGACGACATGGGTTTGAAATCGTGCTGGGATCCATCCAATAGTGGAAGAAAAGAAAAACGGTTCGATGTTGTACCGGCTACCCAACATCTGCAGTGCAGCGCCAGATAAACCATTTACAAACAAAGCACGAACTTGAACCCTCTCAGACCGCTGCATTCCATTTGTTGTGAGACACTACCGTCGTGAACGAAAAACCAACAAGGACAAGTACTCACACCCCGTTGGATAGAAAGCCAATGAGTGTCTTGAGTCCTACGGTTGATCTCTTTCTCTGCGCCTTTTACGAACATACCGTCTTTCATCACATCCAAGTAGTGAATTGTACTTGTATCCGTGTTCTTCTTTTCGATGACTTTAGCTATCCGACTTTTCCTCTGCTGTCGTGGTGTCCAGTTTGGATATAATGCCTGAGGGTACTTGCACCAGCATATTTCTTGCTCTGGCGCTTGTTTATGAACACAAGCCTCCGCAGACATGGGGAGATGACTATCCGGATCCTCGATGCGAGCCGGATCGACCTATTATCCATGGTAAATTTCTTGTCTTGGAGAGTACGGTATAATCACACCTCATCGTCAATGTCAACAAAGGGCCAAGGACCTAAGTAAGTGAGATGGGTTTAGCCCAGAACTCGAGAAGCTGAGAAGCAAAAACATGCCGGAAGGTGCCCCGTGCCTATGACTCGGAGGTGGGACCCTTGGAGGTATAACAGTCGCCTGCGTTGCTACGACTTTCGACCTATACATCTCGAGACGAGGACGCACTATGCAATCAACAACCGATATAATACAGAGCAAAGAAAGGATTCATCATATTCGTTTCTAAAAATGAAAGGCTATGTTGGTCCCTCCTTGGACTCAGGAACGTACATAAGGCCGCCGGCAACGTGATGGAACTTCCACGCCTATGATCCCAATGCATAACGTTTACCACGACTCTTCTTGCGGCCACCATGCCATCTCACTCAGAGATCACCATCCGGAGATTTTCTCTACGATAACAAAGCCAAGCTGAGATCCTCCATAGCCTGAAAATCCCTTCGAAACCCACTCTTTTCCTCCACTGTGATGGTGATGGCATGACATGCTGTATTGGGTCCATGGCTATGCATCTGTCAGAGGACCATGGTGGACGGACAACCTGTGCAACTTCCTAGTTCGCAATCGATACATAAAGAACATATACGACAATGACAACTTCAGGTTTCCTTAGCATGTCTCTATCGTCAGTCACATCAACCCTCATGAATTTTATCGCGTCCAAGGATGAAATCCATTTGGCAAACAAATTCCTAGAGTTGAACAAATGGACCTGTTCCGACACGCTGAGTATTGATATGGCAATAGGAATCCTCAAACAAAATGGTCTTTCGTACAAACAAATACGAGAAATCTGGAACGTTGCCGATAGAAAGGGTACTGGTAATTTGGCGAGAGACGAGTTGACTATTCTCATACGACTCATGGGATGGGTACAAGCTGGAAAATCAGTGGACACGGCATTTTTGTTGGATCGGGGTAGGTGACATTTTGTTGGTTGCCTCAAGTCTTTTTCTTACGAAGATATAGAGGGTCCTTTGCCTATAATCAAAGGGATTAATGACAAAGTCGAACTTGAGGTCCAGAAGGATCCTGATTTTGGCGCTCAGTTACGAGAAAGTCAAGCTAGTGACCGAACCGCCAGAACCCAACATTCCTCGCTCAAACCCATTGAACAGAAATCCGATCTTATCTTTCAGCTGATACCTATAACCGAAGACGACCTAGTTAATTTTGAACGGACTTTCATGGCATCGAAACCTATTAACGGTTATCTTCATAGTAAGCTTGCATGTTCTGATACGATCTGATGATTTAATCCACACGGTAGAACGCGATATCATGGCTATATACATGGACGCTATGCCTGAGCTTACCTTCGATCAGCTATACAAAATCATGTATGTGATCGCGTTTTCATTCCTTTTACGCAACATGTGTTGAACTTTTGTGTAGGTCTATTCTCCAAGTTTCCAGCGCGGGTGATATAGATTTTACGAATTTTGTCACGGGGCTCTATGTCGTGAGGTGTTTGAAGGATGGAACATTGTCCTGCATACCGACATCGATCCCGGCTGAAATCCAGAAATTATCTGCCCATCTCACGGAACGTCGGAATAACCACAGTCGCAAAGATTTTGTCAAGATGAACAGCCGATCCTTCGACGAAGCCACTCTGGAAAGTGCACAAGAAACCGAATTGCTCCAAGATGTGGAACACGATATCGCGGATCTTATAGAGGACATTCGACGTGGGAAGTGCATTAGCACCTCGATGTGTATGAGCTTTAAGAGAAAATATGAAATTTTCCCGGCAGAGCTAGCTCAAATGTGGTATGTTTGTACCGCGCCTCCAATTGATGTTGCCTTCCTGATCACAATACCATTATCTAGGAAAGAATCGGATCCAAAATCTGAATATCTCGTCGATGATGAAAGGTTGGCTAGCATGGAACGTTTGGTTCGCCTACGGCTTTCGAAAAAGCTTCCTGGTGGTCCTATACCGAATATTCCCTCCTCCATCCGACCGCTGCCTTCTGTCCCGCTGGAGGCGCAATTTAGTGGTAATCCACCTCCTCCTCAATATCGTTCGCGGATGTATCCCACACCACTTGTAGTCTATAATGGCATAATCGACGAGATTACCAAATCGACACGACAACTTGACCAGATCATCAAAGACCAAGAAAGGTCATACCACGACCTTTGTAAAGCTCACGAAGCACTTGGGCGCGAAAACCTCCATATCAAACTAAAGGAGAGGCAACTACGAGATGACCTTTCCCGCAAAGAGACCAGACTAGAGGAGACAAGCAGACAACTTGAACATGCAAACCATGTCATGTCGGAGAACCAAACTTCCTTGGACGAGTGTCGCGCTGCTCTCATAGAATCTAACAACTTCGCTGATCGGCTCCAATCCACATTGAACTTACAAAAGCGGCAGATATCAGATTATACAGAAACGGTCTTTGAAGTCCGCTCTGAATGCAAGGATTTACGGCACAAGCTAGATAAAGTTGAAGCAGACAAATGCGAAGCAATTCTCGAAGCTAGCGACCTTCGACAGATTTTAACGCTCAAGGATACAATGATAGCAGAATTACATGATCGGATAGCAGAATTGACGAAGAATGTATCGAAATCCGTTGAACAACGCCATACAACAGTGCCTTTGCATGTAGGCTCGCGAAAGTCCGCGTCGGAAGCACGAGCTGGTATTCTCTTTAATCTTGCTTCGTCATCTTTATTGACTGCCCCTGGTTCTGGACCAAACCGACGGAATGTTCTCAACAATACGTTATTGGAAGGGCAGCAACCACCAGACTTACATGCTCAACTTCCGGCTCAACTTCCGGCTCCGCTTTTGGCGCCGCACACGAGCAATGAGTCCAACACTCCTATTCAAAATTTTCTGCGAAAACGGCCACCATCCCTTCTGGTGATACCTAGTATGTTACCCCGAAAGCGCTTTTCATCAGACAGCCGCAGCCTGTTCACAATCTCGGAATTGCTCTATGACGCGGAAGAGGAGGAAGATCTTGCTGATTCTAAAGACTACGAGCAGTTTTTGCGAGACATGGACCTTTTAAAATGGGATGTGGAAACCAAGGGGTCTGTTGGTGAAGTAGTGTCAAGATTGTTTATGTCGGAATATGGATTCGAAGCTGACGACTTGGCGCTCTTTGGGTATGTCTTCTCTACAATAAGGTCAAATACTCCCAACTGAAGATACTTGTCTCCAGGAAACTGGCTTTGATGAAGGGCAGCTCCACCAATATTGAAGACTTCAAACATGCCGCGTCCCTAGTAAGGAATAAATTGAGAGAGAAGGCTGACGCTGATCCAACTAATGTCACGCCGAAACACGACGTCGATCAACCTACATCAACGATCTCAAATGCTCTCCAGTCCTTAACAGATTCTGCATCAGCATCAAGTCTCCATTATCAGTATAATTTATCCCCTACGTCATTCCACCCTCCGAAGATATTCAGTCCAACAAACCAGTTTGAAAAATCAATTGGTGATAAGATAGAAGAGACACAAAATTCAGGGAAGGATGCTGTCTTTCAAGGGGGGCTTATGGGTCAGGGTGCTCTAAGGTTTCACATACCGAAGCGTTCAAGTCAGTTGGTTCTAGCAAGTTAGAGACAATGAAAATTCCATTCAAAAAAAAGCTGCGAATCTACGATGGTTTATTCCAAATAATCACCAGGCCCAGGTTAATACTCGTTAAGATGAAATTTGATCACAATCGGGAATCGGGAATCGGTGCTGCTTGTGAGTCGAGTGGCTGTGCGCTGTTATAGCTGTACGACACGGACAGTTGCTATTAATCGAGGATATATAAGCGGGCTCTATGCACTGCCACTCAATAGATACAGGTACCAGGCGGTGAGTGTCTGTTCTTACCCTCCCATGTCTCGTTTGCCAGTATCAGAGCCTTTCGTTGCAACAAACAATGAGGTGCAGCTTGCAGATCGAATTCTTGGTTCGAATACCTGGACTCCATCCAAGGTTCTCACCATTGACTCTGCTATCAATATTCTCAGGAAAAACGGACTGTCGTACAAGGAAATTCGTGAAATATGGAGTATTGTCGACAGGAATGGCACAGGAAAGCTCACGAAAGACGAACTCTACGCTTTGATACGATTGATGGGATGGGTACAAGCCGGTGAAATCTTGAATGCTCAACTCTTAACAAAAGGCATGTAAAGGAATTAAACAGGGTCTACTCTTCCCAATTTATTGTTTCTTGATGCTAGCGGGCCCAATGCCCAAAATCAAGGGGATTGAGCAGAAGTTTGCACCAGAGGATGCCATTCGGCCGGATGGATTGTCTGCTCAGGTGGAATCAGATATTTCTGCATTATTAGTAGATATCAAACGACTGGATGGCATCAGTGGGGCGATGGTGTTGAGATTTTGGGAAGAGCACAATATTCTGCCTGTTGAGCTGGCGGAAATATGGTAAGTAGATACCCCTCATTATCTTCTGAATTGCATTCAACTGCAAACTAGGCAAAAATCAGCTATGAAATCCGCTGCCGCGTTCCCGTTAGGCAGCGCTGTACTGCCTGTGGACGAAGGACGTCTAAATGTAGTAGAGAACCTCCTTCGCCAACACCTCGCTGAACGCTCGCTTTCTCGACCTGCGGGTGTCACAGCAACTCAGAGTTCAAAAGTTTCATTGTCTTCGCCTTTGAATATAGTCAAGAAGTCCCAACCTGCAGCTTTAGTGGGCTCGCCAACGTCATTTAAACAAGATCCTCGGTATTGTGTGCAAGCTCCATCAGAGCTTGCAAGTGCATATGATCCTGCGTCGACATCTCCAAATTCTGCAACGAAGAAGCAGTTCCACGATATGGATGGTGACAAGAAGGGAAAAGAGGACAAACTAAATTCTACCTCTACTCTGCAACTACTTGAACATTCTCGCAGCTACCCGGTAGATCAAAAATTAAATGGAAAGCACAATACGGACCATGGCTTCGAAAAGCGAGGGAGTCATTTTGTTGTCGTCAAGGATACACGGAATCTATTGGATGATCTTCCCCGGGAAACGGTCGAGGCTGCAAAACATACAGCATCTTTTTCTTACAGTGACCGGGAGCTCAACAAACAATTTTATTTGAGTAATTCCATTCCCAAGACAAGTTCACGATCCCAAGAATTAGATCCCGCCTCCTTGGAGATTTCTCTCCTCCACCTCGAAGAAGCCCTCTTTGGTGCCATGGGAGAGATAGAAAAGCTGAGGCAGCTTGTTACCTTTAATCAAAAGCGCATTATGGAACTGGAGACGCAACTCAAGAATCAAAAGACAGAGTTTACAAAGCAGATGAGCCAAACTGTCTACAGAACGACTGCCACGCATCCCGACGCAAAATGTTTGACTATCGGACCGGAGAACATGGGAATTCCGATGTCGAAACAGACTTCCTATCACGTACTTGAGGCGTTTCGAGATAAGCCGTGTCCTCAGGAAGAGGAAGAAGAAACGCCGGTGTATGTACCTCCCATATCAGTAACGGGAACTCGCGACGTAAGTTTAGGAGTTCGGTCAACAATACAATTTCCCGATATCAATGACAATGCTGTGGAGCGAAACAGTAGCTCTGGATTAGAAGCCACCGGAACCCTCTCTTGTGCAAAGCCTAGGAAACTCTATATCACAAATCCAGACTCTCACGATGACCCCGTTTCGTGCCAACTTCTTCCATTGCAAGGAGACTCGGTAGAAAGCAAAATAGCAATACGTGCAGACATGTCTCAGTTTTCGCCTCTAGCGTTTGCCACAAATTACGCGAAGCCCTCCGAGCCTAATCAATTAGACGAAACCCTCTGTACACCGAAATCCGAAGGGTTCTCTTCTACTTCATCGTCGGCAGTCTCGACTCCGCTAATCGTCCCTTTTCTCCTACCATACCTAACCGACGATTTTCTGCCAGCTTCCTCGGAGAAATTAAAATCTGATGATGCGATATTGCCTCAGGGGGACGGTGCTTTCAACTCTGTATTGTATAACAATTCGATTGCCCCAATCTCACATCTTGAAAATCAAAGCCCTCAATCAGACCAACAGCACCCACACAAAGGAGTTATTAACATAGACGACGGACATTTACCATTTGAAACATCTCTTCGTCAACAATTGCTCGATCAAGATTCCTTGAGAAAGTCCAACGAAGAACTCAGACGCCTTAACCTGGGACTGAAAATGGAGCTAAAGAAACTGGAGAGGGACACCATCTCTTGCACAAGAAGGTTACAGGAACGAATGGCACAGCAAAATGGTCACTTGCACGCTAAGCTGGCCAATTCCTTGGCTGAGACTAAAAGAGCAGAAATGGCATTATCAGAACAACGTGAATTGCTGCGAAGCTCAAGGGCCGAAGCCTCCAGAGCCAGAACTGAAGCAGAGCGCCTTCGAGGAGTTGTCCAAACCATGAGGAAAGAGTTCCTCGGTCAAGTAACACATTCAATGAAACGCTTTGATGCAATGATAATGCCTCCAGCGTACAGCGCAGGATGATGTCTATTTTATCGACGTCTTTCTCTCAGTCAATGATGATTGATCAAAAATATGGCTACGATGCATCATTGCCGCAATCCCATCAATTCCTATATGCCGTTGCACAGTGGGATCATATTGGCAGCAGCTGATCACGAAGACGTGGGTAGCGGCGATGGTTTGTGTGCCGGATGTTGTGTTGAGTATAACGAAGTCGTCATCTGTGAGAAATTTAGTACACTGCCCGCCCTGTTCCCAACTATTACTTGACTGGTGGCATGTGCAGTACTCTTAATCTTATAATAACCATGTCAATTCGTAGATTGCACAAAGATATAAATAATGATTGGGTGTTGCTTACCCTTAGATACCTATTCGCCCTTTCTCGAGATGACCTCAATTACACCCATCGGAAAGCAAGCTCTAGATAATTTAATCGTATGTTTTTTAATTGCCTAATTCTGGCTGTTTACAACTTTTAACAACATGATATGCATAGGAAGAAACAGTCAAGTCAAACACAGTTCCAGGATTTGTATTGGGTATCTCCAATATCAACGAGGAGATTTATTTCAATGGTGGAGGTTATCATTTGGTTAATAAACCCGAAAGTGGCACAGTGAATCCGGATAGCGTCTTCTGGATTTGTAGTCAAACGAAGTTTATTGCTTCGGTAAGTAGTTGTGCTACTTACTGGAAACGTACTTAACAACGACCTTATTCTCAAGATAGCGGCTTTAATCCTGATTGATCGAGGGAAGTTGTCTGTAGACACACCCGTCTACGAGTATTTTCCAGAGCTTCGAAACCCAATTATCTTTGATTCCACTACCGTGACAAAAGATTCAAGCTTCCGACCACCAGAGAATCCCATTCTCGTGAAACATCTACTCAACCAGTCGAGTGGGATGTTCTATCCCGGAATCAATGAAAGGACAAAACTTGGAGTCTCAATGGTCGATGTTTATGCTGAGAAACAGACTCATTTGGCAACGGACCCTGTTTCTGATTTTCTGAAGAGGATCATTGTAGGATAACAATTTGGAAGACTGGTTTTTATCATTGACCAATATCCAGGGAGATTTACCAGGTTTTCCTATCTTATTCGAGCCAGGCACGGATTGTAAGTATGGTTCTTGCTATCCGTTCTTAATGCTAACTGACTTGTATTCCGCTAGTCGTATACGGATTTAGTTGTGATATTCTAGGTTTCATTGTCCAAAAAGTGTCTGGCCAAACTCTTCAAGAATTTTGGCAAGTCTTCTACGCTCAATTCAAGTAATAAAACGAACTAATCTTATGTATATAACTGCAAAGCAAGGAAAACATTTTTCTTCCTTTGGGCCTTACCAGCCCGTCGTTTTTGCTGACTCCTGAGCTCCGCAGTCGTCTCGTCGACCTTTCTTTCCGCGAAGAAGATGGCAGCCTAAGCTCCTGGGCAAATCAGATCGATATACCCGAGCAAGATCCTGAGAAAGGTGTGTAAATAGAGTGACCCCCTTAATTATAAAACTACTTGTGTGAACTGAGCGTTTGTCTTTCAGTCAAGCTTTTCCTTGGTGGAGTGGGAATGTACAGCTCGTTGAGGGATTATCTCTCACTGCTTCGTCATATTATGCAAATCAACGGTGGGGTTTCTCCTACGATCCTCCTTGTGTTTCAGTCTATAGTAACAAATTTTTTAGCTGGTAATCCCGTCGAGAAACCGATTCTTAAGCAGGAGACAGTTCGCGAGATGTTCATTCCTGCACTTACAGATCAGGGATCAAAATCACTCTCGGCTTTTAATTACACTCCGCAATGCCAGTGGGGTACAGCGATGGCAATATGCACTCAAGACATCCCGGATGGACGTAGGAAAGGAACTATCTTTTGTACGTTTCTATGACTTAAATAGACAGCAGGTACCAATATCTGAATATAAAATAAATTTTAGGGGGAGGGTGGGCAGGAACAAGCCATTTCATTGATCCAGAAAGCGGGATCGCGGGCGTGATTGGTACTCAAGTTGCGCCTAACGGTGACATGCCCTGGATCCAGACATCCTTGAAGCTTTCTAGCTTAATATACTCTGCTCTGGACAAAGGTACATAAAACTTAGTTACTTTAGGGACCACAGAGAAGTATTGTATACAGAAAGTCACCAATATGCATAAAGATTGACGGAAATTGAAAATATTTTCAGAATTCCTATCGCAAAGTTGATACCTAATCATTGTGTAAATTTATATATATATATAAACCTCCAGCCATTGAAAGAAGAAAAATACAATCTGAGCAGCTGCAAACGCGCGATGTCGCGTCAGTGTGTTTACTTTGGTACGAGCTCACGTGCCTACAGGCTATTAGCCACGGTGGTCCCAACAATAGCTTCGCCAACATTATTACTCTCTTTCATTTTTCCGCCAGTGCTTCACAAGACTTTATCTTCCAAGCTAACAAGGAAAGGAACTACATGCCTCCAGGATCCTCGGCAGTAAGCGTTCAACGCGTGAAGAGACATGGTCGAGGGGTGCTAACGCACATGACAATAATTACAGACAATGAAGCGGATTACCCGCGAAATCGCAGACCTCAAGAAAGAGGATCTCGGTCCTATTACCCTAGAGCCTATGGAAGGGAACATAAATGTATGGAAAGGCAGTATACCAGGACCACAAGGGAGCGTGTACGAAGGAGGGATTTTTAACGTCGAAATAGTATTACCAAACGATTACCCGTGAGTTCATTCTACTTATCATCGAGTATTCTTCCTGTTAAAGCGTCCATTTGGTAGCTTCTCGGCCCCAAAAGTTCTTTTCAAAACTCGGTGAGGTTATTTGGTTATATATAAGTCAATCTAAGGAAAGCTAATAAAATTGTAGGATATACCACATGAACGTAAGGCATTGATTATGGGCGGTGCGCGATACGAGTCGTTGACAATCACGAAGATTTCAGAGCAGGGAAATATATGCATAGATATTCTCAAATCAAATTGGTCGCCTGCTCTATCCCTATTTAAGGTCATGCTTTCCCTATCTTCTCTCCTGACAGATCCCAACCCAAGTGAGCACCTTTCTTTGTGCAACTTACAATGCTAAGCCGTAATTTGCGTTGTAGGGGATCCTCTTGGTGCGTTTTCGGCAGATTCTCGAGCCTCACGCGCATATACTTATTTACTTTCGTTGAAACTTACAGTACCCACCATTGCCACACAATATCTCCGGAACCGTAAAGAACATGACGCTACAGCACGGCAATGGACAGACAATTTTGCCCGTCCCAAGCCTCCTCCCCCGGCACCCAAGACGGATAAAGCGAAGGGAAAGAAGAAGGCAGTTGCTGAATCCTCGGGTGCTGGGGGAAGTTCGAGTTCAGCACGCTCAAATGCAGCTGGCGCGTCGACTTCGTCCACGATGGAGGTCATAGAACTGGATTCAGACGGAGAAGAGCCGTCTTCTGCTTCCAAAGGGAAAAAGCGAAAGCGAGGCGCGCCTTCAGGCTCCAACGACGGTGAAATTCTGGACCTGATAGTTTCGGAAGAGGAAGGTGAGGCAACAAAGGTTCAGAAAACTAGAAGTCGGAAGCCTCCGAGTCGTACAGGTCGCGCTTCAGGTGCAACTGCCCCCAGACGATCTGCCAGGCAGGCAGGTGAAGTCATTGTTATAGACGATGAATAATTTCCTTGAGACACTGATCTCTACCTCTGTTTTGTTTTGCATAATCCTACGGCATTGTATCATTAGTAGATTTTGGGAAGACTGATGGGTTGTTTTACTCAGGAAGGGTATTACATTACGATATAATCAAACCATCCATGAAGTTTGAACCTTTTTATATTACTTTTGATCGGCCCAGATGTCGAGCAATTGGTAATGCCGCTGTACAGAAAAATACAGATACCTTCCTTGAAGTTCCTGCTAGTTCCTGTCGCGTTGGGAGCATGTGCTGTACGCGTCGTTGGCATAATTTCTGATAATTTACAAATAATTTATCCAAATTTCTTTATTCGATTCTAATTTCTCGTAGATTCATTACTTCAGATTACTTTCTGTTACTGTATCGCCTCATCTTTCTCCTTTATTGATGTTTGATTATCATGAGGTGTCACTTTCCAGAGGGGCCGTACGCGGTGCTGTGATTGACATATGTGGCCGGAAATTGACCTGTCTCGTGCAATCGCCTTGCTCTTCAAGCTTCAAGTCTTTGATACTTCGCAATGTTCCAAGATGCTCAGAATACACTTGTGACAGGGGGTACCTTCACAGCTGTACATAATACCACAAACATTGGAGGAACAGGTGTGCAATATCGATTCTATGGTGGTCTATCTAACTGTTGTCAAGGTCTTCATGCTTTGCAAAAACGTATCGCGGCAGGCGCTTTTCACAATTCCTCAGAGCGATACGATCCACCCAAATGTCACCCACGAACGCGCATAGCAGTGTTGGATAAGATCATGAATTGGGTCACAAATGCGGCGAAATTGTGCTTGATAATTTGGCTGTATGGCCCAGCGGGAGCAGGCAAATCGGCGATTGCACAGACAATAGCAGAACTTTGTCATAAAGAGATACTTCTTGCGGCAAGCTTTTTCTTTTCTCGGAATACACCCACACGCAACGACGAGATCCTACTTATAACGACCCTCGTCTATCAGCTCACTATATCAATTCCTGAAATACGGGATCGAGTCGAGAAGATTATCCAACGTGACCCATTGATTCTGTCCCGATCGCTGGAGGCTCAATTGGATGCTTTGGTTGTGAAACCCATGAACGAGCTGGCCCAGAATGAAGGTGGTCGACAGAGCCTCCTTTCGCGACCGAGGTTCATTATCATAGATGGATTGGACGAATGCGGCGAACCAAAGGCACAAGCATACATCTTGGAAATATTACAATCAGCATTGCAAAGGCTTATAGTGCCCCTCTTTGTTCTCATCGCTAGTCGACCTAATCCAGCCATTCGGGATGCGTTTAATGTCGAACCCCTCAATTCTTTGGCCATCCGAATAGTTCTAGACGACAGCTATAAACCAAACGATGATATCAGACTCTTCGTAGAGTCTCGCTTCAAGGACATTCAACGAAAGCATCCGCTTTTAGATCCAAGTTGGCCATCTCCGATGGATGTCGAACTCCTAGTGCAAAAGTCGTCTGGCCAGTTCATTTATGCATCAACTGTGATGAAGTATCTGGACTCTCATCAGCATTGGCCGCCGGAAAGGCTCAGAATTGCCTTCGGACTTGCAACAGCAGATGACGACGGTCCACACGCCGAGCTTGATCTTTTCTACTACCACATACTCTCCTCCGTTAAAAACATTGACAAAGTGACCGAAGTTTTCATTTTTCTGTTGCTCGTTCAATTCTGGGGTAAGACCAGGACCACGATTGAAGAATTTTTCTTCTATCAACGAGGCGAAGTTGACGCTATTTTGAGTGACTTGCACTCCCTTATATCTATCCCTTCTCCGCATGATACATCTGGGGAACTTCGGATCTTTCATGCATCTTTTCCCGATTTTCTTATGGACCGCTCGCGCTCCAAAAAGTTCTTCATAGACAAAGCAGAAGCCTCTACCAAACTGACAAAATACTGTTTGAGGCACTTTGAAAGAGGTGATGTGATGTGTCAAGGTCGGTCCAAAAAATTTCCTCTCTAACAAGAAATTAAATAAGCATCCACTCAGATGAAATTAATCACCATCATTTACGTGCTTTGTTCATGATCCACTGCGTACAATCCAAATGTACGCCTGAACTCTTGCACGAGCTTGCACATATCGATCTATATACGCAGCTCTCGTTCTGGGACTCAGATGAGAATGTCATCGGCGCATATGAGCACGACTACAAGCGAATACTCGCTTTGTTGAGCTGGCTCTCGACACAGGTGCGTATCTCCAGTGCTTCACTGTTGTTTCTACTCACCATTTCTTGATAGGATTATGCCAACCCCGACGTAGGAGTGTTCCGCAACCACATGGCCGTTACTGATGGATGGCTCCGTCAAGTACTTTCGTCTTACCAGAATCAGTTTAATTTGGAGCAACTCCTTGTTGCAGGAACTTACACGAGATTCAGAGTTTTCTCTAACGAATGCCTGGTCATCACACTGACAAGCGAAAAAGCTATGCGACGACGACATGACCCACTTCAGATATATTCACCAAAGCCTGAATTTTCACCGTTTTATGATGTATTATGCTCTTTCCTTCGTGAAAACTCGCGAGCGGGGTCGTATTACATCGACGGGCATAAATACGCTGTATTCTCTGTTTTTGTTGCCGTATTTCTCCTGTATAACACGACGCGGTAAGTTAACCTCTCTGCATTCACAAAGAAAGAAAAACCAATCGATTTCCCGCAGACGTTGGGGCCACCATCCGGAACTGAAATTTGCAGAAGAGGTCCTATCGTTTACTATTCCAAAGTCAGAAGTCTCTGGTGTTCTATCAAAGGTTCTGCGAAGCACTGTCGATGTGGGATTGCAAGATGAATGTGGCTCAGCAGTTCAGTCATATTTAGCTGTGAGTGCTTGTCAAGTCTAATGTCATGATTTATTTAAACTTCTTTCATCAGAGGGCTGACTCGCCGCCAACGCATGAGCTCAGTCTGGCTATTGCCTACAGCAAGCTCAAGGAAGAGGCCGACTTACCTCCCGAGGCATATACGTTGTGGATTTCGCAACATCATGATTGTGACAATCATATAGAGCAAGGCTATGATTTCTGCATCTTGTAGCAACTGGAAAAGAAGTGTCTATCGCTCACAACCTAGAAAAAAGTATTTTGTGCGCATAGGTCGTAACCAGTGTCAGCATGCCTCCCTCAATTCATCCACTTTTCCCCCTGCATTTGCTTCCAAGTTGCAACACGGACGTTTAAGATGGCTGAGATGCCATATCCGGAGTCCGGACATTCTCTAGCTGACTAGCTGAGGAAGTGCAATGAAGAGTCAAGACGGCCCCCGAGGACGGCCTCCGTGTGATGAGGCGATGGAATGTCCACGAGTGTGTCAAGGGCGAAGTTTTGCTAGCGCCGTGAACATGAGACGGTTCAACAATGAATACTTTTTCACATTGATATCATTGATATCATTCGTATATCTACTTGTATGTAGAACTGTGTATCAACGGTACAACAATAATAGCGGACTTCTTGTAAAATAGCCCGTCATGTTCTGGCAATGGCTTTGCCTGATTATCCTGTCAAGGCCTTCTCCCATCCAACGACGATGAAGTTATATCGATAGCAGTACATCAGTGATCAAAAGCGGGAATGAAAAGCAAGGGAAAACGTGCAACTTGGGCAATGCCAACAGAGCATAGAGCAAACGAACTTGGTTAAAATTTTCGCAGCTCAAAGGGCGTTCTCACCCATGTAGTGTAAAAAATATTTCTTTCAAACATCTTGACGGTCG
>Ga0247779_1000689_pt1 | contig 18992 bp, 18 predicted proteins | sample UWRJL221509R5_FD_179925 | JGI IMG/M metagenome (GOLD analysis project Ga0247779, IMG submission 179925) | Plant litter microbial communities from Arlington Agricultural Research Station in Wisconsin, United States - UWRJ-L221-509R-5 | ecosystem: Environmental > Terrestrial > Plant litter >... | reverse complement strand
TGAAGGGATATTGGCGCCGGTATTGGCAATGGTTGATGATGAGCCGGGCATGTGCCGTCTGGTTGAGCGCATCGGCAAGGATTGTGGCTACCACGTTTTTTCCACCACCGACCCGTTGCATTTCCGGGCGGAAGTGGCCGCTCTGAACCCGGCGATCATTATCATCGACCTGCAAATTCCTGGCATGGACGGCATCGAGCTTCTGCGCGAACTGTCGACCCTTGGCTTAGCCGCGCGCGTCCTGGTGATCAGCGGAAGCGATGCCAAAATCATGGAATCCGCGATTTTCCTGGGGACTGCACGAGGCTTGCGGATGGAGGGATGCCTGCAAAAGCCGCTGCGCATCGACGAGCTGCGGCAGATTTTGGACCGCCTTAATCCACATCTGGCAGAGCCGACCGAAGATGATTTGCAACATGCGATCGATAAAAACGGTCTGTCCCTGCACTACCAGGCGAAACTCGACCTGCGCACCGATACGATCGTCGGTGTCGAAGCCCTGGCGAGATGGCGCCACCCCACGCTGGGTTCGATTTCCCCGACCAAGTTCATCCCTCTTGCCGAACGCAGCGAGATGATTACGGACCTGACCCGCTGGGTCATCTCTGAGGCTATTGCCCAGACAGCCGATTGGGACGCTCAAGGCCTGGCGATTTCTACCTCCATCAACCTCTCGGCGGCAGGCACCTATGGCTATGACTTGCCTGATTGGGTGGAAAAGATTTGCCGGCGGGCCGGCTTGCCGCCCCATCGTGTGACGTTCGAATTGACGGAAACCGCAGCAATGCGGGATGGCATCAAACTGATGGATGTGCTGACGCGCCTTCGTCTCAAAGGCTTCCATTTGTCGATCGACGACTTTGGTATCGGCTACTCGTCACTTGTTCAGCTGCAGCAATTGCCGTTTTCCGAACTCAAGATCGATATCAGCTTCATTCGCAACCTGCTGACGACGGAAAGCAGCAGCGTGATCGTCGATACCATCATCGGTATGGCACGAAACTTGAAACTGGTCACCGTGGCCGAAGGTGTCGAAAGTCCCGAAGTCCTCGAGGTCCTGAAGGCAAAAGGTTGTGACTACGCCCAGGGTTTTCATATCTCGCGGCCGACTGATGCCGTGGATCTCGTGCGGGTCCTGGAAGCTTTCAAAAAGAGAATGCAATAGAGGATTGGGCCGAGTTAAGACCTGACAGTATTCACCGACTCGGTTACATTTTGACCTTGATATGAACGAGCAAAATTCAATCATCTCGTGTGAAAGACGATCGGAGATGCCGAAGACATCGGACGATGATGCAATGTCGATTCTTGAGAGCCTGCGTGAGATGGTCGAGGAATTGGCTGTGGATATGCGACAGATGCAGTGGCGGCTCACAAAGCTTGAGCGCCAATTTGGCGCCACCGGCAAAGATTGAGTGAATCACCTAAATGTTCAAGCACATCTGGTCGTTTCGTCCGTTGCTCATGCTCACCGGCAAATTGGTGCGTCTTCTATTAATCGCCAGCCTTCCGGCTCTCATTGCCATGCCGGTCCAGGCAAATCCGCAAATCAAAGATGACGCGATGGCACAGCGACTGATCGGCAAGCATGCTTTGACCTTGCAATGGCTGGGGACTGGCACGTTGCGAGATGCTGGCTCTGCCGAGGTCACAGCGGAAAACGGCATATGGCACCTCACCGGCCGGCAGCAGACCAAAGAGGGCTATGTCACCCTCGACGGCAGGGTAACCGAAGTGGATGCCACGACCTTCGCCTTTACCGGCAAGATCATCACCAATGTCAGCTATATCAACCAGGGCAAGGACTGTTTGCGCGACGGCGATTTCACCTTCGCAAAAAAGGCCAATCGCAAATATTGGCGGCTGCAACAGATCGACAATCCCTGTGACGAAGCCGCCGATTATGTCGATATCTATCTACGCTGATCGGCAGTCCGTATCTGGTTTCAGACCGACCCACCGCCGACCAGCCGTCGTTACTCGGTAAACCGACGCTTAGCCGGACGGCGGCGCCAACTCGGCAGCCAAGGCTGCAACGGCAGCTTCCATGTGAGGGGTGAAGCCAGCGCGTTGCCCAGCCCAAGGCAGCGGCTCGCCGACCACTACGTCCACGACGACAGGCACCAACAGGATTTCACCTTTCGGCAGAATGCGGCCCAGACCACGCATGAAGACGGGAATGACGGGTACGTCCGGCATCTGTTCCTTCAGGCGGGCAACGCCGCCTTTGAATCGCGACAGCGTTTCGGTTGCGCCGCGCGATCCTTCGGGAAAGATCACCAGAATTTCCCCTCGTTGAAGGGCTTCCACGCAACCTTGCAAGGGCTGGGCGATATGGCGATCCTTATCCGAGTGCGTCTCCCCATCGCCGGCAGATCGCTTGCGACCGCCGCCTCGATCGATCGGAATCATGTTCACGACGTTGAGGGTGAACCAGGCAAGCCAACGGTTGCGCAGGAAATAGTCAGCGGCCGCTACCGGCCGCAGGCGATCGAGCAAAGCAACCGGAAAAAGCGATAGCAAAACGAAGGTATCAAGATGGCTGTTGTGATTGGCGATGACGATTGCCGGCCCCTGCTGCGGCAATCGATGGCGATGTCGCACATTCAAACCGATCGCGACCAGCAGCAACGGCCGCAGGAATACCAGCATGAACAGGCGGCGCAAGAGCGACATGTAACCTCAATAATGCATGTAATAAAGGAGATGAAAGAACAATGGTGCCGTGAAGGTCAGGCTGTCGACCCGGTCGAGGATGCCGCCATGGCCCGGCAGAATGGTGCCGCTATCTTTGATCCGCAGATCGCGCTTGACGGCAGAGATGGTGACATCACCAAAGAAGCCACCCAACCCCAGGACGAAACCCATGCCTGCCGCCTCCCAAGGCCGCAGCGGTGTCAGCATCGGTGCCAGGATGACAGCGGCCAGGATCGTCGTTGCGATACCACCGACCAGCCCCTCGACGGTCTTCTTCGGGCTGACCTTGGGCAGCACCTTATGGCGGCCGAGACTCTTGCCCCAGATATACTGGGCGACATCGTTCAGCTCGGTCAGGATCAACAGATAGAGCAGCAATCCCTGCCCGCCGGCACCGGGATTGCCGGTAACCGGCAAGGCCAGCAGATAAGCCGCATGGCTCAGGCTGAAGACTGTCACCATCAAGCCCCAATGCAAGGTGCCGGCAGCGCGGATGAACCCCTCCATCTCGCCGATCAGGACCATGCGCAAGGGCAATAGCAGGAAGACGTAAACCGGGATGAAGACGATGAAGACGCCATACCAGCCGATCGCTACCCAGTAATATTGCAGCGGGATCGCCAGATAGGCGAGAAACAGCACGCGATGATCCGCCCGACGGGTCGGAATGAGCGTGATGTATTCCTTGAAGGCGAGATAGGAAATGACGGCGAACAGGACAATGCCGGCAATAGGCGGCAAAAGAAGTGCCGATCCAAGCAACGCGATGATGACCCACCAGGTCCGTATGCGTAAGGCAAGCTCGCGATAATCCGCCGCCGGCTTACGCATCTGCATGATCCTGACAGACAGGCTCGCCACGATCAGCAAGATCAGAATGACAATCAGGCCAGCATGAACCGGCTGCTCAAGCCAGTTGCGGATCATGACCGCACCGACAAAGCCTGCCGCAGGCGATTTAGGACAGTCACAAGGCTGAGCAACAGAACCAGCGCCAGAACCACCGATATCCACTCTCCCGGCATCAGACCAAGCCCCAGCGCCAGCCCCATGGCCCCATAGACAAAGGCCCGGTCGCTTTTGCCAAGCGGTCCATCGTAACGCCTGGAAGCACCGGCCTGTAGCGCGACGACGCCCGTGAATTCCGTCAGAATGGCGGCAATGACAGCCAGAACGGCCAGCCAGCTGCTCGCGCCCGGCAGCAAGGCGATAGGCAGATACAGCGCCGCATCGCTCACCACGTCACCCAATTCATTGAGAAACGCTCCCAGCGGCGATTTCATGTTATGTTCGCGTGCCAGCATGCCATCGATGGCATTCAGCGCCATGCGTATAAAGAGCAGCAGCGGCAATAAAAGCCAAAGAAGGCGGCACATGGGCCAGATGGCCAAACCGAGGCCCAGCAGAACCGACAGCCCCGCCGCCAATACCGTCACCTGGTTGGCAGTCACCCCCGCTTTGGCAAGCGTGTGGACGAGCGGCCGCAACAGCCCCTGGAAAGCTGGCTTCAATTGATAGATGCTCGGCATCCCCCACCCCGATTGACACGTCCCCAGTGATGATTTTGCGATGTCTTGATGGCCATTTCAAGGCGCCGTTAAGTTGGTGGTGCTTAGGGATGGTTGCCGGCCGACCACGGAGTATTCATAGTGATCGACCGAGCAATGTTGGACGCAACCGCGATGTCATCTGCAAATTTGCCTGTCGATGCGCAGGATCTGGTCGATCGCCTGGGGCTCCTGCCCCATCCGGAAGGTGGTTTCTATCGCGAAACCTATCGTGCCCGGTTGCGGTTGAGTGATGCCGCGTTAACACCCCATTTTCCGGCAGCGAGAGATGCCTCGACGGCGATCTATTACCTGTTGGCTCAGGGCGACCGATCACGGTTGCATCGCATTCGATCTGATGAGGTCTGGCATTTCTATCTGGGCGATCCGTTGCTGGTCATCGAGCTCACGGAAGATGGCGGCACCTTGGTAACGACGCTTGGTACCGACATCGCTGCCGGCCAGCGACCGCAGCATGTAGTGCCTGCCGGCCGCTGGTTCGGTGCTTGCCCCGCATCTGGCAGCGCTTTCAGCCTGGTCGGCTGCACGGTCGCACCCGGCTTCGATTTCGCCGATTTTGAGATGGCCTCGGCCGCCACACTCTTATCGACTTATCCGCAAGCAAGCGATTGGATCAAGCGGTTGAGCTGAGACAGTTCAGTCTTTTGGTCGTGTCTCACCGGGCGCGAACTGCGATCCCGATTGCGCCAGCCACCGCTCACGTGACAGGCGATAGAGGACATGCCGGCGCAGGCGATCACCGGCCGGTAGACCGGGGTGATCGAAATCCTCTGCCCGATAATGCTGCATGCCAAGGCGCTGCATGACCCGCTGTGACCGCTCGTTGATACTGGCGGTGAAGGAAACGATCTCCGGTAAAGCGAGATCAAGGAAACCGAAACGCAGGGCGGCCCGCGCCGCTTCTGTCGCAAAACCTCGATGCCAATGCTCATGGGCAAGGCGCCATCCGATCTCCACACAGGGCATGAAGGCGGCGGCGAAGCTTGGCCGGTTCAAGCCGACAAAGCCGATGAAGTCGGCGATGCCCGGCGCCTCCACGGCCCAGAAGCCGAAACCTTGTGTCTCGATGGTGGTCTGCAGGCGCCCAACCATCGCGTCGCTGGCAGCGCGATCCAAACAGGCCGGCATGAATTCCATGACGCGTGGATCGGCATGCATCCGTGCAATCTGCGGTAAATCACTGTCACGCCAGGATCGCAGGATGAGGCGTTGACTACGAAGCACTGTTGACCCAGCAACCATTTGCCGATCAATCAATCACTGCAGACGGCGCTGTCAAAGCGCCACCAGCGCTTGCTGCTGGCGAGCACCTGCAACCCGCCATTACGGTCAACCCGGTAGCTGCGCCACCAGGGCGGCGCACAGTTTTCCGGTACTTTCACATCACTCAGGGTCCAGCCCGTCGCGTCCGCCGCGACATGCAGGTCGCAGAGGGCAGGCGCCGCCGACAACCGGCCGGTATCGTTCAGCAGCGCGATAAGTTCTGCCGCCCCCTGCAGATCGCGAACCTCTTGCAGCCCTTTGCGCAACCCGGCCTGATCGGTAATCGCCGCCACATCCTCCCCGTCATCGGTCACCAGCAGGACCATCGCATCGGTCCCGGCCTTGCGTGGATAGGTCATGAGGTCAAAATCACGATGCCCCAACAACGTATCGATCAACTCCGTCTGATGTCGGTCCTCGGCAGTCGTCGAGGTTCGCGGAATCCAGATGCGGCATTGATAGGCGTCGAGGCCGATCCCGAAATGAAGATGCGGATCAACCGTAAGGCTTTTACAGATTTCACCGTACCGTTCAGCCATGCGCCTATCGACGGCATCGTCGGCAAGCAAGGGCCGCGCCGAGTCCAGGGTTTCGCCAGCGCAGGATTTGGCAACCAGTTCCCGGTCGGCCGGCTGCAACGGCTCCGATGTCAGCCAGAGCCGCAAACCATAGGCTGCAACGGTAAGTAGAAGCAGCGTGGCGATATATATAACTCGAAGTTTAATCATGGCGCCCGAATCGCAATTTGACTCCTATTGTACCAGCTATGACGCCGCCGGCTCAGAGCCTCGCCTGCCCGGCCTTCGTCGACTTATTCCCGGTATTTAACCGTTCGGTCAACGTTATTTACGTTTGTGACGTAACCATGATAGCGTCGCTGCGCCCCCCTCGACCGAGGTTGGGGTCGCTCGCCGTCGCGATGGGGATTGACGGCAAACTGGGAGCTTGAAAATGAAACCGTTGCTCAAAACGACCGTCGCTGCCTTGATGCTGACGATCGCTGCCAGCGCCGGCGCTTTTGCCGCGACGCCGAAAGATACCTTGGTCATGGCCTATGTGATCGACGACATCATCTCGCTCGATCCAGCCGAAATCTACGCATTTTCAGATTCAGAATATCAAGCCAATACCTATGATCACCTCTTGGTACTGGATCTCAAGAACCCCTCGCAGCTCTTGAACAAGGCCGCGGAAAGCTGGTCGGTCAGCCAGGACGGCAAGACCTTCACGTTCAAGATTCGCTCGGGTATCAAGTTTCAATCGGGCAACGACCTGACAGCCGAGGATGCCGCTTTCTCGCTGCAGCGTTATGTCATCCTCGACAAGTCACCCGCCTTTATTCTCGACCAGTTCGGTCTGTCGAAAGACAATGCCAAGGAAAAGATCCGGGCCAAGGATGCCTCGACCCTCGAAATCGAGTTGGATAAGGCCTATGCACCAAGCTTTTTCCTGAACTGCCTGACCTATACCAGCTCGATCGTCGACAAGAAGCTGGTCATGTCGCATGAACAGAACGGCGATCTTGGAAATGGCTGGCTGAAGACCAATTACGCTGGTTCCGGCCCGTTCTTCCTGAAAGAGTGGAAGCCGAATGAATCGCTGAGCCTAGTGACGAACCAGCATTATTGGGGCGGGGTTCCCAAGATCAAGCGCGTCCTGATCAAGAACGTCACCGAAAGCGCCACACAGCAGCTTCTTCTGCAAAAGGGCGATGTCGATATCATCCGCAATATGACGGGCGATCAGTTGACCACTCTCCAGAAGGATAGCAACGTCAAGATCGTCTCCGCCGCCAAGGCGACGCTCTGGTATCTCGCCCTCAACACCAAGAACCAGTATCTGGCCAAGCCGGAAGTCCGTCAGGCGCTTAAATACCTGATCGACTATGACGGCCTCACCAATACCCTGTTCAAGGGCGTCGGCAAGCCGCACCAGACCATTCTGCCGGATGGTCAGCTCGGCGCCTCCGATGCCCTGCCCTATACGCTCAATGTGGACAAGGCGAAGGATCTGCTGAAGCAGGCTGGCGTTCCCGATGGCTTCTCGATCACCATGGATACGACCAACAAAACTCAGACCATGGAACTGGCGCAGGCGATCCAGTCGACCTGGGCCAAGGCCGGTATCAAGCTGGAGATCAAGCCGGCTGACAACAAGGAAACCCTGACCAAATATCGCGCCCGCCAGCACGACATCTATGTCGGCCAGTGGGGGTCGGATTATCAGGACCCGCATTCCAATGCGGAAGGTTTCGCGACCAACAAGGACAATTCCGACAACGCTAAAACCAAGCCGCTGGCCTGGCGTAATTCCTGGGATATCCCCGATCTGACCACAGAGGTCTATGCGGCTCGGGACGAGATGGACAGCACGAAGCGTGCGGCCATGTATCAGGACATTCAGCAGAAGGTCCTGGATAATGGACCCTATATCGTCATGTTCCAGCAGATTGAGACGGCGGCCGTCGGAAAGAACGTCGACGGCTTTATTCTCGGTCCAACCTTCGACTTGAATTTCTATCATGATGTCGTCAAGCACTGACCTCTGACGGAAGTTCGAGTAAGTCGACATGAAGGCGAGTATTCGGGTTATCATTTCGGTGGCCAGCACCCTGCTGGGGCTTCTACTGATCACGTTCGTGATTGGCAGGGTTCTGCCTGTGGACCCGGTACTCGCCGTTGTCGGCGATCATGCCTCTGCTGAAGTCTATGCCCGGACACGGCAGGAAATGGGCATCGACCTGCCCATCTATCAGCAGTTCTGGATCTATCTCAGTCACGTGCTACGCGGCGATCTCGGCATGTCGCTGCGGACCAGCCATCCTGTCCTTGATGACATTCGTCAAGTTTTCCCCGCCACGCTGGAACTGGCAACGGCCGGTACGCTGATCGGCATCATCATCGGTGTTCCGGCCGGTGTATGGGCGGCCGTGCGCAAGGATCGTTGGCAAGATCACCTGATTCGCTTCGTCGGCCTGTTCGGTTATTCAGTGCCGATCTTCTGGCTCGGCCTGATGGGATTGCTGCTGTTTTATGCGAAGCTCAGTTGGTTGCCAGGACCAGGGCGGCTTGATTTCGGCTACGAAGATTCGGTCGACAGTGTGACCGGCATCATGTTGATCGATACCTGGCTCAGCGGGGATATGGACATGTTCGTCAATGCGATCATGCATCTGATCCTGCCAGCCTCGATCCTCGGCTATTTCTCGCTGGCCTATATCAGCCGCATGACGCGCTCGCTGATGCTGGGACAATTGCGCCAGGAATACATCCTGACGGCGCGGGTCAAGGGCGTCCCGGAACGCATCATCATCTGGCGCCATGCCATGGGTAATATTCTGGTGCCGTTGCTGACTGTCATCGTCCTCTCTTACGCCAGCCTGCTCGAGGGATCGGTCCTGACGGAGACGGTCTTCGTCTGGCATGGTCTTGGCCTCTACATCACGGATTCGCTGTTCTCCGTCGATATGACGGCGGTGATGGGTGGCACGCTGGTAATCGGCTGTGCCTTTATCCTGATCAACATGCTGACCGATGTTGCCTATCGCGTGCTCGATCCCCGTGCGCGTTGACCTTGTGCGCGTGAATCCGGTACGCGTTAACGTGGACGCGACGACATGACTGAAAGCTGCCTGCCATGAGCTTCACGCTGTCAAATGACTCGACCAACAAAGGCTGGCGCGCCTGGCTGCTGACTGATACGCCGCATTCGCGACTACAGGCACGCCTCGGTCGCGCCTATCTCGGCTGGCGCAGTTTTGCTCGCAATCCGCTGGCCATGGCTGGATTGATCATCTTCCTGATACTGGTCTTGATGGCAATTTTCGCGCCCTTGCTCACCAGCCACGATCCGCTGGCCGGCGATCTGACGCAGCGCCTGCTGCCACCGAATGACACCTATGCCCTGGGTACCGACCAGCAAGGCAGAGATTTATGGAGCCGCATCGTCTATGGCTCGCGCGTTACCCTCATGATCGTCTTCCTGACTGCCATCACCGCCGCCCCGATCGGCCTGGTGATCGGCACCATCGCCGGCTATAGCGGCGGCTGGATCGAGTCAGTATTGATGCGCATTACCGACGTCTTCCTGGCTTTCCCACGTCTTATCCTGGCCCTGGCTTTCGCAGCAGCACTCGGACCGGGCATCGAGAATGCCGTCCTGGCGATCTCGCTGACCGTCTGGCCGCCTTATGCCCGTATCGCCCGCGCCGAGACACTCGCGGTGCGAAACTCCGATTATGTTGCCGCTGCCCACATGATGGGGGCCTCCCCTTTGCGCATCATCGTCGGTCAGGTGATGCCGATGTGCCTCTCATCACTAATCGTCCGGGTATCGCTCGACATGGCTGGCATCATTCTGACGGCGGCCGGCCTCGGCTTCCTCGGTCTTGGCGCCCAGCCACCGCAGCCGGAATGGGGCGCCATGGTGTCCAGCGGTCGCGAGCATCTGCTGGATCAATGGTGGATTTCCACCTTCCCCGGCATCGCCATCTTCATCGTCAGCCTCGGCTTCAACTTGATCGGCGACGGCCTGCGTGATGTTCTCGACCCGCGCGAGCAATAAGGAAGGACACCGATGATCAAGCCGGATCCATCCACGCCCCTGTTGCAGGTCGACAACCTCAATATCCGTTTCAAGACGCCGACCGGCATTTCGCATGTCGTGCGCAACATGTCCTTCAGCATGGGGCGGGAAAAGCTGGCAATCGTCGGCGAATCCGGTTCCGGCAAGTCGCAATCGGCACGCGCCATTCTCGGCCTCAGCCCCGGCCAAGTGACGGCCGACCGGCTGGAATTCCAAGGCGAGAACCTGCTGAACCTCAATGCCGCGCAATGGCGCAAGCTGCGGGGCAAGCGCATCTCAATGGTGATGCAGGACCCGAAATATTCGCTCAATCCAGTGATGCGGATCGGCGATCAATTGCTGGAAGCCTGCCGCGGCCTTTTTTCCGGCAAAGCCGCCAAGGTGCGGGCAATGGATATGCTGAGCGCCGTCAAGATCCGCGATCCGGAACGGGTCTATCGCGCCTGGCCGCATGAGCTCAGCGGTGGCATGGGCCAGCGCGCCATGATCGCCATGATGTTGATCACCGAGCCGGAACTGCTGATCGCCGATGAACCGACCTCCGCCCTCGATGTCACGGTAAGGCTTCAGGTACTTGCCATTCTTGACGACCTGGTCAAGACGCGCGATATGGGCCTGATCTTCATCAGCCATGATCTCAACCTGGTATCATCGTTCTGCGATCGGGTGCTGGTCATGTACGCGGGTCAGATCATGGAAGAACTGGACGCCAAGCATCTCCATGCCGCCCAGCATCCTTATACCAAGGGCCTGCTCGCCTGCCTGCCGGAACTCGGCCGCCCAGTCGCCGTCCTGCCCACCCTGTCGCGGGATGATGCCTGGAAAACCGAACTTTCGGCCAAGGTCGTTACGCGATGAGCCGCCCCGTGACCGCCCAACCAGGGACTGCCCAGTCCGGTGGCGATACCGCCATGATCGACGTTCGCGACCTCGATGTCTTTTTTGGCGACGGCAAGGTTCATGCCTTGAATAAAGTCAGTTTCAAGGTTGCCAAGGGTGAAAGCTTCGGCCTGGTTGGCGAAAGCGGTTCCGGAAAATCTACCGTGCTGCGCGTCCTGGCCGGGCTCAATCCGGATTGGCAGGGCCATATCAGCGTCGATGGACGCGACCTCAAGGGTAAACGAGACCGCCACGTCAACAGGCTGATCCAGATGGTGTTCCAGGATCCCTATGGCTCGCTGCATCCCAAGCACACCGTCGATCGCATCCTGTCCGAACCGCTGGCGATCCATGGTCTCGACAAAGTCGAAGATCGTGTGACCAGCATTCTCGATCAGGTACAGCTCGGCCATGCCTTCCGCTTCCGCTATCCGCATCAGCTTTCGGGTGGACAACGCCAGCGCGTCGCAATCGCCCGTGCCTTGATCCTGCGTCCTCAAGTCGTGCTGTTGGATGAACCGACCTCCGCCCTGGATGTTTCCATCCAGGCGGAAATCCTCAATCTCCTGAGCGACCTGCGGCAGGAATTCGGCCTTACTTATATCCTGGTAAGTCATGACCTCGCCGTCGTTGGTCAGATGTGTAATCGCCTGCTGCTGATGCGCAAAGGTGAGATCGTCGAGCAAGCCGACGCCGCACAACTGGCGGCCGGCAACCTCACCCATCCCTATTCCAAGCAATTGCTGGTCGCCAGCAAGGGCTATGACCGGGCAGCGATCGATCTGTTTGCCGATCTGTGATCGCCCTGTCGCGGCGCGCCAGTCTAGGTCTGCAGCTATTCCGCTATTTCTCGCGGGGGTGAGTAAATGCCGCTCCGGCCGCGTTTGTTCACAAGACGTTGAGTCATTAACCAAGCCTTGTCAGTTGCGGTCCAAAGTCCTATCGAAAGAAGCTATGGGCTGTTGGCATCATGGTCCAGGCTGATTCGCGATCCTGAGACAAGGGCTCGACCAATATGGACCCAAGATTGCGACGCATCGCCAATTATCTGCTCGCTCGGCGCGAACGCCATCAGATCGATCCGCTCGACATCGCCCCGCAACTGCTGCCACATTTCTTCATCCTGGAAGTTGAGCCCCAGGAGCCCCCCAGCATGCAACTGCATATTCGCCTCGTTGGGACTGCGCTCGACATAGCCTTCGGGCAATTCGTCCGTGGCCACTATCTGGAAGAGTTTCTGCACGGTCCTCGCAGTGTGGAGGTACTTGATGGATTTCGCCAGTGCCATGCCTCCCAACAGCCACTCTGGATGCGCCAGGTCGTTCGCATCGCCGATAAGGTCCCACGTTTCGTCGAAGGTGTTGCCGTTCCAGTGACGCCCCATCTGATCTATGGCGGCCTGGCCTTTGGCGAAACCAGCCCGGAAGATGAGCAAAGCGGCTTCACCTGCCGGCCTCTTTGACGTGAATGCAGCGTCACTGCCAAATATGGCGGTTGGTCTGGCCGATGATCTTTGACGCGGTAATCGCATGATCCATCGACGAAAGAGACTTTCCGCACCGGCAGAATTAACCAGAGACATGATCGGACGATCATGAAGAACGAAGTCCCGAGAACGGTGATCGCGTCAACTTGCATATGATTTCAGCCGTTTTTGCGGCAAAACCAGGCTAATTTATCTGGCCGATCCGAGAAAAAGGGCGAAAGGAACCCCACCGGAAATCAATATTGGCGCTTTTGGGCGTTATCCTGTATCAAGCGCCTTTCGCCGCGCGCCCAGGTTGCGCCCGCATGCCATGTTGATCCGATCAACCGGCAGCGACGGAGCGGCACAGCTTCTGACAGATTGAGCCACTATGCCCTTTCCCGCGATTAACCCGGCCCTCGACCGCGCCCTTGCCGAGCGTAACTATCTCGAACCGACCCCCGTTCAGGAAGCTGTCCTGCAGGCGGAAGCTGACGGCCGCGATCTGCTGGTTTCGGCCCAGACCGGTTCCGGCAAGACCGTCGCCTATGGCCTGGCCTTTGCCTCGACCATTCTGGGCGATGCCGAGCGGTTCCCCCGGGCGGGCGCCCCGCTCGCTTTGATCATTGCCCCGACCCGCGAATTGGCGATGCAGGTGCATAACGAATTGAGCTGGCTCTACGCCCCAGCTGGTGCTCGTGTCGTTTCTTGCGTCGGTGGCATGGATGCGCGGCGGGAAGCCCGCGCCATGGAAGCCGGTTGTCATATCGTCGTCTGCACCCCTGGCCGCTTGCGCGACCATCTGGAACGCCGTCAGATCGACACCTCCGAGCTGCGGGTCGTGGTGCTCGACGAAGCCGATGAAATGCTTGATCTCGGCTTCAGCGAAGATCTGGAATTCATTCTCGACGCAACACCGCCGGAACGCCGGACCCTGCTGTTTTCCGCCACCATCGCCAAGGAGATCGCCAATCTGGCGAAGCAGTATCAGCGCGATGCCCTGCGCATCAATACGCTGAAGCTGAACGAGGCCCATGGCGATATCGAATACCGCGCTATCCGCGTCGGCCCACGTGATGTCGAACATGCCGTCGTCAACGTTCTGCGCTTTATCGAGCCGCGCGCCAGCATCATCTTCTGCCACACCCGTGAATCGGTGCGGCGCCTGCATGGTAGCCTATTGGAACGCGGCTTCGATGTCGTCGCCCTGTCCGGTGAGCTGAGCCAGAGCGAACGCAGTCATGCGCTGCAGGCCCTGCGTGATGGCCATGCCCGTGTCTGCGTCGCTACCGACGTGGCGGCCCGCGGCCTTGATCTGCCGGATCTCGGTCTCGTCATCCATGCCGAGATTCCGACCAATAAGGAAACCCTGCTTCACCGCAGCGGCCGTACTGGCCGAGCTGGCCGCAAGGGTGTCTGTGTCTTGCTGGTGCCGCATGCGCGCCGCCGCCGGGTCGAAGGCCTGCTGCAGGCAGCTAACGTGACCGCCACCTGGAGCGATCCGCCCCTGCCGGAAGCCATTCGCGCCCGTGACCAGGAACGCATGCTGGCAGATCCGATCCTGACCGATCCCGTGACGGAAGAAGACACCGTTCTTGCCCAGAGCCTGCTGGCTGGTCGCAGTCCCGAGCAGATCGCCGCGGCCTTGATCCGCCTCTATCATTCGCGCCTGCCGGAACCGGAAGAGCTGTTCATCGCACCCGTGCGTGACGATCGCCTGGATCGTAAAGGGCCGCGCAGCGACGGCTTTGAACGCCGCGATGGCCGCGACCGGGGTGATGGGCGCGATCGGGGCGAAAACCGTGAGCCGCGGGTACCGCGGGAATTCCGTGGCGGCGAAAACATGGTGCAGTTCCGCGTCAGCGCCGGCCGCAATGCCAATGCCGATCCAAAATGGATCCTCCCCATGCTGTGCCGCCGCGGCAAGATCAGCAAACAGGAGATTGGCGCCATCCGCATCTTCGATCGCGAAACGATCGTCGAAATCGCGCGCGATGCCGCCGAAGGCTTCATGACCGCGGTCAAGGAGACACTGGACAACGACGTTCGTATCACCCCGCATGACGGTTCGCAGCCGGTAGATCATGCTGGTGGCGAGCGTGACGGCGCCAAGAGCACGCGTCGTGATGATGATCGCGCCCCGCGCCGCGAGAAGACTGGCTATCCGAAACGGGATGGCGCGCGCAGCGAGCGTCCAGCCGGTGATCGCAAACGAGACGATCGCCCCCGCTTCGACCGGGCTGGTGCCAATACCGCCCTAGCTGATCGCCCGGCCACCGACCGAGCGCAGCCAGAACGTGCGCGGCCCGAGCGGACCCCGTCAGAACGGACACGGGGCGAGTACGTAAAAGCCGATGGCCCGGCCAAGCCCCGTCGTGACCGCGATGGCCGCCCTGGTGAGGGTCGGCCCGGTGAAAGCCGGCCCGGCGGCCATAAGCGGGACAAGCCGGTTGCTGGCAAGACAGGCGCCCCCGAACGGCGCAAGCCCACCCCCGAGGCCAAGGAGGCCTCAGACCGCAAGCTGAAGAAAAAGCTGAAAAAGCTCAACAAACAGAAGTAAGCTGTTGGAAACATAAATAACTTGGTGGGATGAGTGCCCGACGATCGACGAGTTTTTTTCGTCGAGCACTCAAGATCTTCTCGATTGTTACTGGTACGATGGTAAGGCAGGTTGCGCCCCACGGCCAATCCCTACAATCGGAGTAGAGTATTATGACCAGTTTCAACGATCTGCACCGGGCTTTCAGTTCCGGCCGGCTTTCCCGACGCGACTTCTTCGCAGGGGCAACCGCCCTTGGCCTAGCAGCAGCGGCGACCAATCTGATCGGCACAACACCAGCCCGGGCAGACACGCCGAAGCGCGGTGGCAACCTGCGCATCGGCATCGGTGGCGGCGGTACCACGGACAGCCTGGATCCGCGCACCTACGCCGATATTGGCGTCATCACTTTGGGGGCACAGCTCTTCAGCAGCCTGGTCGAATTCGACGAGAACCACAATCTGGTTCCTGCCTTGATTGAAACGTGGGAAGTCAAACCGGGTGCCAAGGAGTGGGTGCTGAATATCCGCAAGGGCGTTACCTTCCATAATGGCAAAACCCTGGATGCCGACGACATCATCTATTCAATCAATTTGCATCGCGGTGATTCAAAGTCCGGCGCGGTCGGCCAGACCAAGCATATCACCGATATTCGGAAGCTTTCCGATCAGCAGATCAGCATCACCCTAACGCGGGGCGATTCCGAATTGATCAACGTGCTGGGTGACTTCCATTTCAAGGTCGTCCCCAATGGCTTCACTGACTGGTCGAAACCGATTGGCACGGGGGCCTATGCCTTTGTCAATTTTATCCCCGGCGTCAGTTCCCGGGGCACACGTAATGCCAATTTCTGGCGCACCGACCGTGCCTTTGCCGATTCCGTCGATGTCACCTTCATTACCGATAGTGCCGCGCGCGCAAATGCTTTGGTGGTCGGCCAGGTTGACATCATCAATCGGGCAGACCGGCGCACCATCGATCTCCTGAAGCAGGCCAGCAACGTCGCCGTGGAAACGGGCCCGACCGGCTGGCATGGCATCTTCGCTGCCCGCTTGGACAAGGCCCCATATAGTGACCCCAATCTGCGCCTCGCGTTAAAATATGCGATCGATCGCGAACAGATCCTGAAGACAGTGTTTAACGGCTATGGCTCTGTCGGCAATGATCATCCGGTGCCCAAAGGCGATCCTTTCTTCAATAGCGATTTGCCGCAGACCGCCTTCGATCTCGATAAGGCGAAGTTCTATGCAAAGAAGGCCAATATTGGCGCGACAGCCCTGCCGCTTGCCACATCTGACGCCGCCTATGAAGGTGCCGTCAACGCCGCCGAGCTTTATCAGGCCTCGGCAGCCAAGGCCGGTATCACCTTCGACCTGCAGCGCGAACCGGCTGACGGTTTCTGGTCGAATGTCTGGTTGAAACGCCCCCTCGTCGGCTCCTATTGGCAAGGTCGTTCCACGGCCCTGCAGATTCTCGACGTCGCTTATCGCTCAGATGCACCGTGGAACGAGACCGCCTGGCATAACGAAAAATTCGATAAGCTGCTGACGGATGCGGCAGCAGAAATCGATACCGCCAAGCGCAAATCCTACATCTGGGAAGCGCAGCGCCTGTTGCATGAAGATGGCGGTGCCATCATCCCGATCTTCTCCGATGAACTGGAAGCTCATGGCACACAGGTCAAGGGATATAAGACCGGTGGCATCGACAGTTTGTATAACGGCCGGATCGCTGAAATCGTCTGGCTGGACAGCTGATGAACTAAAACCATCGACTGTTATAACCATCGACCCTGGCAGCGGGATGCGGGATGAGGCGGACCGCACTGTCAGGGTCGATGGCATATCCTGATCGTTGCCGATCAGGTAAAGCGACGGGCTTTCACCGGAATGAGCTGATAGATCAATCCCGGTTCGAGGATGACTTCGCCCGTCTTCAGACCTTTCACGTCATAGCTGCCATCGCGCCTGCGGGGCGCCAGGCCGGCAAAAACATACCGCTGGCCGTATTCGTCGATCATGACATCGCAAACCGCGTGATCGCGATACCGCGCAACGACAGCACCATCTGGTTTGGCGTTGTGCAGGCGGAAGAATTCGACATCAGGTTCGGTATGGTGCTGGAGCGGAATAAAGCCTGGCATGAGTCTGTACACGCAATCGGTCTATGGCAAAGCGATACCCCCGCCGCCGATAAGGACGCCATGTGAGACCGGATGTAGCCCCGTTAGGCCGACATAAATTCTGCACCTGAAGTCCGAAACCAAAGCCCCAATAGCTAGCGCGCAGATTACTGACGATGAGGGCACCGAGCGATCACGCGGAGTAGCCGATCGGGCCACGCTTGTTCGCGGCATTCCCGTGCATCGGATTACAACTGCCTTGTCCATAGGTGGTCTCCGCTCGTCCCTGCGCTTGTCGATTAACGGGCACAAGATTGAGAGAAATGGGGATGCAGAAAAGCAAAAAACTCACACTAAATTGTGTGCTATAGATCACAAAACATTGGTAAAAAGCGAATTTTATCTCTAATTATTCGTTAACTTTTCTTTAAACCAACTGATTCAATCGCGCTTTATTCCTTGGGGGAAATCCAATGTCCGTTCGCTCGTTATTGGCGTTAGGGAGCACTGCTGTGCTCGCTCTTGGCTTCAGCCTGCCTCTCGCGACAGCAGCGCGAGCCGAGTCATTATCGGCGGTTGATATCATCAACACCTATAATCTCGTGGTGTTCGGCGATCTCGACAGCAAATCCGAGGTTGAGGGCAAAAGCTTCATCCAGGGCGATATCACCGGCAACAATACCAGCCAGTATAATATCCATAACGTGCCCAATAACACCGTGCCGGCTCTGACGGTCGGCGGCAGCATCAACAGCAGTGTCACTGTCGATGGCAGGGGGTTGGTGGTTGGCGGCAATATAGCCGCTCCCGTCCAGGTCAACGAAAACAACAGCGGCAACCCCGACATCATCGTCGGCGGCAATGTCAAATCGACTGTCAGCGGCCAATTCAACGGCGATGGCGGCAGTATCTACGTCAAGGGATCGATCCAAAGCGGCGCAACGGCAAAAGCAAATGGTGGCAGCATCTATGTCACTGGGCCTATCAATGGCACCGCTGATGCGAATGGCGGTGGCTCAGTCCATAGCAACTCGTCAGAGCCAGCAAGCCATCTGCCCGATGTTGCCAGCCAGGCGTCGGACATGAAGAAGACGCTGTCCAGCTATTCCAGCTATCTGAACTCGTTGACGCAGGACAGCACGGTCTCGGTAAACGGCAATACAGCAACCTTCGCCGCGACGGCCGGCTCAAATGGTGTCGCCGTTTTCGACATCAGCAATCCCAGCCAGGTTTTCGGGGCAAACCAGTTTCAGTTCACCTTGGGTGCCGACGTCACGTCGATCATCATCAACGTCTCCGGCGCTTTTAACGGCATCATCAACGCAAACTTCCTGGCCGGTATGGATAAGATCCTGGGCGGCAATACGATCTGGAACTTTACCGACGCAACCGCCCTCGATATCAAGAGCCTTTTCGGCGGTACCATCCTGGCCATGCTCGCCAATGTCACCATCGATCAGGATATCGAAGGTTCTGTCATCGCCCAGGCGGTCACACAGAATGCTGAGATCCATGCCCATGACGATATCACCGGGGTTGCTGAAACACCGGTGCCCGCCAGCCTGCCGCTTTTCGTGGCAGCGATCGGCGGCCTCTTCGGTTGGCAGCAGTTGCGCCGCCGCAAGCAGGTTGGCGGTCAGCTCGCAGCCTGACCAGCAGATATACGTCTGATACTCAACAGCCGGCACCCAGTGCCGGCTGTTTTCAGTTGCGGACGTACTTTAGCTCTCCTGCGGTGCCAGTTTCCCGAAGGGTGATGTGCCAGGACTGAGCGACAAGGCGCCGAGGCGCTTCAACCCTTCGCGGCCATAGCGTTCCTTGATTGCCTGTTTGAGCCAGGCCTCGGCTTGATCATGCCGTTTAACGGCCAGGCGA
>Ga0247779_1000688_pt1 | contig 19058 bp, 19 predicted proteins | sample UWRJL221509R5_FD_179925 | JGI IMG/M metagenome (GOLD analysis project Ga0247779, IMG submission 179925) | Plant litter microbial communities from Arlington Agricultural Research Station in Wisconsin, United States - UWRJ-L221-509R-5 | ecosystem: Environmental > Terrestrial > Plant litter >... | reverse complement strand
TTCCTTTTCAATCTATGTACGCAATTTGTTAGCACCCTATTTTCGCGCACTCATCTTTGTATATATGCCAGCTACGTTATATGAACTTCGGTCCACGGTCGGCTTGGAAAAGAAAAAGGAACTTCTGGTTGAAGTGGCAAAGTGGAGTGGCGATGGCTTGAAGACAAATTCTTTGAAGCTACCTGCTAATTAATAAGTACTCTAATCAGTAAATACTTGTCTTTTCCAATAAATAACTAACTATTTGTATACCCCTTCAAATTTAACACTCGTGATATTTGGAAAAGTGTATATACATCCTAAATATTGCAAAGCACAACATGTCTCTCTTATTACATTATGGTAAATTATAGTATGTATGCTGACGCATATACAAAGGTATAGCTTTCAGTAGATTCCAGGAATGAACTTGTATTTGACAACTTGGCAGTAGCGGTCCCAGTCTTTGCCATATTTAATTGAACATCTACAAAATGAGGTATGAGAAATGGGGTCAAAGAATGGTTGAGAACAAAAGGAACATACCTTTCAAAGTCACGAGTGCAACGGTGAATGAGAACGACGATGAAGAACATCGAGTAGAAGTAGGGGATAATACTGGCAGTTCCGATAATAGCGCCCCATGTCAGGCTCATGGTCCAGTCAGCAACGTAATTGGGTTTGCGAGAGTATGCCCAGCAGCCACTAGTGAGCAAGCGGTTGCTGAAGCAGTATACTTCAGTGTTGTTCCATAATCATTATTAAATATATCTTGCTTACCCGTGAGCAGTTTGGATATAAGTGGGGTTTTCAACTACACAACCGGGAAGTTGAGGGAAAGTTTTGCGGAATTTCGTGATACCCTGGGTTTGCATCTTGAAGTGACTTTTCTGGGCCATAGCAATGTCCCAGCTGCATAGAAGACGAGGTCAGTAACGGATCGAGCCAGAGCATGAACTACATGTTAACGAACATATAGTAAGCTGTGCAAAGCACTGTATAGATGAAGATATATCCAGCAGTGGAGAATCGGTAAGAAGAGGGGTCGTGTGAAGCCATATAGACGACAGAGTATACATATGACTGTAGACATTGTACGGCATTTTTTTAGTAATGAATAACTTTGAATATATTATTGGAAAGTCTTACGAATGGAACACCGGAAAAGTTCCAGAAGATGACCATGAAGCCCCATCTGTTAAAATATTAGTGGAAAAGAAACAAGCAACTTTTTAATGCGATACGTACTTTTCGTGGAACATGTCCCAAGTTTGTGGAATACATTCTTCTCCCTTAGCGCTAGACAAAGTTCAAGACTACGCGATACCGAAGTCTTGTGAGATATATCTTACCATGCATTAATGTAGAATCCAGTGGCAAGGATCATGAAGGCCATGTTCTAGTATCGGAGGTGAGTTGCGAGGCAAAACTGATTTCCAAGTGCCACTACTTACAGGGGTGACATAACCCAATTGCTCATATTGTTTGCAAGCACCCGATACAGATAAGAAGAATACAATGACCCAAGGAATGCGAACTTCAGCCCACATTTTCAAGTCGATGGATCCAAGGCGAGGGTTCAAACAAGCACCCATAAAATAGTCATAGAAGAAGTTTCCGGACATGCGAAGAGCAGTTCCAGTAAGAACAGCATACAAGTAGGTGATAAGAGATACACCGAAACCGAAAATCATGGAAACAGACATCAAGTGACCGTAGTTGTCAATAATTTCGGTAAGTCGGAAGATGTTGTAATAATGCAAGGTAGCAGCCGTGATGAGGGTCGTGTACAGACAAACCAGGGCGTTGCAGTTGTACATCAAAGTCTTGTAGTTGAGAGAGGGCACAGGAAGTCCTTCCTGCTGATATCCAGGCAAAATCCAGGCAATGAAAAGTTGGAAGAGGAAATTTCCTCCGTATACTTTCCAGGCATACGCGTTGGGGCTGGCGTCCTGTGGTAAATGTCATAAGATACGTGCCAGTTGATAATTGTTTATGGATATACCTTGGCAACATGTCCCCACATCCTCCATAAGAAAGGCTTGATGTCGTCAATGGATTCCGGATGAACAAGACTTCCGTCATAGAACCAGAGACAAATCCAGAGGTAATACATGAGAATTGGGAAGCCTGTCATGATTGCGACGACACCCCATGGTCCTCCGAATTCATAACTAAGAGAAATTTCAACAAACCAAGAAGAATATACTATTTTAAATATTGTACCCTTCGTGTTTGTCAAGACGCTTGTCCATTGCGCGTCCTTCCTCAGAGATGACAACTTTTGTCGTGGCAACATGTCGTTGACGTAGGTTGGTGGGCAAGCCTGCCTCAACAGCGCTCGATTTCACGGACATATCAGCTGCAGTACCCAGAAATGAGTTGCAACTTCTGAATGATTTTACTTCATTACTAACCAAGAAGACCTGGAGGGCCACTCGTTGAGAAACAGTCGACAGGAAGAGTGTGAGCTGTGAAGTGAGTTGAGTGTCGAACGACTTTTTCGTACGTACGCGATAAATCGCACGACGTAGAAGACCCTTAAGTCACGTGTGCGAGACACACCGGATCTGTCCAGTCAATCGGCAATTCCGGCATGAACGTGTGAACCTGACAAATTTCCCCGAACAAGAATGAAGCTGACGGGAGACAGCAAGCCAGCGACTCCCATTCACTCCTTTAACCACCACAATCCACTTCTCTTGTCTGTTCATCTGTCTCATTGTCTAGTCGTATTAGTTTTCTTGTGTCATTCAATAAATATGGCATCTTCTGTTTTTTACAAATTCAATTCTCGGAAGGACGAGTCTCGGGTGTCTTTCGATGGCACTGGTATATCTGTCTTCGATTTGAAACGTGAAATTATTCTTGCCAATAACATGGGTAAGGCCAACGATTTTGACCTTTACATTTACGATGCAACTTCTAAGCAAGGTGAGTAACACAAATCTCGTACTAGTTTACATTCATTGACTGACGCCCTGCTGGTAGAATTTAAGGATGACTCGCAAGTCATTCCTAGGTCATCCTCCGTGATTGTTAAAAGGCTCCCAGCAGCTCGTCCGGGGAAAGGAAAGGCATCTCTATATGTGAATGGGAGTAGTTCTGCTTTGCCTACTTCAGAGCCGGTTTCTAGAGGAGGTTCAGCGGCCGGAGGATCTACTTGGCATAAGGGAGCGATGTCGAAGAGGTTTGATGTAAAAGAAGAGCCTTCGACCGTGTCACCGAAGAAAGCATCCACTCCAGTAAATATTTTATGTCTTTGAAAAGACTTGTTCGTTAGGCTGAACTTCGATGTTAGGTACCCATTGGATCCGCAGTGACTAAAGACGATGAAGCTGCCGCCATGGCAGCCATGTTCCAAGCCCAGACTCAGAACTGGGAAGAAACTCAGGAAAAGATGTCCCAGTTGGTGTCGCCCTTCGCGGCTTTTTATCTATGTAGTAGTTCCATGTCTAATGAACAATACTTGTTTTGTCCCTCTATGTTCTGTCTTTTGCAGCTCACAGCGCATTTATACCAATCCACGAGGTACAGGATTCAATCGAGGCGGAAAGCCATATCAACCGCACATGCAGCACCATGATAAACCCCTTCCGCCTAGTTATGTCTGCTATCGGTGTGGACAGAAAGGTTTGCTTGCTGATTTCTAAATTTGCCCGAATAATATATTTATGCTCTATACAAGGACACTGGATCCAAGACTGTCCAACAAATAGTGACCGTGATTTTGACAATCGCCCACGCATCAAAAGAACGACGGGTATACCCCGAAGCATGTTGAAAGCCGTCGAAAATCCTAACAGTTCCGAATTGACACAAGGAGTCATGGTGACCCCGGATGGTGGCTATGTAGTCGCCCAACCTGATTTGTGAGTTGCCACCTCTCGCCAAGATTCCCATCACTTCAGTTTGATTCATACAACCTCATAGGGCTTCATGGCAAAAGCAGGTGTCCCGGTCGAAGGGCCTCACAGCAGCTGAGGTCCGCGAGAAAGCCCCGTCGGACCCTTCATTAGCCTGCCCGATAGATAACAAGCTTTTCCGAGACGCAGTAAAGACACCATGCTGTAGTAAGGCTTACTGCGAAGAATGCATACAGACGCATCTGCTTGAAAAAGACTTTATTTGTCCTAGTTGCGGGAAAAAGATCCAGTCGCTGGATAAGCTGATCATGGACAAACCTTCACGGACAAAAGTATCTGACTATATAGAGAAAGCTATCGAAGAAAGCAGAAAAGATGGTGGGGAAGATGGGTTAAATGGCAAAGAGGATCCAAGCAGCCATCAGCAGGTAAGGATTTAGTCATAAAATGTTAGTCGGACCTGGCATGACCCATGCTATTACTACCTTCTAGTCAACTGTGCCAGATGATGGCTCTTCACTTGAACAAGACATCTATTCTGACCAACAACCCGATATGAATTTGGACATGTCACAAATGGTGGTTGACCAAATCCCCCAGCTGCAAGCACAACTCAACCAAATTTCACAAGCACTTCAAAATCCTAGTCTCCCAAATCATGTACGGCAACAAACAGAAATGCAATGTCAACAGCTACAAATGCAATTATCACAAGCGCAAGCTGTGGCGTCCGCACTCGCAATGGCGACATATCAACAACAAGCCGTCGCGGCTCAGAATGCTGCGAGCGCGAATATGTATGGGATGAATGGGTACCAGCAGCAAATGGGTGCTTGGAATCAGTTTGGAGGACAGCAACCACCTGGACAAGACTCAGCATATCAGCGACTGCCTGTGAACAATAGAAGAAGAAATCTCAAACGAGAACGGCCGTCTGATTTCTTCGAGACTACCAACCCAGATGGTACCAAAGTTCCAAGATATTGGGAGTAGACGCGCATTGTCTATGAGGGTAAGCCAGGGATAAACACGGACTGCCGTATTTATCAGTGGTAAAGAGATGACAAGTTCATATGTACACATAAAAATCATAGCATCATTAACCTGTATTCTGTTGCATTCGATTAAATATATATTATTGCAATCCATATCCATCCATGGTAACAAGCATAGTATGCGCGAATAAGGGAAGCTCCATCATGCTACAAAACTTGAAGATTGCACGGCTTGCATTGCCCCAGGTCCACCACCGCCCACTTTATTCAGCAGCATTTGCTGGTATTTCTCCCATGCGGAAATTAACTATGAAGTAAGTCGATTAGCGAAAAAATGAAATTCTGGTTTGACTTCCAATATACCTCTTTTTGTCGTGAGATCATCCCCTCTAAGAAATTCTGCAAAGAGTCCTTGAAATCCTCGATCCGCTCCTGCTCAAACCTTGCAACCTCAGCCTTGACAAGTTTAGAAACCTGTTCGTATTCTAATTTTGCTTCTGAGGCGCGGCGTTCAGCCTATGTCCTGTGGTAAGTACTCGGTTCACAGGTAGAACGAAGACATGCTGTACCTCTGCTATCTGTGTTAATGAGTAACCCAGTCGATCTGTCGGAATTCGACCTTGTGCCCTATTCTTCTCATGTGTCTGCTTCGTGCGCAAAAGCTCATTTTCCTGATTCTTCCACGAATGGTACACTCGGATACGAGAGCTGAATGCCAACTGAAAGCAACATGATAAGGACTGGCTGAATTCTCGAGTATTCTAGAAACTGACCCGGACGGAGTGGATTAAACGGGCATATTCGTCCACTATCAAACAATGTAAAATGAAGATTTAAATTTGATGTTACGGAAACAAGAACCTACCTGTTGCCGAAAATGTCACTATATCTTGTTCTGCTTGCGTGCTCTGGAGGTCTTGCGCCTTTCGCTCAACATCGGCCAGCCCAGAAAGAGACTGAGCCAATTGTTTGCCTATGTCCGAGGAAGACAGATCGGAGACGTTCTGAGCAAATTCTCCAGTCGCTACTGATAAATCTATAATTGTTCATGTTCATGTTAAACTTTGTAAAGTTTGGTTTCATTTTCATTTTGGACTCATACCTGCGCGATGCTTCGATACCAGTTCGATAGCCTTCACCAGACCACGGAGTTGGGATTCGAGGCTGTCCAGGTAACCTTTTTGTCTATCAAACCACTATTCTCAGGCAATTACTATCAAAGAAGGTAATTTTATCAATTTATCAATTAAAAACTCTACCTCATCTGTCTCGTGGAATCGAGGGCCCGTGATTGATTGACCAATGCTAGCAATAAGACCCCCTCTTTCGTGAGCGATTTCTGCTTTTCTGTGCTTGATCTGTACAGACAATGCATAAGATAATAATTTTCCAATGTTATTAATGTTCGACTGACATCAAGCGCAAAGCTGTCGCTCTCCAAGAATAGCTTTAGGTCTGGGTCCTTCATAAGCACGGGATGATTTGCTGTCTTTTGTATGCATTTTTCGAGCGCCAGACGACGTTGCTTAACGAACTGGTCGTCGAATCGGCCGAAAGGGTTCTTTTCTGGAGTAGGAGGGACTACTACGCCTGGATTGTTATTGGAAAGGGTCTCATACAGCCAAAGGAAGTCTGAGAAACGTCGTAGGACAGAGAAGGATGATTTCTGGAACAAAGGTGATGTCGTCTCCGGAAATTAAATTAATTAGCTCAATAACACAGCTCGGAGTGAGAGGTAATTGAAAAACATACTCGAGTATGCACAGTATACATAGTAAACGACCTGATAGGATCTCCGACCTTTTGAGGGTCTTCCACACTTATCGAGAACACGGGTTGAATTCCGCCTTTGTCATTACGTGCAGCGGCAGCGGACTAAACGATGCTTATGCAATAAGCTGTTATATTTTCTTAGGAGAAAAGTACAAGTCACTCACAGACGCACTCTCTCGTTGCTTCTGGTAAGCCTGGAGTATAGGTTTATCATCATCACTATCATCATCAACTGGCGCAGCAGGCTTCGATGTTGCGGGTGAAAGCACGGGCTCAGGCTGCCATGGAGTCTGTTCTTCCGTGTGCCAACCACCAATAGGTTCTGCACCTAGCGAGAGACCCGCCAGTGAATGCTCCAATCCACCAAATGATGTCTCTAGAGGGGATTTGAAGCCCGTCTCGACTGCAGATGTCGAACCTGAAATACTGCTGGTTGTCCATGGCGTGGGCTGTTGGGTGGTATGAATCGGTGCCAAAGACGGAATGTTGTTGCTTTCGGATGAATGAGCAGCTCCTGTGTCGGTAGTAATGTTATTGTCGGATTCAGGGCCTGCGGCAGACACAGTCGGTCCTTCTTGAGAGAACTCTTCTATGTGGGTTGGCCTTATAGTAGCAGTCTCCGAGAATGGAGCAGCAGGAGCAGGAACGACGCTTTCTCGGAATCCTGGCGAGCGGAAATTCGCCAATGGCTTGTTGTCGTCATCATCGTCCGTTTCAGCGGTTTCAGCAGCAGAATCCAGAGGATCTGTTGCTTCAGGTGTTTCCTCCGCCGATTCAGAGGTAGCAAAGTGGTCTGAGCTGGAACTTGCACCGTAGTGCGTTTCCGACGAACCAAAATGTTCTGCGCCACTACCGAACGCGTTCTCAGATTCGTTGGATGAGAACGGTGTCGCCCATGGATCTGGAGAGCTCGAACGCTTTGCAAAAGGGTTTGCAAAGGGATTATCTTCCAACGCTTGTCTTGACTGATTTAATAAATCGTCGAATCCGTCCATGAGTGAGAGGTTTGGTCAAAATATAAGCCGCTGTTTACTACAGCCATGATTATACCTGGAGCACCAGATTGGGATATCAAAATTGCCAAATGTGGATGGTATATAAATGGCAGCTAACACCCCTATTGACGTAAGGAGGGGTAAGAAAATTATCAAGTATGTCGCACTTTGACATTTAGAATAATTGAGTTCTTATAAGGTACTAGTACAGTTACAAACGACAGCTACCCAAGGAATCTAAGGGATAAATTACATGCAGAACAGAGGGTTGTGCCCGTTGGATGCCCACGATAACGGTTATGTAGACAAATCAGTAGGAAGCAAGTGTCGGACTAGCAAATTGGAAAGGTTTGGTATGAGGGATATACGATAAAAAGCTTTGCAGTGGGGTGAAAGGAGCGACGATGGGTATCAAAATCCAGGATAACAGCAATAAAAACCGAAGGAGTGATAATATCATCCAGGCTCATGACATCAACTTCTCTCCCCACACCAGTCGGTGTCGGTGTGCACGATATGCGCCAGTGAGAGCAATCCAGAATAGCCATGAACATAGAATAAAAGAAACAACGAACATAGTTCGTAGGTATATTTTCCAGCGCCAAGAAACGGGACTCGACGATGTGAAGATGATTGACCTCCACCGCTCATAGAACTCAGTGTTCAGCCACGTTAGGTCGGAAACAAGAGCCGTTGCCTGTCCATTTGAGATATCTGGATGAGCTTTGACGACAGACAAAGGACAGGACCGGAGATATCGTACCTTGTCGCGACCTGACTTGTACACTTTTCGGACATGAGAGACTTCCATGTCTGTTCTGGGCAACGAATCCTTAAGATCACTTAACGTGTCCATCGAGGTTTCTAATTCCGTTTGAATTTGGGGCACCTGTTGTTTTAGTGAGCTTTCAGCGCGTTGACGGTTGCGCTGTGGGATATCGGGAGAAAATATTAGATTCGGTAAGTTCGATGCAGTAGACAAACTGACCTGCAAGCCAATATATACCTCGTTTATAATACTATCTATTGCACGGAAATTGCTGAGATCTTCTGTAAGCCTGGACTGAAGGTTGGAGGCACCCGTCAGCGAAATCAGTTTGCGATGAAGAAACTGCATGTACCTCTAGGTCTTTCATCAAACTTGAGTAGTGTAGATTCTTCTTATACACGCTCCCGTTCCTCAGAGTAGCTTCAATCTTGCTGAAGAGATCCTCAGTCGTTGGAGCAGGTCATTGGACTGGAATAGAGGACGAACCTTGTGGATACGACTGAGGGATCTGGAACACTCCTGTTGTGCCGCGAACCCAATTGCTTTCTGTCCTGTGCCTTCTGAGGAATGCTTGAGGACATTCAAGAGAGGGAGAAAGCAGAAAGAAAGAACGAAGAGAAAAGACTAAGAAAGAGATAAAGGAAGAGATGCTTTACATACTCCTGTCGATTGTGGGGCCTCGTGCTATGAGATCAATTCAAATTCACATGTAGACCCGATCACCATCCCGCTTAATTCATGTCCGCTACCACCTTGTATATACCTCGTTGCTCTCCATAGCTCTCTTTATACACCGTGACACCATCAACCAAGCCTACACTTTTCGCCAAAGCAATTCCTTGCTCAAAAAAACAACGACTCAAGGGCGCGTAAATTTTCATTGATTCGCGGCCGAATGGTTCCGAACCGCTGTACATCAGGAAGGCTTCCAAAGGACCCAATCAAATGCCAACCCCATCCATTCCCAGCAAGGAAAATTATTTATCGTTTCCGTTGGCTGTGCTTGGAGCAGGCCGACGACGGTCTCGTTCCGTAGTAAATAAGCAATTGGAAGATCCTGTGGTGCTCTGCTAAGGTCGTTCTCGTTGAATGTCGTGTTATCACCTCGCCCGTGATTTGACTCTGAAGAGTCAGGCTTAACCCATGTTCTCATAATAGTCCCCGCTCTTCCACGCCCTGTCAGGCTTAAATCGCTTCCATTCTAGTCGCATATCAATATAGAGCTGTATCCGACCTCATGCGACTTTGAACCCTTGCCGTAATCCGTATGAACGAACAAGAATTGCTTGCTGATTCGTGGACTCTACTTACTTATAGATGCCAAGGTCAACATAACATTAAAGAACTCATCCATTAAACCACTATAGGACTCTTCCAAAGCACCTTGATTTTGTCTACTCCGCGCGTTGCTATACTCGATCTAGTCGGCAATATGTGCAGCATAGAACCGTAACAATAGACGAGAACGACCTCAAGGCATCCTTTTCACAATCAAACCGGCTTTGCACGGCTCACTAAATCATCTAGTCGTGGCATAGATCACTCGGAGTAGGGCTTGATGACTCTTGAAGTTGGTTAGAAGGACCTGGATTTTCTTTGCTGGTGGTCATTCTACTTGCTTCACTACTCCCTGGTTGCCAAGCTCACGCGTACTGTTTTGGAAGATTCAGTCACTGTGCTCTGACAGCTTTGACCCGACTCTCACTTGACATGTTTTGCCCGTTGATGTTTACGGCGCTTTTGAATGCTGTATAATATAGGTATCCTTCTTCCCATTGCTATCATCGAGACATACACATACTCACCACAAGGAACAGATCACTTGCACACAATCTTATCTCATCTGACTCAATCCTTATGATCAATCTTGTGACGTCGTAATAAAAAGTTGAGCTCACATTTATAAAGAACCCATCTTTATGGATCCCAATTCCACCCAATATATGCGTGTATATGCGTCCCAAGTTGGATCACAGAGTGGTACCTGCTCTAGTTGAGCGTCCTAGAATCCAGTCTAGAAGGTGTGCTAGCAGGAAACCTATTGGCAAAACCTGTACTGTCCTTTTCCTTCGTCTCCGTCCTCTGATCGCTTTAACTGATGTCAAGCATCGTTAAAAGCATCGTTGCAATGATGGCATGTGGCGTACCTCCTCGATAACCTGCACAGAATCGTATTATTTCCGCGAAAACTTCATGCGGCGTATGACTCGTGTTACCTAGCTCAGATGCCTGGTGTACCACTTGCAACATACCCCTTCCTTTTACTCTTCTTTCGTCGATTCTGGTCCACTCTCTTATCATGAAGCGGCATATCTCTTTGTTCTGTTATTGAACTTTCTTAGTTGCACAAGGTTTACCACATCACACTATCAAAACACTGCATGATTCTCGGAATTCTTTTCAGAAATGGATTCGCTTTCTATTCAGACCTATATGCAGGAGTTGTCTTAAAATGTGACCCATTAATCTGCAATTTGCGCTGCCGAAGATAAAAAGGCGAGCGATATGTAAAGACAAAGATCAGCCTCCCCATTTCTCGAGAAGCTTACTTTCAGACATGAAGTTCGCAAGCCTTGGACTAGTATTGGGCCTCTTCATTGCAAATCTTAGCGCATATGCCTTTCCTGTCGTGAACTCGACATCGCCGCTTGATTTGCTTGATCATGATGCTAGGGAAATCCTGAGGCGCGCAACACCAGCTGCGCCACACTTTGTGGTATATGCTGATTCATACGACCCTTCGACCACTGGACCTCCTGCAGTATCCGCAATCAAGGTAATGTTATCTTCTCTTAATTTATCGTCCTATTCTTACTCTTTTTATTATAGGGATTCAATGTCTTGTAAGTTCTGCATTTTGATTATCTTAGTATTCACGGTCCTGATCCGCTTGCAGCGCACTGTCCTTCCTTCTCATTGAAGGTGCTTGGGATAAGGTACTGTTTTTCTTGTGAAATTCCGAAGAATTTCAGTTTTCTGAAAAGACATATATAGGCGTACGAATGGACGACCTTCACCGATGCCCAGCGCGCTTCTATCAAGTCACAGTATGCTGCAGCAGGCATCAAACTTGTGGTGTCAGTATTCGGGTCCACCGACGTCCCTACATCGACAAATGCCGATCCTATCGCCACTGCTAATACGATGGCTGCATGGGTTAAGCAATACAATCTCGACGGAATTGATGTTGATTATGAGGTAGGCAGTATAAATGGCTCGGATATCTATAGACCGCCGGAATGTTAACAGTTAACTTTCTAGGACTTCAATGCCTTCGATGTAGGAGACGGAAAAGCCGAGGTGATACCAGCCGACATTTTTCCCTATGACTTGTCTCTGAATCGCGTTTTTGGTGTTAGGCATGGCTTATCTCCTTCACGAAGCAGCTTCGCGTCCAGCTGCCCCAGGGTACATACCTTCTCACTCATGCTCGTAAGTATGTTCTTTCCCAAAACAGACGTGTCTCTGATATCAAACTGTGGTATGCTAATAGCCGTTGCACCATGGTAAGCTAGCATCTTGATATTACATCTTTTCCCAATCTTATTGAACTTGAAATAAGGTTTTCTCCGTCTAAATGGGGCGGGGGAGGTTATCTCAAAGTTCACTCCTCGGTCGGTAGTCTTATCGATTGGTACAATATCCAGGTGCGCGGAGACTATTTCGCGGTGGTTTTTAACGAAAAAAGTGGACTGAAATAACCTCTTATCGCGTACCAGTTTTATAACCGTGAGTTCCTGATTATAGTCGTTCTACATCTCTATCGCTATTCTAACGCTCGAGCCCATTCACGCAGAGGGCTCGTCCGAGTACACCACATGCGCGAATCTTCTCACCACCTCTTCCAGCACATGGCCTCAGACCGCTGTCTTTCAAATTGCCTCGAGTGGTGTCCCATTGAATAAAATCGTGATCGGCAAACCGGCTACCTCAGGTGATGCAAGCAATGGATTCATCTCGACTTCTACCCTCGCTACTTGCCTTCAGCAAGCCAAGAATCAAGGATGGAGTGAGTGTCGACGTGTCAATCGTGTTATTTCGCTCAACTACTGATATGTTTCCATGATAATTTTTAGATGGCGGTGCCATGGTTTGGGAGGTATGTTTCTCCCGAAATTCAAAGACATATTTTCGTACTGACACGTTCATGTACGTTCCGTAGTATCCTAAGGCTACTTCTGCCTGGATCACCACCGTTCGCTCTCTCTCGTGGCCTGTCTAATCCATAGATATCAGAAAAGTTATCGTATAGATTCTCTGATCAATGTGTCAAGAGCAAATGAGGAAACGAAATCTATGTATTGTTTACGAAAAATCTCGACCGTAACGACAAATTTCAATGAAATTTTTTCAAGAAAATGAAGAGACGAGTAATCTATGAAACCCAATATTATCCTAAGAAGACCTTCAATTCTGCCGAGATCCGCATATAACTTTGAACACTACTAAACTCATCGAAATAAGTTTGTTTCTCGTGTGCCGTTTCCATGATTTGCAGAAACTGAAAATAACCTGATAGCAACGGCGATGCCTCTGTTCCTGTTCAATTGTTCATTCGGGAGTCTATTTATAAAATAAAATAAACCGCCAGCTGGTCTTTCATATGTTGTGGAGCGTGAATATGGTCGGCATCCCTTTCTGGGAATTACCCTAAACCTGCATCTCTGATCTTTGACCACGTAGCAGGTCATTTTTTGCTCTGTCGAGATGTCAATGTGGTCGCAGAGGCGCAACATTCGAATCGCGTGGCCTTCATAGAAGGTTCTATTCAATGCGTAAGTGTGTAAGCCTATTTTTTGTTTCTCACCTAACTAGATATGTTCTAGTGGAGCACGGTTAACATTCAGTATCTGCAGTCATGTTATCTCTTCTTCCAGCTTATCGTTTCAATGTCTTCGTGCTTCCTGCATTTTCGCATTCGGAAAGGGTGATCATTTTATGTCTTTGAGTGGGAAGATCATCTTCATTTTCGTTTGGTTGCGAGGGACAGTCCTTGTGCTCCATTTCATGTTACACGGCGTAGGGCTCGGATTGTTCGCCAGATGTTTCCGGTAGGCACATCTTCACAGGTCATTTACTTGGCTCAGCTGTCCTTTTCTCAGAAAGAAAGCTTTCGTCAAGCTCTGAGAACACGACTGAAATCTTTTCATCCCATATGGTTTCCCTATGTCGCCACATGTGAAGCCGGAAAGAAGAAAATTAGTCCAATGAATCCACGACAATAAACCAAGTATTCGAGGGTACGAATGCGTCGCACGAAAATGTATATAACCTGGAGGAATACGAGGCGATATACTCAGGTAGTCCTCACCTGGTCAACACAATGGTTAGAATCTCGATGAAAGCAGCTCTCTCTGTACTTTATGGCGCTCTCAGCTTCACTTCTGTTAGTTCCATCCCTTTGGAAATCGCGTCGCACAACATGAGCGATGTTGCTCTCAAATTCGTGTCTGACGCCAAGAATTCTGTTCCCGCTGCGCCCCACTTTGTGATCTACAGCGATGCACCAGTCTCCGGACAAACAGGTCCTCCTCCTGTTTCTCAGATCCAGGTACTTGGACTATTCTCTTCGTGAATTTTATGCTGACACTGCTTTTCAAGGGATTTAACGTTTTGTGAGTCTATAAAATATGCCTCCGACGAATTGTTCCTAATATAGAATTAGCGCCCTTTCTTTCCTCTTGACGCGCGGAGCCTTCGACAAAGTATGTTTTGAATTGTTTTATTTGAATGTATATGAGCTGAGCTAAGAGTATTACTCAGGCACTCGAGTGGACCAAGCTGTCGGCTTCTCAGCGATCAACCATAAAAGCTCAATATGCAGCTGCTGGAGTCAAGCTAATCGTCTCTGTTTTCGGGGCGACCGATGCTCCAACTACCAATGGTGCCGATCCCGTGGCCACCGCAAATACTATGGCTGCTTGGGTCAAACAATTTGACTTGGATGGAATTGATGTCGATTATGAGGTATTTATGATGTTGTCTTAATTTAGCGAATCCCATCTGATTCGCGCACTATGTTATTGCCTTTATCTAGGATTTCGATGCCATCAACGCTGGTGATGGGAAAGCCGAGGTCGGTATTTTTAACTGTGGTTCATATTTACGCATTATCAGAAACTGAGTATGGGAAAAACTAGGCATGGGTAGCATCTTTCACTAAACAACTTCGCACCCAACTACCTCAGGGAACCTTCCTTTTAACTCATGCTCGTATGTTGAATCGCGTTTTGCTTGTTGTTTGTGTCTCAATCTGACATAACCACCTTTAGCTGTCGCTCCATGGTAAATTTGACAATCGGTCCAGTAGGGCGAATTATCAATGACAATTGTATCAGGTTCTCTCCTGGACGATTTGGTGGAGGTGCATATCTCAAAATCCACTCTACAGTGGGAAGCTTAATCGACTGGTATAACGTTCAAGTCAGTTGATATATTCTTGATTTTTATCATTATTACTGATTCGCTATACCTCCGGCATAGTTCTACAACCGTGAGTTGACGTTCAGACGTATCACTGTGTCACTTCCTCTTTCTAACTTACATCGTAGAGGGTTCAACCGAATATACCACATGCTCCGGCCTGCTGACCGCTTCATCGAGCACCTGGCCCCAGTCATCTCTCTTCCAAATCGCTGCTAGCGGAGTTCCTCTTTCTAAACTGGTCATAGGTAAACCAGCTACATCAGGAGATGCCAGTGACGGATTCATGTCTACTTCGACTTTGGCGTCATGTGTGAACCAGGCTAAAAAACAAGGGTGGAGTGCGTAGAGTCATTTCACCAAAGTCTCTGACTTATCTGACGGGTTCTTATTAATAGACGCTGGTGTCATGGTATGGGAGGTAGGCTGATTTCTGACTCTTCTTCACTCACCTTACTGAAATGACTGCCCTCTCTAGTTCCCTGATGCAGCAGCATCTTGGATCAAAGCCGTCCGTGCCCAAGCCTTCCCGGAGTGAGGTCGTATTTGGCATTTATTTATTGGATATGTCTCTGGGTCCTCTTTTCTGAATATGCTAGTGCAAGTTCACTGCATACTAACTAGAGAATGATGCCAAAGGTATCGAAGGGAAATCAAAGGGAAATAATAAACTGTGCAACACTTGTATTTTTAATTGCAATTGCTCATTTTTGAGTCGAGCCAATAATGTAATTCTCAGCGTGAAAATGCAACTTGTATCTCGTGTAACTTGTGCACATGGAAGTGGCGCGTCTCAAAGTCCAGTTTTTTTATCTTGAAACAGATGAAGCCTGACATGGACACTTAACCGGATGGTCGCAAGCGCCTAAGTTGCCGCCGCTCCGGGTAAATATTTTACTTCCCGACAGCCGATTTAGTTATTTTCCCACGGCATGACTCATACCACTGCGACTTCGGTGGAAAAACTTAGAGTCAGTACATCAGCATTCACCAGTGTCCACTGGTAATGACTAACTTCAATGTCTTTTGAGAACATCTGGATTAGCATCACTCCGGAAACCGATGAAACCGCCACATTGATTTGCCTTCCTTTGAATTCGTTGCCACCATCTACCATGGAGTCCACAATGTTTAAACTTCAAAGCTTCAAGGTTACCTCGCTTCAAGCCATGAATGCGCTCGTGATATCTCGGCATATGGTGCTGTATTTTTTCTGTAACTGCGAGTCCATACTGGTCTGGGAGGGCTATGCGTTGTAAACTTGTATATCCGCGCGAATGGTTCCCATGGTCGCTTTTTTGATATTGCGATGTGATACTATTGTTAGTCCACTCTTTTATTTTCGTGATGAAGAATTACTCACAGAAACATCTTTTGAAATGATCATATTCTCGAAGTAGCATTGATTTGTCCGTACATCTTCACGATATCGACTACGTGTCTATACGAGAAATGTATAAAGAGGTAGCTCAACTACCTATTCTTCCATAGAAATATCTCCTCACAACAATGGTGAAAATCGCCTCGAATACCCTCCTCTACATTATTTCAGGGCTTTACAGCTCCATCTTTGTTCGTTCAATTCCTCTGGAATCGAACTTGACTAGTTCAACAAATATTGCAAAAGAGCTGTTCTCGAATAATGTGAAGGCTGTATCAGCCGCCCCCCATTTTGTCATTTACAGCGACAAGTTTGTTTCTGGGGAAGCCGGACCACCTCCAATCTCGCAGATTCAGGTTTGTTATTTGGATTTTCCTCGCTGAATACGCGATCTCTGACAGAATACCCCAGGGTTACAATGTCTTGTATGTTTTCACTGTAGAACGGTGGGCATCTCAATATTGACAATGAACTAGTGCACTTTCTTTCCTGTTGACCAATGGACAACCTGTCGACAAGGCACATAAATTCTTTCTATACGATACATGCCCTGACATTTTACTACCAGGCGTCAGAGTGGGCTCAATTGTCGGCCGCACAGAGATTGTCTGTTAAGTCGCAGTACGCGGCGGCAGGCATCAGCTTGATTGTTTCTGCCTTCGGTTCCACTGAACAACCAACTACTAACGGGGCTGATCCCATCGGTACTGCAAACACAATGGCTGCGTGGGTCAAGCAATTTGACCTCGATGGTATTGACGTCGATTATGAAGTATATATATTCATACATGTGCCATTCACTTTGGTGCCATGAGCTCACCTTTCTTCATTAGGATTTTAACGCTATCAACGCTGGAGATGGGAGAGCCGAGGTAAGGTTTCACCCATCGTATGTTTATTTTGAATTCACTCTAAGCAAATTGCACAGGCTTGGTTAGCCTCTTTTACCCAACAATTACGGACCCAGCTTCCCCAAGGGACTTTTATTCTAACGCATGCTCGTACGTTTTATCTGTGCTCCAGTGTGATTATCAAGCTTACATACTTCGCTGCAGCTGTCGCACCATGGTAACTTTTATATTTTTCTGCAAAGTTTGACCGCAACCAAGTGTTCCATTTTAGGTTTTCCCCAGGTAGATTTGGAGGAGGTGCTTACAACAAAATTCATTCCACGGTGGGAAATTTGATTGACTGGTACAATATCCAAGTGAGTCAAAGACGGCGTCAAACATAATTGTTGAAGGTAACACAGGCATTTCTTTACAGTTTTACAATCGTGAGTTTATAATGAAGATTATAACCATTTTTTGGGACACTTAACTGGAGGAACTCTAATGCGATAGAGGGAACGAGTGAATATACCACATGCCCAGGACTTCTTACAGCTTCGTCAAGTACATGGCCGCAAACGGCGCTTTTCCAAATCGCAGCGAACGGCGTTCCTGAATCGAAGCTTGTTATTGGTAAACCCGCTCTGACATTAGACGCCAGTAACGGATTCATGTCCACTGATACTTTGGCATCGTGTGTGGCGCAAGCTAAGAACAGCGGATGGAGTACGTACCTTATATCTTGTATTTCTGTGAACGAACTGATCGTATGAGTGTACCCTCCAGACGCTGGAGTAATGGTGTGGGAGGTAAGGTCTCCAAAGATTTGCTTATAGTTTGTATTTGACATGCTCTGCACAGTTTCCTGACGCTGCTGCAGCCTGGATAGCGACTGTCCGCGGCTCGACCTTCTAGGAGCACGTTTAGGAAATTAAGTTAGCGCATTTGATAGAGTGATATCCCCCCTTTCTATTTTTGTTGAAGGTTTCGCTTTTTTCAATATTACACGAGTTTACCAAAAATTTTCATTTACATTATTGTCCTTTATCACCGATGGATCAAAATGAGGCGCAAATTTACAAGGAGAGACGAGCAAAAAAGAATGTAATGGTAGAGATTCAGGTGATAGCGACGAATAGATTGAAGGCTGGTTTCAAGCGGGAATGAGGAAAAGATCCTGATAAATGTACCGTCAACGATAGTCAATGGTTATCGGCAATACCTCAGACTCACGACAGCGGAGGCAGGCAAATCATTCTCAAAGTTGTACGCCGCAATGTCACCGACAAAAAAGATTTCGTTCTACGTAAATTGTGTCAGATGATTTGCATTCCAGATAAAGCGATTGGTGATCGTCGTTACCTCACGGATATCATATGCAAGAACTGTTGTTGGGGTAGATCCATCTGCATTAACCCATTGCGCTAGGGGGTAGAATGAGCTGAAATGATTTCATGCGAGGTTTCATTCGCAAATACCGGTCAGCTTATGAGTCTTTACGTCCAATGACCAGATTGCCGATTCAACCAACGCATCCCGTGTTGGAGGCCTTGTTGGACCTGCATTGCTTGGAGCTAAAAAATCAAAGCTCAAGACATAAACAGCTTTTTGAAAGGATAAGAGAGATTTACTATGTTCCACGTTCGTGAAAGAGACCGTGCTATGAGGTGTGTTAGAATATAAAGAGTAGTGACCGATGATTGATTGATTTACTTCCGACTTCCGGCAGCAAGCTCTGGGACGTTGATCGGTGATATTGCCCCTGCTCCAACGTAGAAAGGTGCAGGAAATGCTGGGTTCTGAGGTCATCGTAAGAGAATACACTCTGGATTCCTTGGGAAGGGACGAACCGTAGACAAGATATCGAATTTACTGGGTTTTTTCTTATTATATTTCAATTTGACGAGTAGGTCACCATCCGGGCCTAAAAAGTTGACTCCGCTTCTGTGTAACAGTGAAACAAGTTAGCAATAAACTTGAATGCGACAGAAGTCAAAAAGACGTACATTGTACCACCACCAGGCCAGTTTCTTACATTTCCCAACGC
>Ga0247779_1000687_pt1 | contig 19084 bp, 19 predicted proteins | sample UWRJL221509R5_FD_179925 | JGI IMG/M metagenome (GOLD analysis project Ga0247779, IMG submission 179925) | Plant litter microbial communities from Arlington Agricultural Research Station in Wisconsin, United States - UWRJ-L221-509R-5 | ecosystem: Environmental > Terrestrial > Plant litter >... | reverse complement strand
TGGGGAAGAATGGGCGTTTTCTCATTATCACAGTGTGAACGAAATATTTCACAACGGGCAAAGGATTGCGAAGGACGTTATGTTATTGGATAACGAAAATTCTGGAAAAAGCCGAATTCCCGAAAGGCCTTTGCAAGAGAGGCTCCGGCCTTACTCTTGTTATGCTATGCTCTTCCTGTATGGACCTCGCATGGAATCTCTCATGGCGGGTATCAACGCAAAATACAATCAGATTTCGGTCTTCAAGACAAAAATACCTGAACGATTAATATGGTCAGCAAGCCCCGTGGACGCATCAAAAGGGGGAATAGTGGTTAGGGTGGCAGCCATTGAAACGGAAATGGTAAAAGAATGGTTGAAAGAGGAGCTTTCAGGGCTAGTGGAGATTGTTGGAAAAGATCTCTATCAGCGCGCTTTTGTGTAATAACAAGGTTTGACCCGTTTGACGTCCACAACTGTATGCCGTGCATCGTGCTCCATTGCAAATCCAGGTCATGCTGCATATTGCCTATGTTAGCATTTTTCCAAAGGGGACATGATTATGAAGAATCCGATGCTGACTGGGAACCACGAAAGACGACCAAAATTTCTCATTCCGAAGCCAATGGGAAACTTATATCAATCAACAGCTTCCGAAAACAGGCAAAACGAAGTCAAGGGACGGGCAGGTAGACACAGTACATGCATACCAATTTCGGTCTATCCGGCTAGTATATCATTCGGGGTATTGTCTCTTAACCGTTCCTTACTTGTCGTAATCTAACTTAAGCGTCTTCTCACCCATTCTGACCATGTCAAAAAGCACCCAAGTGTTTTGAGCTTCTCCTTATCGAAAAGTGACGTGGAAACTAAAAGGGCACATGGGGCGACTATATGAAGTCATGACTTCCGACTGGTGCAAGATCCTGGATCCAACTATACTTCTCTAGTACCATCGGCATGACTTCTACACTATCCCTGTCTAAAAACTCTGAAGAGGGTGCACAAGAAACCAAGGATGTCTTTTCAGGAGCTTCTCATCCCTCCTCTGCAGTCATCAACGAAAAAGCAATCCTGAGGAAGATTGACCTCCACATCATTCCCTGGTTAGCGCTTCTATATTTGCTTAACTTTCTGGATAGAGGAAGTATTGGCAACGCGAAGGTTCGCGCATATTTTCGTCTCTTTGAAGAGGTTTGATATCAAGGCCCCTATTTTTTCACCAGCTCTACAACCTGGAACGGGACATCGGCATCACTGATAGACAATATCTGAATGCATTGACACTTTTTTTCTTCCCCTACTCCATTCTTGAGGTTCGTACACTTACTCCACAGATGTTTGTTGAGAGAAAGGTTCAATTCATGGCTCCATTGGCTGATTATAGCCTGCGAGCAATATCATCCTGCGTAGGCTCAGACCTTCCATCTATTTATCAACTATGATGGTATTATGGGGGATAATAATGGTGAAGAGAATGCGTTGAGCGTCCATAATTGCCTTCTGATAGATCCTTTGCTCCCAGACTATGCACGGGGTGATCAAAGATTATGGCGGACTTCTGAGTAAGTTAGTTTGCCAAACATGAGAGGCAGACTTATGTATAAATTCCAGCCGTTCGGGTTCTCCTCGGTGCCACAGAAGCTGGGTTGTACCCCGGGATTGTCTTTTATATAACTAGGTATGTAGTATAGTTTTATATTTCAAACTCTTTCCATTCGGTACTGACTATGCATTAAATCGATTATATCATTCAGCTGGTATAAACGTTCAGAAATGGGTACTCGTGTAGCAGTATTTTTCTCGTCTGCCACAGTTGCGGGCGCTTTCAGTAAGCTCTATAAGGGTTATGTTAGATGAGTAACTCAGAAACCTCTTTACAAGGCGGTCTGCTTGCTGCAGCCATTTCGAATATGGATGGTGTGGGCGGAAAAGCAGGTATGGATCACTTAATACCTCTTGGTTTTCACTTTTCTTATGAAAATTATAAGGATGGGAATGGATTTTCATTCTCGAAGGCATGGCCACTGTCCTCGTTGGAATTGTGTCGTATTGGATCATACCGGACTTCCCCAGCTCGTCAGGCATAAAATTTTTAACCGAACCCGAAAGTGCGTTGTGTCCCCTAATTCTATAGTTCTTTCTTCACTATATAAACATTAACAATATGCAGGGTTATTCGTGGTTCAACGACTACAAGATGATATGAAACTCAGTGCAGCAGGAGAATCATTTCAGGTAAAATATATATGGCAGAGCTTGAGTGACTGGAAGACTTGGGTTGCAAGTGAGTGTGACTGGTTTCTTGATCGTCAGGCTAGGAAACCTGACTTACTTTAGTGGGCATCTATATGGGCTTGTATGTCATCTCAAAACACGTCCTAAGCCTATAATCCCTCCTGAATTAAGTCTTGTCAAGTGATGGACCGTTGTATGCCTTCTCTTTATTCACGCCTACGATCATCAGTCAGGTGTGCCATTTCATTTACTTTTCCTAGGGACATCTAACGCATCTTCCAATTCACAGCTCGGTGAACATCTCGCACTCTGATACTCCTTGAACGTAATCTTACACGCGGTTTATAGGATTCCAAGCAACGGTAGCAAACCTGCTCTCAGTACCTGTGTATGCTTGGGGATGCATCATGACCTGTTGTATCGGCTTTCTGGGAGACAGACTCGGTACTCGCAGCCAGATCAATTTGTACGCCTACTTGCGCATGCTTTTTATCTTTTGTCTGACTCATCTGCCCCACAGCGTGCTCTTCGGCGTAGGGTTGATCGGCTATATAATACTGATTGTTTCGACGTCAGCGGCTCTTTCATATTTCGCCGTCTTCCTGGCAGTATCGTAAGTTTCTTACTCACTATGCCAGACTACATGGTGATTACTGACATTCTGCCGCGATGTCAGGGCAATTTTTCCAACTATCCGTAAGTTCTAATTTCGTACATATGATTAATAAACTTCGGTCAAGTGCTCAACGGCCGGTTGAATAGCGAATTCAGTCGCATGGGTCGCCAGTAATATTGAAGGATCGTACAAACGCGGGGTTACCCTTGGAATGGCCATAGGATTTGGAAACATAAATGGAGCTGTTACAGCCAACATCGTACGTAAACGTCCATTAGCGACACATCATTTACTTAACATTTCCGTATTAGTACCGTGCTCAAGATAAACCCTGGTACCGTTTGGGTCACGAGGTGGTTCTAGCGTACATTGCCATCGGCCTCATCAGTTCGGTGGTGTTCTTCGTCTTTCTCAAGAGGGAAAACGCCCGTCGTGATCGTGGAGAAAGGGACGAGATTATAGAGGGTGTAGATAATAAGCATGGGCATGAGCAAAATGGCAGGTATCAATCTGTCGAAGAGGCTAAAACCTTGAAGGGTGATGATTGGAGTGGGTTTAGATATACTCTATGAAACTCTATATAAATAACGGTTAAATGAAATGAGTGGTTGTGTCGTGTGATTGTACTAGATTATAGATAAAATACAAATGGTGTAGTTAATACGCATTTAACTACGTTTTATGCTGCTCGGTTACAATATCGATCTATCGTCTAAGCTCTTACAGGCAGGAGCCGGTGATGGCGATGGCTCATCAAGAGTGCTTGGTGAAGCAGGTTCCAGCGGAGGAGGTGCGCTTTTCTCACCCCGGTTCTCATCAAGCCATTTATCCATATCATCAGATCGACCGACGAATGGTCTCTTGCCGAGCAACCTGATCATATCCTCACTGAAAGGGATAGGAATATAAAGTTAGCAATTGAACTGCATAGGACATCGCATAGAATTACCGGGTGATTACTTCCTTCTCAAGAAGGAGCTGGGCAACCTTTTCTACATCGTCTCTGTGATCACGAAGTAAAGTGCGAGTTCGATCGTACGCATTAGTGATCATTTTGCGCACTTCGAAATCTAGCATTTCCGCAGTTTTCTCGCTGAAAGGCTTGGTCCAGTTTTCTTTAGTGGCACGGTCACCACCATAACTGACCGGACCGATAGCATCATTCATGCCATAGTTGGCACAAGCCTCGAATGCCATGCGTGTGATCTTCTGCAGGTCATCTTGGGCGCCTGTTGTGATATTCTCCGCGCCGAAGAAAATCTCTTCTGAAACACGGCCGCCTAAAGTCATACAGATTCTATCTATCATTTGAGGAGTCGATAGAAGATAGCGATCAGGAGGTAGATACTAAATTATCTTCAGAAAAGAAAGTCCAAGGAGAAAGAATTAAAAACATACTTGAGCATAACCCAAGGCACCAGTTCCTCTTGGGATAATGCTGACTTTGAGCAGAGGGTCGGCGTGCTCCAAGAACCATCCACAGATGGCATGGCCAGCTTCATGGTATGCTACTGTTTTCTTCTCCTCCGGGCTTAGCACTCTGCTTTTCCTCTCAAGGCCGACAATAACACGTTCTATGGCAGTATCGAAGTCAATGTCGTCAACGTAATCAGAACTGCGACGCGCTGCATGCAAAGCCGCTTCGTTGCACACATTGGCGATGTCTGCGCCAGAAAATCCAGGGGTCAAAACAGCAAGTTTCTGGGCGAAGGAATTAATGTCCGACTTGAGGGCTTCAGTCAGACGAATAGGACCAAGGTGGACCAGGTAAATGCCTTTCCTGCCCGACACGTCAGGGCGGTCAATAGCAATGTGCCTATCGAAGCGACCTGGACGCATAAGGGCAGGGTCCAAGACGTCAGGTCTATTGGTACCTGCAAGAACGACAATGTGTTCGTTTGTGCCGAAACCATCCATTTCAACAAGAAGTTGGTTTAGTGTTGACTCTCGTTCATCATTTCCTCCAAATGAACCACCTTTTCCTCTTGACTTCCCAATAGCATCGATTTCATCTATGAAAATGATACAAGGGGCATTCTTCTTGGCGGAAGCAAACAAATCGCGAACACGGGAGGAACCGACACCAACGAACATCTCCACAAACTCAGATCCAGACACAGATAGGAAAGGAACAGAGGCTTCGCCTGCTGTAGCCTTAGCCAACAATGTTTTACCCGTTCCTGGAGGACCAGATAAAATTGCGCCCCGTGGTATTTTCGCGCCGAGTTTCTCGTACTTCGCGGGGTCCTTCAAGAACTTGACAAATTCCATGATTTCTACCTTGGCTTCATCCATACCAGCCACATCCTTGAACTTCACTTTGACTTCCGTGTCCTTATTGAAAAGTTTAGCTCGACTCTTTCCAATATTGAAGATACCGCCGCTTGAGCCTCCAGCGCCGCGTCTTGAAATCCAATAAAGCACACCGATAAGAAGAAGTGTAGGGGCAAAATTGAGCAAAGCGCCAACCGACGAAATTTCGTCTTGGTAAGAGACTGGGATGCGTTCTGCCGTCGGGATGCCTAATTCCGCTTGTGCCTCGTCTAGCTTTCGTTCGAAGGCTTCGACGCTACCTATTGAAAAGTAATATTCCCCTCCGAGATGACCTGGATGCATGGTGCCCGTTGCATTTGAATGCAATTTCACACGAACTTGATGTTTGTTGACCACCGTAAGACTGTCGACGAGACCCTTATCAAGGAATGCTGTCCTGAACTCTTGCCAAGTAATCTCACGGGACTGTGAGGCACCTGTATTAGTCCAGGCCAAATATGCAGTCGCAGAGGCGACAATCCAAGCTAACTGTGAGGTGGAGAATCCGTTGTTGTTCGGCGGAGGAGGCTCTTCGCTATTGCGACGATTTCGAGGTTTTTCACCATCCTTCTCCGTTGATGAAGAGTCGCTTTCCGTAGACTGTCGCTTCCTTTGTGATTGTTGGTATTGCTGGAAGAACCCTTCAAGGGCCTTGGGTAGCTCAGGCTTTTTAGACTTGTCAGAGTCCTTGCCAATTTCTTTGCCCTTGTCCTGGTCGTTTTCGTTCGGATTGGGACTGCTGGAAGGAGTAGCAAGATGCCTTAGTGCAGATATAGGAGCTCTGCGAGGTCGTAGCAGCGTCGCTGCCTTTAGTGAACGGGAAAGCATAAGAGAAGGGTGACAGAGGAATTCGAGGAGCCCGTCCGCGAACGGAATGTAAAGCTTAGGTAACGCCACAGTGAAGACGTGGGGTCACGGCGCGCGGAGATTGTATCGGAAGACTAACATTATTTTTCCACCTCAGTAAGATTCGAATACTTTAAATCTCCGACTCCTCCGAGTCCTTCGGCATTTATGTAATACTCCCAAGGGCCAACCGATCCGATTTACCGCCAGAAAAAGACACCCATCAGAGATATTCATGACTCTGCATTCGATTGATCGCTTGATATGTAAGGTACTTAATGTTGGGCCAATGTTGAGCACTAATTTTCTCGGAAGCGTCATCATTTACATGAATATTTTGGTCACTACGGGATGTGGCATAAGGAAACAAATAAGCATATGTGCATTATCAAATCTGTCACTCGATCTTCATCTAGTGCTAAGTCTACCTAAACCCAATCTAAAAGCTCAGTATTGCATAAAATCATAATGTAAACAGCATCTTCTTGAGTCCTAACGATCTTCATTTTTGCACATGATTTGAGGAGCGTCATTGGCCTTTTAAAACAACTGTTATATCAGGGCTTCAATGGTAACGAAAACTATTAATGACATACCTGGGGGTTGCTATACGTACAGCAGACTATAAACCAGATGGTTAGTATATACAGTCCATTACCCAAGAGAAAATTGCGGCATTCAATTCTGCGGGAGAAGACAGCATAAGCCAATGACCGTCGTTGAACTCGCGTATCGTGGCATTGGAACAGTTGTGGTTTATAGTTGCGATGCCGAGTACAGAGAGAGAAATATAGTCATGGCTTGCAGCAGCGAAAAACACAGGTTTCGTTATAGGGTATTTTTCGAGCGGTATAGCTGGTAAAGTCTCGATGATCAATATTCCATCCAAACTTGAAACAGGACGAAATTGCATACGTTTGTCGTCTTCGGCATTGAGACCCGAGACTGAAGCCTGCGGAAGAACGTTTATATTTATATGAGTACGCGCTTTGCAGGTGCGGAGTGACCTGGGATGGGATTACGTACCTTGTGCCAGCACAGAGCTGCTGAAATCCCATCCATACAGAACACCTGGCGCCACACTGCGAGATCCTGACGCACGCTGGGTTAAATACGAGAAAATCCAAACAGATTAAATTCGTGTCCTCACTTCAAATGCAAGGTAAGGTGCTATCTTTGTTTTTCCGCTTCTTTCTAGCCATGACTTCAGAGCTCCAATCGGGGCAACATGAGTAACCCATAACTTGGGATCTTCAGGAAAGACTACCCTGAAAAAAGAATCCAGCTAAATAGTGTTAATACATTTGCCACATAAGCATAGGAAAGTCCAACGAAATTACCTGAGCTAGTATGAGCTGGTCGGCCCCTGGTTCAGCATAAAAGAGTAGATGACCGCAAAGTTCGTATCCACACATTTTCTTTGTCTAGAAGAAAGGATATCAGATTTCAAGTCGAGTTCAGTGGTCGCCATTGAAAGCTACCATCTTCAGTGTAAAATCGATTTTCGACTGAGGACGTGGCGCACAATATGGGACAGAGATAAATCCAAAAGCCATAAAACGCTCTGAATGAAAGTTGGACAACCGAGAAACGATTCTTGACCCACTGTAAGAAAAGGGATAAGTATGAGAGAGAAACAGAGAAGAGACTACGTACAGGTCATGTCCGATGGCAATGACTTGCTGTAATTGTTCATGGTCAAGTATCTCCACGATGTCTCTGCAAACAAGACTGGAGCGGTACGCGTCTACTTCTGTGGGTTTCGAGCTCCCTCCAAAGCCCAGTAAATCGAGGGCAACGACAAGGAAACCTCTTGACTCGAAGAACTTGACTTGATGTTTCCAAATGCGAGAGCTCGTGGGGAAACCGTGCAAGAACAACAGAGCAGGAAGCGGAGGATCTCCCGGGTCCAGTTCAGCTACTGCCCGCGGACTGGGTGTACCGCAGTAATAGGAGTAGGTGTAGCCTCGAGAAATGGTCAGTGTTTTGTAGTCAACCGAGTCCATTATGGTTGCTTGTTGCCCTTTCAGCTCATTATGTTATGTAGTGCGAGTAGTTAACGGGGAATTCACAGCGACTAGCGTAGCCCTGAAAGAGTACGTAAGGAACTGATGCGGCTTTCTTCTGAGTAATTGATGTATTAGATTGTCCGCAATTATCATTCGAAGCCCACACAAGCCAAAAACAAGCAATTGTGTTCTGATTTCATAGTAAGATTGCGAGAAATTACCGCTACCCCTAAGTAGTATACATTCTTGTAGTAGATAGATCGAGATTGTGGGAACGAATAAGTAGAGATATCTAAGCTGTATTCTGGTCTTCACCTTCGAGCACTTCAAATGCGCAGCAGAATTGATCTTTGCCTATAAGGATGATTCCTTTTCCATCTGGTGCCCATGCTATGTCCTTGGTCTCAAATTTCTCTGAAACTAGATGAGTGCCCCCGGCAATTAGCTAGCAAAAGAATACGCACTGGCCGGAACGCCTATACACTCCGCCATTTCTTCCTCCCCATCAGATTCACCTTGCCATTCATCACTCCAGATATAAAGACTTTGACTCCCACAGCATAGTGCCAAACTACCTTTGCGCACCGGGTTCCAGCGAGCTCGCATGACAGGCTGGGTGTGAAGTAGCACCGTTCTTAATTTAGGCGCGAATTTTTCCCCTGACGATGGAAAATCGTAGAGATACACAACGTGAGGCGCGTTTTCTGGATAAAGGCTGGATAAATATTTTATTAGGTTAGGAGAGACTTGGGGCCCACCAAAGCGCAGCAGCAAGAGGCTCCCCGTCAAGTTCCAGGACATCTGTGTTATGCCGCTTTTAGGGTTCGCTTTAGTTAGGTCTGAACGTATGGTGTTGAGCACTTGAGTCCCTTGTAGGCGGTCATCTGTCAGGAGGCAGTAAACAAGCAAGAACATCGATTATTCACGCATTCACAATAATCACGGATTCTTACAGGATAGAAACCCTCGGCCTTCTGTAGTCTCTAACCACTTTGCTGGTTCGCGCCATACATTCTGCATAAAAGAGTAAGACGATGCAACAGTATGTCAACCAGGCCTACCACACTAGCAGATAGCCGAGTACATTGATCCAGTATTGTCACTGCCGACCAACTAAGGCTTTCTAGAATATAGACCTTTCTTCAAAGTATAAGTATTGGTAACATAATTAAAATATCGACTGCTCATACTTTATTATCCCATCCTCCAACAGCGATGAACACACTCGTAGGATGCCATGATACACTCCGAATGCCAAATCCTGGGTCCGGTTGAGGGCTGAACGTCGTCAACAAGCTCCCAGTCAAAGTAAGTATGTGCAGCTTATACTGGAAAATAGGTCCAAAGTGTTAGATAGACCCACAATGAATTCAGTAATATGTGGATTTTACCTCCAAAGAACCTTCCCATACAGCAACGAAGTTCCCATTGGGTGAAAGCGCAAGGGAAGCAAGTGACGATGTAGGTAAAGGAAAATGCTATGCATGACGTTATTGGAAAGATAGGTCGATTGAAAAAGTGCATACTGACTCGAACAAGTTTATATCCTTGAGTGGAATCATATACCCCTAGTGTATCTTTTGACTTGTGCCGTTCAGCGAGTACGAAATACTGCCCATCGGCTCGAAAGGAGTATCCTGTTACGATTGTAAGTATATATTTCAGCGAAAGAATAAGTGCGATTACCTTTATCTGGGTAAATAGGAAATTGGATGTATACTGCATTTCCAGTAGAGAGAGACCAGAGAGAAACGCGAAGCTGTGAGAGAAAATACTTGACAAAAAGAAAACATGATATATAAAATAACTTACGCCCCAATCCGAAAAACAGAGTACAGTGCGTCCATCGGGAGCCCATTCCGCTTTGACGAGGCCTGATCAGCCTGAATATAAGTCCCGTGGCAAGGATGGGATTAAGGTCCGGTCACCTTCGGCCCCCGAGTCAATACGGCCACTCCATTCTTCTTCACGTAGTTTCAAGATATGAACGACGCCACGCTTTGCACAGGCAGCAAGGATATATTCCGAATCACAAGACCAGCCGATATGAGTGATCCATGCCTCTGACTGACTAGCTGAAGAGTTAGACAATTGAGGACTCTGTTTCGTGGAGTTGGATTTCGACGAGAAGGCGACATATGTAGGAGATGGTGAATTGTCGACGAGCCAGGTGCGCGTTATTTGAAAGGTGTCTGTCCTTCGAACAATGATCCTGTCCTGAATTGCAGTGAGAATGAACTGTGCACCGGGACTGAAAGCAACCAAGGACGCAGACTGCCTGTACAACTCTGTGAAGTCCATAATCAAAGTGATCAAAGAGTGCGAAATGCGCGTCTCGGTTAAAGCCTGTTAAAGCGGACTTGAAACACAATTCCAAATCGGCACTTTTTTCCTAATAAAGAAACTTCTCCTGCCAGAGCCAACCATGGCTTCGACTCTGACTTTGAATCTTGCTGTTATTAACCACTGTGAATCTGTCGAGACTTCTCGCTACTCTCATCTGGCCATACTACGTATCTCTTGTTCCTAACTCAATGTTCTTGCAGGTCCAAGCAGGTCCAACTTCCAAGCTCATGCAGCTTTCTCTGGGCATATTTCTAAGCTATGCATGGGTTTCGGTTCGGTTGATACATGCCAGTTGTACCGGTAACATTCCTTGCCACATGACGCCTCTCATTCCGCTCGATTTCAGATTTCATCATCTACATGAATCATATATCCGATGTTTAGCGGATGGTAAGGATGCAAGGGGTTTTCTTTCATTCCATTTTCGTTCAATGCATATTGCTCCTGTTGATAATAAGAAGCGACTGGGAATAATCATGTTTTTAAACTTGGACTGTCTCCACCTATCCAAAATTTCCTGACATATCCCAATGCTTGCTAGTACCGCTGAACTGCAGTTTTCTTGCACATCGACGGCTGTCAACTACGAGTCTGCCACAAACCAGGATGTCAACTATGACCCTTTTCGATTGGACGATTTTGAACCTAATGACTCAGATAACCCACAAGTGAGTAGATGCTCCTGCACCTCTGTAATATGTGTAATAATTATGTCAGAACTGGTCAAACATCAAGCGGTGGTATCTGACGTTAATTAGTGGCCTTCTCGTTTTAAATGCGTACGTCGTTTCCTTCTTCAGATTACAGTATAAAACTTAATATTTTACTCATGAAGCACATTCGCGAGCTCTTCTCGTGAGTTATATATTTCCCTTCCCTTTCCGTGATCAGATAGGCTAATATCACGTTATAGCTTCTGGGATATTCCCTCACCTAAGAGAAGAGTTCCACATGTCAGAGAAAGTGGGTATCTTAACGTTATCACTCTTTGTCTGCGGATATTGTGTTGGGTGAGTCAGCGAAACATTGAGCATCGAGTTCAGCTTACCCTTCAATCCATAGACCCATATTGTGGGGTCCTTTATCGGAGCAGTACGGTCGAAGGCCCATATTTATATATCCTTTCTTTGTCTACGCTGTGAGTGAAGATAATGGCCTGTCGGTTTAATTTGCTCTCTAAGTAACATTATACTCCCAGTGTTTTATGGCCGGAGGTGCCCTCGCGAAGAATACGGCATCGGTTTTGATTTTTAGATTTTTAGGTGGCACCTTTGCCGCTGCTCCCTTGACAAACTCTGGGTATGTTTGCTGACAATCCGATGCTGCACGACCTTAATTAGATCTGTGACTGCTCAGGGCCTTGATTTCCGATATATGGGACGCAAAGATGCGAGGGAAAGCCTTGGCCGTATTTACGGTGGCTCCTTTCGCAGGTCCGGCACTTGGTCCAACTGCCGCTGGTTTTATAGGAGACAACGCGTCTTGGAGATGGGTTTTCTGGGTTTTGACAGCGTTTGTGCGCAATTTGACATATGCGTATCGATTTTGTCTATGCTGATTGTCTATATTAGGCTGCAGTTTGTGAAGTCTTGATTATATTTACAATTCCGGAAACATATGCGTGAGTTAATTATCCTTATTTGCTTCTTTGTACAACCACACAATAATCTCCAGACCTGTGTTACTCGCAAGGAAAGCTCGCGCTAAGCGTCTAGAAACAGGAGATAATCGATATTATGCAGCCTTAGAAAAAGAGGAGATTAGTTTCAAAAAGAGGATCGAACATGTCTTGGCTCGACCCTTCGTCATTCTTTTTCATGAACCGATGCTCATATCAATAACACTTTACATGAGCGTATGTTTAATTAACACCTCTGATACTATGTGCAAACTTATCTCTCTCTGCAGTTTGTCTACGGCTGTCTCTATCTGCTGTTTACTGCCTATCCTATAGTTTTTACACAGGCACATCATTTCAACGCAGGCATATCCGGCCTAATGTTCCTGCCCATACCAATCGGTGGTGCCATTGCTGTCGTCTTGGTTTGTCTTCCAAAATATTCTATCATCCGCTCTCTGACAAAATGATGCAGTATGTACGGCATTACAATCCAAAATATGAGCAAGAATCTGCAAAATTGTTCCCAAAAGCGGTGTCTCCAGAATTTCGCTTAGAAATGGTTCTGTATGCAGGACCTTGTTTTGCTGCTTCTTTCTTTTGGTTTGGGTACGAACGAATTTTTATTCAACAGTTTACCGCTATTCTATCTAACTCCGCTGATAGGTGGACATCATTCCCACATATATCCTACTGGGGTCCAATGCTTTCTGGACTATTGATGGGGTTTTCGATTCAACTGATATTTGTATGGGACTCAGTGCTTCACATTGACATTGGGCGCTCAACTGACTCCAGACCTCAATAGCTCGGACTCTTTAATTATTTGATAGACGCTTATTTGTCCGTCGCTGCTTCGGCTCTGGCCTCAAGCACAGTGATTCGAAGCATGTTTGGTGCAGCATTTCCGGTATTACTGTTTTTTTGATCGTATATCTTTCTCTTTCTGATATAAACATAAATCAGCTTTTTGCTGCCAATCTGTATGACACTCTAGACCCTCGTTGGGCATCATCTCTTCTCGGATTCATTGCTATTCTCATGGTTCCTATACCATTCATTTTGAAAAGGTGGGACAATTTGTACTTCTTTCCTATTTTAATTCTTAAAACTTGACATGTGCTTAGATATGGCCCCATTCTTAGAAAGCACTCAAGGTTTTGCCCATACGATGAACCCATGCCTTGCATTATTGAGAAAGAGGAAACTCTGAAAAACGAGGATCAACTTACATAGAGAAACTTTACCTTTTTTTAACTTACTCATGTATACGACAAGTACTATAGAAATATAGCCTGATGTGTGCTTCCGTGAGCTCATACTTTAGCCTTGAAGTGTATGGTGCCAACCCAATGAGGGTGCGTTACGCTCCTAGACACCTCCGTGTAAGCAACCTGGGTAATGGTTATGGGTTACGATAATTGAAATAAGCAATACCCTCCAGCGCAAATCTTCACAAATAACTGCTCAAGACTTGACTCAAACAAGCACATGCACCAGCTGCCCAATTTGCAGGACGTGAGTTCATAATTTACTGTGACAACGTTGAGAAGAGGAAAGCTCCCGGGCCGATTAACCATTCTTCATTGTTACTATTCCCACGGTACACTCACAGACAGCATTGACTTTATTGAGAACTTACAACGTCCTACGCCAACAAAACTCGAAGACGCAATGCCGCCTATGACATTTCAAGGTGTTGTCACCAAGGCGGGATACATGAATAAAACAGTTACAGTGACTGTGTCGCGTTGGGTGATCCATAAATTAACAGGAAAGGTACGTTCACCATAACTGGTCTCAGTACATGGCACTTACTAATGAGTTTGTCAATTAGCGGATAGAGAGGAGCAAAAAATATCTGATTCACGACGAAAAAAACCGTATGCAAGAATGTCATCTCGTATTATTTCTCAGCTGAAAGGAACTCTGTAGAACTCCGCAAAGATGACCTGGTCGTAATCCGCAATTGTCCCCCCGTATCAGCCATGAAACGATTTACGCTAGACACACTATTAAAGAGTCCAGAGACAGAGCGAGATATTGCTCGTGCACTCAAAGCAAAGGGAACAACACAAGAAGATCCGGCAGTCAAGCAAGGACGCGTCCTCCAAGCACTCAAGCAACGCTCATGATCCTACTCCGAAGGGATAGCGATACGGATAGAAGACGGAGGACACGGTGCCATTGGATCTTTACGGAAAGACATTCTAAACGGCTGAGGTGGAAGCAGGGGCGGGTGTTGCACTGGAAGCCTGCTGCAGGGCTGTTTGGATTTGGACGAGCTACATCGGAGTTTTAGGGCAGTGGTACATAGTCAGGTAGAATCTTTCAGCTCACCTCCACCTTCTTCTTCTCTTGCTTTTCTTCGATGTCTTTTATCTGTCCTTCTACTCTCCGTCTTTAAGATGGAAATGTCAATTGTTGGCGGCAGCGCAAAGGAAAGAAATCCTGACATCTCGTTGCGAATAAAATCTAGACGCGTATCGACAGTACTTTTAGCTTCTGCCTGATCCTGTTGGACGAGTACAGGACCAATAAGTTTGTAAACGGTGTTTTCTGGTGTTAGGACTGCGAATTCCTGCAAGATAAGTGATCAAAGTGTATAGAAGCCTGCTAAACAATTTAAAGACGTACCTTTTTGACGAGCTCATTTTCTGAAAGCTGAGCATCGAGTTTTTGCCTTGCTTCCACAACTTTGGATAGCTCTGCCTGCAGATTTTGAAATTCTATCGAGGCTTGCTGCAACTTTGCTTGTAAAGACATTTTGTGTTCGCAGTCACGATCAAAGGTTAACCGGTTTACACGATGAAGGTACCCAGTTATGGATATGATGCACTTCCTAATCTCAAGGGTTCTGCCATCACCACTTGACCACCGCATGCTCAAACTCGGAACCTCCCTCTTTTAAAGTAAATACTCCCATGCTGGCTCAATATATTTCATCTTCGCGGCTGTACAACCGCAAGTGTGCGAGTTATTATGCAGAATCCCGAATACGGCTATCCGAATTCCGGGTTGTAGTTATCACTGGTTACTATATAAGCCCGAAGAAACCTAGATAGTCGGGATGCTACAGGATCAGGATCATGACATCCCTACCCCCTATCGACTGGTCCAAAGTGGATAATCCTGAGCTTGTGCTCGAGAGGTTTGCGAGTCGAAGATCTGTTGTTTACGGAACGAAAGGAGTCGTGTCTTCCTCTCAGCCTTTGGCTACAGAGGCTGGACTAGAGATTCTCAGGAAAGGCGGAAATGCAGGTGCGTATATGGGATCTTTGGAAGATTTCTGTATGCTGAATGAATAATGAAAAACTAGCTGATGCTGCTGTCGCTACATCTATCGCACTCAACGTGACAGAACCTAGTTGTTGCGGTATTGGAGGGTGCGTAAATCTGGAAACTGTTAACGAAGCAACGAAAAGTCTGCTAACTCAAACATTCAAGAGATGCGTTCTGCCTATTTTACGATGCCAAAAGCAAGACAGTTAAAGCCTTAAACGGCTCCGGCCGTTCTCCCGCGAAGCTTGATATTGATTATGTCCAGGGTCGTGGAATAAAAGGCCGTATCCCTCTCACAGATCTCAACTCGGTGACAGTACCTGGTCAGTGCCTTTTCCTTGAGTAGCTGGGGAGGAATTGAGGTCTACCTTATGCAGGAGCTGCTGCTGCATGGCTAGACACGATCGAACATTTTGGAAGTGGAAATGTTAGTGTGGCGGACGTTTTCGATCCTGCAATTCGTTTGGCAGAAGAAGGGTAAGCTCATGATTGCATTTACACGGGGAACTATGCTCAAGTTCGATTTCCAGCGTTCCGGTGTCCGAAATTCATAGCTACGCTGTGAGTAACCTTTCGATCTGACTATCTAATGACTAACTAACAAAGTGGTAATGATTTCGCTCAGTGGCAACGCTCAGAAAGTCTAATAAAAAATGCCTCTCCAAACGGTGATGAAATGTTACTGAATGGGAAAGCTCCTCTTCCTGGGCAGATTATCCAGTTGCCTAACCTTGCCAAAACGTTCAGAGAGGTAGTTGCTCATGGCAAGGATGGATTCTATAAAGGCAGAGTAGCTCAGGCAATAGTGGATCTTATCCAAAGCAAAGGTGGTGTGATGGAGTTGGATGATCTTGCCAACCATACATCGACTTTTGTGGAACCTATCAAGTACACTTACGCAAATGAAGTAACGGTTTACGAGGTAAGTCGATGCCATTTATTTATAATGCGCGATATTTAAAGAAATCTAGTGTCCTCCAAACGGTCAAGGAATCACGGCTTTACTTGCTCTGGGAATCTTAGAGAACATACAAGAACAGAAGCTGTCAAGGCCTTTGTTGGAAATGGAACACAACTCACCGGAATACCTTCACACCTTGGTTGAAGCTCTGCGGTGAGTCTCTATAGATCCGAGATTCAATTCTTGCTCTGATATAAGTTGCATAGTCTCGCATTTGCAGGTTTGCGAATCTCTCGGAGTAGACCATACACCAGCAGCTCAAGTTTTACTAGACAGTCAATACTACGTAACAGACCCTGATGTAGAACATATTCCTGTCGAGCAACTTTTAAGCAAGGTATGACATGTATGTTTTGTTGACCAGGGCATAAATCAATAATCAAATATCCAGGATTATCTCGCCTCTCGAGCGAAATTGTTTGACGCCAGTGGAGCCAACCCTCGGGTTATTCATGTAAGTGCCAGGTGAAATACCGTCTTTCATCAAGATCGAAAAAGCTCATGTCTAATTCTATGAAGGGCAATCCAGTCAACTCATCCGACACCGTTTACTTTTCTGGTAAGCTACCACCACGATGCTTTAGACTCACTTCGCTACTACATATTCCATCTAGTGACCGATCAATGGGGAAACGCTTGCAGTTATATCCAGAGCAACTATGCAGGTTTGTAGCACGATTTAATTATGTTGTTGTTGACTAAAACTTGCCTGATAGGATTTGGGACAGGAGGTAACATGAATATGTGGAATATATGTCGAACACGAAACTAATATTTTCACATCTTCTAGCAATTCCCAAAGGATGCGGATTCACCTTACAAAACAGAGGTTCAGGATTTGTACTGGACAAGAAGCATCCCAATGCCTTGAAGGTGTGGCATATTCAATCAGAATACAACTTGGACCTAATCCTTAATTTCCAGGGAAATAAACGCCCATACCACACCATCATTCCCGCCTTAGCTACAAGAGGAGACGAACTGTTCTTGAGTTACGGTGTCATGGGAGGCTTTATGCAAGTGAGTAGGCATTCAGTCCGGAATAAAAACAGGAGGTTCATATATGCGCATTGTAGCCTCAAGGTCATGTCCAAGTTCTCCTCAACATCTTGCGCGGTTTCACCGCACAGGCCGCTCTTGATGCGCCTCGCTTTTGCATCTCAGCCGGAGTACCTGATGCTGAGAGCAAGTCTACAGGCGCAGCTGGTGATGTAAATAGCGAAGTATACTTTGAAGATGGTATTTCGAAAGAAGTAATTGATAAACTTAAAGGTATGCTCCAAAAATTCCCCCATTAAAAAAAGAAAACGTGGTATACAAGTTGACCAAATTCTATAGAGATGGGGCATGACGCTAGGACGGCCAGTGGGTTCAATCGGGGGATGATGGGTCGCGGGCAGGTCATCCAAAAATTGAACGATGCTTCTGGGCGATTTGTGTGGGCCGCTGGATCTGACCCCAGGGCAGACGGTCATGCGGCTGCACAAATCTGATAGCTTTTATCAGGAGGAGGGAGAACCTGCGTTAACTGTCGTTTACATTCGACGCTGTCGTTCACTTCCCACTAAGTGTACATATAACATTAGAATGCAAAAGAATCGACGAAGCAGAGAAGGTACTGACCGGCTTGGTTGCGTCTGTATTCGCGTAGGTCTTTTGTAGCATCTGGACCGACGACTTTACCCCAACCTGCGAAGGGAACCACAATTGCTGTGGCATTATCATCACCTCCTAATTCTTCTGAGAAGGATAGGATTCGTTCGGCTGCTGTTTTAGGGTCGGGTGCGTCTCTTGCGAGGTCGACGATTTCAGCGTCGGACAACATTGATGATATACCGTCGGATACCAAGACCATAAATGCCCATTCGTTCCCTGAACGTACTTTAGTAAAATGTATGAGAGGTAAGACCAACAACCCACCGTTGAGTAATTTAGTCCGGACTTCAGGCTCGGGAGTTACTCCAAATCGCTTGTATCTCAAGTCACCTAAACTGCAAGGGAATTTTTAGTTATGAACGCAAAAAGCAAGGTAGAGGCAAACCATCGTGTATTTGCCAGAGCACCCATCCATCTAAGCGAAGATGAGATCGTTTTGCCATGAATAAAAATATTCAAACTTACCGAGACTCTCCATAAGAATCGGTAATGAGAGAAGAACCCATCATTCTACGCAACCGAATGCTTTCTATGTGGGCATCTGCATGATGATTTTCGGTCATGGCGAATACTTTTCCTCCACTTGTATTGCATAGCAACACCCTCGTATCACTGTAATGAGTAAGGAAAATGTACTTGTGACAAAAAATATAAGAGAAACGCACCCACAATGAGCGACAGTGAGCGCTAGTTTCTTTGCGGAGAAGAATGGTGTAGCAGGAGCATCAAGAGAGTGGACTATAGCTACGGATGCTGTTGCACCACAAGTCTGAGCGACGTTATCTGCGGATAAATTTCTGTCGACCTGGAGCAGGTAATCGATTTGAGGAGTCATACGGGGGAGGATGATGGGTTTTGATTTACTTCGAAAAAAGCCAATGTGGCGCGGGACTCTAGAGTCATCTCCTCATCATTGGTACCCTCTACCCACGGGGTGAGTGCACCTCCTTTGAAACGCTTAAAGTAGCCGCCTATTTCTTTGATCCATGCGAATAGCTCTTGTATTAGAGATTTGTCCACTGACTCGAAGAGACCGTGTAGTTCTTGACGAAGATACTGAGAAACTGCCGAACCGCCATGCCTAAATGATGTGTCATTATATGGAGTCTGAGGGACGAAGAATAGTTACGTGCCCATCGTATATGCCGACAAATAGAGCTTGTCGCGAGAGGATTTCTCCCACAGCAGTATAGTCCCAGTCGATTCCGTGGGCCTTCTTA
>Ga0247779_1000686_pt1 | contig 19090 bp, 24 predicted proteins | sample UWRJL221509R5_FD_179925 | JGI IMG/M metagenome (GOLD analysis project Ga0247779, IMG submission 179925) | Plant litter microbial communities from Arlington Agricultural Research Station in Wisconsin, United States - UWRJ-L221-509R-5 | ecosystem: Environmental > Terrestrial > Plant litter >... | reverse complement strand
TAGACGAGATCATTGAGCCCGTTATAGGTTGGTTATCGTGGGATTGGCTTCTTATTAGTGTTCGAACAAGCTGCGAGCCACTTACACTTCTAGTAGTAGTGCGCAAAAGCAATGCTGTCGTAAGTTTATTGCTAGAGTATTTCGGAAGCTGGAAGCAGTGCCTTGTTGTTCTATTACAATGACAGAATTTGTTCTTGAATCTGATGATTAGAGAGAATGGATGAATGGGATTCGTCAGTCGTTGCAGTGATGAGCGCCACTGACAAGCAGGGACAAATAATGACCGGATTGGGAACGAGGCCCATCAGGCACCCGGCATTTACGACTTGTTCATAACCACCACCACCATTCAATTTGTTCTCTTCTGTTTTCCTCTATCTCTCCTTATATCTTTCTAATTTAGGGGTTTATACCCTCTGTCTCTCACTCTCATGCCTCATCGCTATACTGCATTGCCAAATTCCACCGCCGATCATGAAACCGCTCAGCGAAGTAGGGAAGATGAATTGCAGGCTGCTTTCGACTATTCAGACGATGAAGACGAGCACAATGCAACGGAATCCCATCCATTGAACCCTACCCCTACTTCTCCTAGCATTGTACAACCACCACCTCCCCATACACCTGGTACATATAACTTCGAAAGCGTCGATTACGATTACCCACCTCCGGGTTCTCCACCACCGCCTTCTGACAGGGCTCTTCCCAATGAATTTGGCAATTCGAATGGATTAGTACCCAACTTCAGTGCAACTCAGAATCCTGGTCGACACCGCATGTGGTTTCAACGTACTGCTACCTCGATTCTGCCCAACTCTGTTTTGCAAAAGATAGGGCTTGCTCCGCAGCGCCCATCAGGCCCGATAGGAGGAGGTACCAATAACGATGGTGTCTTTGCTAATGTGACTGCTAAACCAACTCCTCCGGTGCGAATTCAAGACGGTATGACTATTTTCTTCTCCTTCGCATAGTTGCGATCTTGGCTGATGGCTCATCAGGCGACGACACGTACCTTGTCCCTGAAGAGGCCAGAAATGAAGCGCCCCCTTCCTATGCTTCGGCACAGGCAGACGCTGTTCCACCGTATTGGGAAACTACCATCCATGCTCCATTTGCATCAGATTCTGTGGGAGACATGATTATCGACTCCTTACCAACTGGGTCCCTCTTTTCGTTCTGCTGGAATCTTCTTGTTTCCATCTCTTTCCAATTCGTCGGTTTCTTACTCACGTATTTATTGCATACGAGCCATGCAGCTCGTCTCGGTTCGAGGGCGGGGCTTGGTGTGACCCTAATCCAGTATGGTTTCGCTTTGCGCAACAGGATGGACAATAAGGACAATAGTGGCAATAGCAACAGCGGATGGAATGATGCTGACACTGGCTCAGGTTCGAGTATGGGCGACATGTCTGGGCACCATGTTTCCATGAACAACGTTACGTGGTCGACGCCCATCGGAAACATGACAGAGGAACAGGCCAGCATTATGGTCGCCGATGCCACTACCGAGTGGTTGTCATTCTTCCTGATGACTGTCGGTAAGTGATCGTGCCACATAGCATTATTGTATCGTCTTAATGATGATTTTCCAGGTTGGTTCGTACTTTTAACGTCTCTACTTGGATTCTGGCGTGTCAAACGTTGGGAACGTGGGATTCTTGCTTCCCGCGAAGCAAATAATTCTTCGTCAACTACAAGAAGCAATCCTGGTGGTCCAATCGTCTCTCAGCTGGAATCTTCCTTTGGACTTCGCGGCATCTCGCGCATAGATTTACTCAGGCAAGGCTTCGGCTTCGGACCCTCTCGCCGTGAAAACGATGATGAGTCCACTCATATAATTGTCCAAGCGGAAGAAGGCAACGCGCCACATAGCCCGAGAGAAACTGACGCCATGCTTACTCTGGATCCAAATGATCCTAGAAGTAGAGTTATTATGGCAGCCCTTGCAAACGAGCAACGACTGCAGCGTGATCTGCGCGAAGCCGGATTATTATAAGGACACGATTTTCGTCGACAGGTTATCGACTTTCAGTCAGGTTAAGGAACATTGTTTTGTATTATTATGTTAATCTTACGTGCATTACTACTGGAAATTTCGTGATCAGCAGACGCAAGTATGTACTTTATCTTTCCGATGATTTTCCGAACTCTGCGGAGCCGTTACTTAGTACTATTGCGATATATAAAGAGGCGATCATTGTATCAGAAATATCAAACTCATCCCTCTTCAAGTTTCCTCATTAGAGAAGTTAGACTTATTTCTGTTGTCATGACCATCACCATTCGACGAGCAACAGAAAGCGACGCCCCCGCACTTTCACGGATTTGCCTACTCACGGCTGATGCAGGAAAATCAGCTGAACATCTTCACGACTTCGGGGAGCTACCCGGGCTGGTGTATGCAGTGCCGTATGTCAAATTGCCCACAACTTGGGGTTTCGTCATGGAGGACAACAATTTAAAGGAGGTCGTTGGATACATCTTGGGTTCTACCGATACGCGTGCCTATGAAAGCTATACCGCAGAAAACTGGTGGCCTGCATTGGCAGAACAATATCCTGAAGAAAAGGCTGTGAAGGACGCCGATAAGCGTTACACAAAGTTACTTCGCAAAATGCATACTGCGCCCGAGGAAAATGTTGCGTTCTCGCCTGCTCACCTCCATATTAATATATTGGAAGGATACCAGGGACAGGGCTGGGGGACGAAGCTCATCGCAACGGGTGTGTCATTTTTGAAGGATAAAGGTCTCGAAGCAGTTTGGCTGGGATTGGATCCTAGGAACGATGGCGCCAGGAAGTTTTACAAGAAACTGTCCTTCCGAGTGCTTGAAGGCTCTGCAGATGAGAGCCAGATGGGACTCAAACTTGTGGACTTCAAAGGACTATAATCCAAAATCTCTGCGTCCTTGGGTATATCTCTCCTGTTGTCATTCAGGGGTTACGTATGGTTTAGGCAACTGCTTTACTAAATATATATTCCTCGTCATGTGATGTAGCAACATTTCCGAGTCGCGGCTGACTTGCTTTTCAATCCTAAACAATTAGTAAACCATTGCTCGTTGATTTCGAACAATGGCCTCGCCTCGTGATAATGCCACTCAAGATAACAGCCCATCGGAAAATACAAGTCGAGAAAGTCGCAGAGTTAGTCTCGTCCCATTCGACGATCCGCTTAGCACGGCACAAGAGGAAGCAGAGGAATCTGATAGAAAATACTCCCTATCATCGTACCGCCATCCCTATGACATTACTCCGCCTAATAATGTTTATCTGCATTCTTCGCCAGTTACCGCCAGTAGTTCAACCAAACTACCACAGTCAAATACAGATAGTCTCAGAGAGACCGGACCGGTGGGCAGCCCAAGTAATAGAGGAGACGCTGAGGAGCCTCCAGAAGATCCCAACCAACATATTCACAAAAGACGTGGTTTACTTGCCAACGCCATGGATTGGTATTCGACTGCCAGGTCCGGGACACATGAATTACCAGGCCATACGGAATATATGAACAGGAGGAAGTCTTCTAGATTCTCCGACATGTATGGCTACTCTAGTGCTCTCTCTAGCAGGCGGGGTTCGGATTACTCTCAGTGCTCTATAGGTTCGGAGATGTTAGAGCCAGATGATCCTGTCGTTACCGGTAAATCTGCGAAGCAACTGGATGATCAAGAGGACTTGGAAAAGAATACTCTGCGTCAAATGGACTATAGGACTCGTAGGAAGCACATTCAAAGAATTCGCATACAATTCAACATATCCTGTAAGTGCACTGTTCCTCGTGAATTATTCCTATCCACTCAGTTCCCTTTTTTAGCTATGAAACATCGTCATGAATTTCTTCTAAAACTTGCTCGCGCTTTGATGACATTTGGCGCACCCTCACATCGGATAGAGTCTCAACTAGTGGCTGCTGCTCGGATTCTCGAAGTTGAGGCGGAATTCATTCACTTACCAAGTGTTATCATCTGCTCTTACGGAGATCAGGATCTTGGCTGCTCGGAGACTCATTTTGTAAAATGTGGAGGTCGACTCTCTTTGGGAGCTTTACACAAGGTTCATCTGATATATCGCTCTGTGGTCCACGACGAAATTAGCGCAAAGCAGGCCACAAGCCAGTTGGAGGCGCTGTTAAATTCTCCCCCGCCGTACTCCGTTCCCTTCCGTTGTTTACTGGCTTTTTGTCTCTCTGCATTGATCTGTCCTCTGGCGTTCGGCGGCTCGTTTGCTGATATGTGGATCTCGGGAATGTCTGCTTGTGTCTTGGCCTTTTTACAACTAAGAGTAGCAGAGAAAAGTGCATTATATGCCAATGTATTTGAGTGAGTCAAATAGTGCTTATTGTTACCTCCTCCTTGTTTTATTGAATATTTTAGAATCACTATATCGATACTGGTGTCCTTCGTAGCTCGAGGACTGAGCAGCATTCGTAGTCAGATATTCTGCTATACTGCGATATCTTCATCTGCGATCATCGGAATTCTTCCAGGCTATCTGATTCGTGCGCTTCACTGTCCAGTCCCTTATAACCCAAGTGTCTAACTTGCAAGCTTTGCAGTAAGCAGTTCCCTTGAGCTCGCTTCAAAAAACATTGTATGCGGTAGCGTTAAAATGGTGTATGCGTTGATTTATACGTTGTTTCTGGTAATGTCCCGAGCGACCTTTCAACATCGTTCGCAACTCACTCCTCTTGTACAGGGCTTCGGATTACAGATTGGAAACGATTTTTACTTACTCTTTGATCCAACTGCGCGGCGTAGACTTGATGAGCTTGCTGCCAGCCTCAGTTCTACTGTTCTTCTGAGTGGTACTTGGCTCTCTGATAATGGAACCGACGGATCTGGAATTCCACTTAATGGCACCTGGACCTTCGCTCATAGCGTGTCACCTCAGGACGAAGACATCATCAATGGTTGTTATCGTCCCAAAAGATTTCCGTGGTACCTTCAACCTTTCCCAATCTGGACGGCTGTCATCATTGTACCCTTGTTTTCTACCCTTTCGTCCTTAGGAAATTTACAACCTCTGAGGAGCAAACAGCTGCCTGTCATGGTTGTTATATCTTGTTGTTCCTATGCCTCAAACAAAATTGCCAATCACTACATTTTCAATCGGTCAGACGTTGTCTCGGCTATAGGAGCGTTTACGGTTGGCTTACTAGGGAACGCATATTCCCGTCGCATGGGAGGGACAGCTTTCACATCCATGGTGACTGGTGTTTTGTTTCTCGTTCCTGTAAGTGCATAGGTTTCCTTGATCAGAGGTGACGATTCTCATAATGAGATGTGTAGTCTGGGCTGTCCCAAGCCGGTGGAATTACAGCCAATGGCAATGGCATTGATATTGGAGGAGCCATGATCGCCGTGACGATTGGAATCACTGTGGGTTTATTTATGAGTCAGGCGCTAGTCTATACCTTCGGGTCGAGGAAGAATGCTGCTGTTTTCTCTTTCTGAAGCTGTGCATAACAGTACTGTTGATGAATAATAACGCATATCTTCTTGATTCGTATATCGGAGAAAACCTTTAGATGTCTATATGATATAAAACTAGAACATGACAGCCGGAGAGTTTTCGATTCCATCTATTGAGACTTTGTGGCCCACCAGCGTTCGGATATTGTTGATACCATATCTATGAGTAGACGTTTGAATTCAGACACATTTCTGCACGACCGACTGTGGAAGAGCATACCGAATCATAGTGGGTCTTTCAAGACTGAGACCCCATCCGTGTACTCGCACATCTTTGGGGAAGCCCATAGGTTCCAGCATCTCAGGACGGAACATGCCACTGTTACCAACTTCTACCCATCTGTCCAACATGGGATGGAATGCGAAGATTTCAAGAGACGGCTGGTTACCAACGTTAGTGTACCGTTAACGGTTTTGCTGGAATAGGAGAAAAAACCAACCTCGGTGTAAGGATTATAAGCAGGCTTGAAGCGCACTTTCTCGATACCCATCTTTTGGAAGAAAACTCGCATAAAACCTGGACAGAGATTGTTCAGTGTTCACCGTTGTATTTAAAAAAAAATCAAACCAGTGCAAACGAACCAATCAGATCAGCTAATGTCAGATTGCGATCAGCGACAACCCCCTCTACTTGATGGAACTCGGCAAGATGTGTGGCGTCCATAGTTTCGTTCCTGAAGACTCGGTCAATACTAAACAATTTCGCCGGTCGGAATCCATCGTCTGTCTTTCCCGAGGCATCAGCAGTGCTTGTTCCGTGTGCAAATTCTTTGCTATCGTCCTCAATGGATTCACCGCGACATTTGGCGGCGAGTTTATAAAGCATGTGGGCCGACGATGCAGTTGTGTGGGTGCGCAGAAGTAATTTGCTTGATTCTTCAGGGGACCAGGGAGCTCTGTACCCAGCGGAGCCGTATCCTCCGTGTTCGTGAATCGTTGATACGCGTTTGTAGTAGTCGGCATTCGGAGGAAGAGACTCCTTGGGATCTAAAACATAAAGTCATGGCTAGAAGGAAAGGGGGATGATGATCAATACCTGAGAGGTAGAAAGTATCTTGAAGATCTCTGGCGGGATGCTGCTGCGGAACGAACAAAGCGTCGAAGCACCAGAAACCTGATTCGACGAAAGATGACGTAGGCATCTCAGCGAAGCTGTACTTTATCAGCGTTTTATCTTGTAGAGATTAACAGATCACTCACCCCATTTCTAAGAAAATATTTCGGATTTCTTCTCGCACTTTCAGCAAAGGATGTAAAGCTCCACCGGAAGTGGGGATTCCTTCAGCTTCGAAGTTATACTTCTTGTAGGTTGCTGTCTTCCACGATCCACTAGTAGTTGGGCAGTATTAATATTAAGCCTGAACGATTTGTAAAATTAGTCACTTACGAAGTCAACATTTCTGCGGTGAGATCAGTCTCAGGTTTGGCTGTGGATGTGCTGAACTGGGTCCCCTTGAGAACAGTGAACCATTGACCCTTCCTGTTGGAGAATTAGTCTGGCTCAAGACTTGAAAAAGTTCATTACTTTTGAACAATGAGCTTCCTCTTCCTCAGATCGGCAAGGACTTTCTCTCCTGCTTTCAGCGTTCCAGTGCTTGAGATTTCTTTCAGGTCGATTTGTGTGGTATCTTTGATTTCTGAAACCTGTACCTTTTCAATGTCGTAGTCCAGATGAGTTTAATTGTCACTGACTATTTTCACAAGGCCATCTCCTTCCTTTCCGATCCATCCATTTTTGAATGCCCTTCCCTGTCCAACCTTTGCAGTCTCATCTCCGATCTCTTTTTTCAGTTGCACAGGGGTCATTGGTGCGCCCTGTCCTTTCGGAGGGAGTACAAACCAGACACGGGCTTCATGTGAACCTTCTTTCAATATCTGAGCACCTTCGGCTGTGGGGACGTGAGTTACGACTTCGTGAGTTTCATATTGGATCATCTAGAGCCATAAACATTAGTTACTATAGAAATTTATGAAAATACGCATTTACATCGCGGCTTAAGAGAGAATTAAGCGCTCCAAGGATGATAATTTGATCTTCACTGGTCGATGCAGGAGCCGCCTGACCTGGAAGGACAAGAGATCTTGTATCATGGATTGTGGTCTGAGAATCGAGAGTATCCAAGATGAGTTGTTGTAATTGTTCTGACATCGTGCAGATGATGTAGAGGTGGTAGTCTGCGGTGAGCACCAAATTCAGGTCGATATCTTTTGCGATCGCGCCAAGCGACGGCTTGACTCGATAATTAGTATAAGCACGTGATCCTTCTGACAGCCTAACTTTAAACGCCGGGTTGCCGGGGAATAATATCATGAGTCTGGTTAACCCCGCCTTCGACACTTTACTCCTTTCTTCTACCCAGTCACTATGGCTTCCATACCGCCAATACTTGAAGAGGCTTGGGACAGCTCTCAGCCGCGTCTTTCTCGAATAAAAGATGTTTTATCCTCCAATGATTCATCAAGCCCACGTATTATACGCGTCGGGCAATTGGATTCGGAACTCCTCGACCAAGAGCTTGCACAATTACTTCAAGAACCAATTAACAAAGCTCTATCTCTCATCAATGTATGCACATATAACTAATCTAAAAGAAGATATGTTCATGGACAATAGTCCTCCTTTAGGTCGCGTTTGGAACCCGAGTTGAACCTTTTAATACACCTCTCGCTGTATAAATTATCTATTTGGGATACTGGCGCAAGCTATGGCGCGAAACTTCAAGACCTGCGATACATTGTCCCTAACACGTCTTCGAGGCGATTAACTCGCAAGTATTTTGTATGTTTTATGATTCTAGTTCTCAAAAGGCTGGGTTTACAGCATCCGGGCTGCCGCGCAACGTCCTCTTAATGCATGGTCTTTTGACCTCCATTGTCCCTTATCTCCACAACCGCTTCCGAACCTATGCTCTCTCACATGCATGGCCAGATGCACCATCTGCAGATCGCCGTCGTAAGATATGGGAAGCCCTCAGTTCTCTGGAATCTCTTCACGGGTTACTATCTCTTGCAAACTTCGTTGCATTTCTGTGGGGTGGAAGGTAGATCATGGAGCTCTGCCTCAAATTTGCCATGGAGCTTACATCGCCACAGGTATAGAACACTGGCGGATCGTCTTCTCCGCATGAGTCTCGTGCCGTCAAGAAGATCAGTCAAGCGCGATGTTAGCTATGAATTCATGAATAGGCAGATGGTCTGGCATGCATTTACCGTAGGTGATTCTTATTTGCCCCATACCACCTTACTGACATGGGCGTGCAGGAATTTCTATTATTCTTGCTCCCCTTGATTAGCGCAAGAACGATTCGAAGAAGATTCTACCGGATAACATCGTCACTGTCTCCTGCTGCTCTGTCCTCCTACCCGCTCATTAAGAAATTCCTCAAACTAAAACCCAATTCTACTGAGAAGGGTTTTAGCAACTCGTCAAAACGTGGCAAATACTGGTCACTATCGCAGGACCAATGCGCCATTTGCTTCGAGAACGCCAAGTTCAACTTGAATGTATCTGAACCTACGAATCTCTTTACCTCTCTTGCGGCTAGTTCTTCGTCATCCGAACTATCCGAACAAGACGCTGGTTCAGAACCACCGGCATACCCAATATACAACCCATACCAAACTTCTTGCGGCCATATTTATTGTTACCATTGCGTTGCTGAACGCATGTTACGGACAGCAGATGAAGCGGATGACGATCTCGGGTGGGAATGTCTGCGCTGCGGTGACTACGTTAAAGACACCCATCGATATGTCATAGAAGTTGTAGAAAGCGAATCAAGCGAAAGTGATTATGAATTCAGCAGTGATTTGGATTTAGGTACAGACTTATCGGGTTCTATGGGAAGCTATAGCGAATCGGGTCTTTCTGATGATGGTTAAAATAGTGCATGTACGATATAAACGGAAAAACCTTGATAAATGCCGCAAGAGAATTGTACATTGAAGAATAGTGTTGTGCAGTGGAGTGAAGAAAAATGTACAGGTAACAAATTATCCGCGTGCTAGAGCGTCTTGTATCTGTTTGAGGACGGTTGGATCGGCACGCTTGATGTAAGCTTGGAAATTGACAGATCCGCATACATTTTCCGCCTCTCTGAGCTGTTCACCAACATATGGTACGAGAGGAGTTGATCGTATTGGGTCCCGTTGATAAACCTGTTGAACATCAGCAACACTTATCTATTAACAACTTGGCACGAATGTTACTCACCGCTTCACGACGGTTATATTCAGGCGTTCCTTCAGTTTCACGGAAATATGATTCAGGTGCCTTATCCAGCTCCCAGAAACGAACCAAACTTGTAGGAGAAGGAGGTTCGTCACTGATCCGATTGTTAATTATTTTATTTTCTCCTGCTAGATAGGGTACTTACTCAGATTCCCGGTAGGATGCGGCCTGTTCTTGTGCCTCTTTCAGTTCTCCAAATACGTCGAGCCAAAGGTTGAAAATTTCCCCTGGGATTCGGTTGAGGACTTCGGGGCGTGCGGTGGAAACTAATGCAGCGATTCCCATCGCCACTAACTTGCGATGTCTCGGCTCACTCATATTATCGAACTGAGCTGCAGGTTAACATGGTGACAGCTGCTAATTAACTTTGAACATACCTTGCCCCACCATTGGTCCAAGAAGAGATCATATAATACAGCTTCGCTCTGATTCACCACAGGTGCAGCAGCTGATAAAAGCTGGAGGAACATTCGGCGGTCTGACATGATGATGCGGGCGAAAAGATAGACGTGCTCAGTCAGCAGAAGTGTGTCCCCCTAGGAAATAAAAGTATCATTGGTGTTGCTCATGATCACTACGAAGAACTTACCTCGCCAGCGACCATTGTCTTCAATAGATAAGGGAAAAGTCCCGATGTATGCAATGCTTCTCCCCATAGTTCTGAAGGACCCAACTGAACTAGAAGACCTATTGACTGTAATAGCTCTTTCGCGTTCAGATCAATGATTCTGCTCGAAAAGGCAGAGAGGTAAGCCTCAAAAAGTTCTTTAGCATGTGTCTGTCCAAATCAAACATCAGACCAGTTCAGGAGGACATTTGTTCTTGAAAAAGTTACTTGGAGTATGTAGATAGCGTCCAACAAGAAGTAAGATTCCACAATTCTTGTGATGCTTCCCAGCAAATCCAGATTAGTTGCCAAAAGAGTGATGGCTTCCGGCATAATGTCCCGCAAGCATGGACTACCGTCATTATTTGTCACTAAAACAGTATTGCGCAACGCGCTTGTCCACAGATTCAATGCGTCATTGTCCAATTGTACGATGGCCTAAGCAACTATCAGTAGATGCTAAAAACACAAACACCGTAACACTCACAGCAGGTGCTAAGCTTTCACGGACCAAAGGCACGACTAGAGATCCCAGTGTGCTTGAGTTTTCTTTTACAGCCTTGTATTGAAATGGTGAGTGTCATATGCCGAGATCTGCCAGAATGAGCTTACCTCGACAACTTTGGTCACTGTAACAAGTAACGAAGCTTTAAACAAGTAATCTCCTTCAGCAGACATCCCTAAATGTAGTCAAAAATGAGACACGCAAAACAAAGATTATGGCGTTGCTCACAGAGCTGGGGAATGGGCTCCGTTATGATGTTCATAAAAGGTAAGATCTGTTGAATGAGCAGTTAGACTCGACAATTGTGGAAAATCAAGCTATCAGTACTCTGATACCGGATTGCTCGATGATGGTATTGAGACTTTCATCTACTTTACGTTTGCTTTCAAGGGTATCAGCCTCCGCCATGATTTGAATAAGCTGGGGAACAACAGTAGCTAGGTAGGGTGCAAATTTATCTGGATTAAAATCTAGAACCTGATATTAGGAAAAGGTCAAACGATGCACTAAAACCGAGCTATATAAGGAAGACACACATCAACGCATTCACGCAGCGCTGAAACAGCTGTTAGCCTCACGACAGCATCCGTTCCAGGTCCTCGGTCTTGTAGAAGGTATGCAAGTACGTCCCATATTTTGGTATCGTTCGGCTTTGTACACGAATCTGACACCCACTTCCCAATGAGCCATGCAATGCGTCTCTTGATGATTGGGTAGCTGGTGCATTTGATGAGTGCTTTGTACTCACCTGACAACAATAATAAGATACATACTTGGGATTAGTTTCACGAGCTTCAGGCGCGAAAGTGGTCTCCAACCAGGTTTCAAAATCGAGCACGGTTTTCAGGCGGGAAGCGCAACGGCCTATGGCACAGTACAGGGCTTCCTTCTGGACCACAGCTTCAAGATCCACAGTTGGTTGTGCTGAGAAAAAATGTGCATGTTTGGTTTAAAATTAAATATTGTCAGCGTCAAAATAGATAACTCACGAGCAATCTGCGTGAACGTCGTAGCTAAGAGGGGCACGACAAAATCAGGGAATTGGTTGCATAGTTGCATTAGAACCCTTTCAGCACATGCCTGCCCAGATCGTGAGACAAAACTCTTGGATGAAATCACTAGCATGCTTACTCTAATTTCATATTCCCATTGGTCATTTTCTTTATCCTCTAGATGTACCCATTCTTCAGGATCCGCCATCCAACTTTCAAGGTCTGTAGTATTCAAAGGCATGAATCGTGTAACGAGCAAGCGGACCGCATTTTCAACGAATTCTTGAGATAACGCTAAGGGAAACATATTACAATCAAACTTTGATTTTTCAGCAAAAGAACTTAAGACGTACTGTTCTTATTTGGAATACCATTCCTTCGAAGCGGTGTCCATTGCGATAGACTTTCTTTGAATAAAACCATTCCTTGCACCAAGAACCTAACAGGGTATAATGCTTCATCTGAATCTGGAGGATTCTTCAGCTTCGTGGATCAAACAACAAACATGATAAGAAACGCAACACCAACCAGTTACAAAATTCTGAGGATAATTTGTTGAATCCACGACCTGAGACCAATAGAAGAGGATTAGATCACCAGAAACAGGTAATTGCACGAAACGATCTGGCGCGAGCTGCTGGAGGCGGCGGAAGAACTTCCCAAACGTCCTGAGGTGCCTGGTCAAGACGGATATAGTCTTTCGCATCTGTGAATCGGCCGCAAATTCATTCTGTAAAAGTGACAAAACGATATGTTTTCGAGTTTCTGCAAGAGCTTTGACCTGGGTAGCTGAGCTGATAAAAAGTTCTTCGACCTATAATGATACGATCAGGATAGATCTAGAAGAAGAAACATATGAATATACCCATGCCATATTGCGTTGGAGTTCTTCTGGGGACAGCCTTCCAAGCTTGTTCCAAAGCCATGTAGACATTTTGATTAAGCATTTATAGACCATGTGGCCAAGTAAAATATTGTCATGAACTCTTTGGGAACCAATGGTTTGAGGGGTCATATTTTCCGTAGAAAAGTTGTTTGACATGGTCGAGTAGTAGCCATAGAGTAGGCCTCGCAGTTGTTCCACCATCTAAAAATATTAAACGGTAATTAAAGCGACTGTCAAAATATAATTTTACCTGAGCCATCGTTTTAAGTCCGTTGGGCATTTTAATGCTCGAAAACTCTTTGAGGATACCATTTAGAAGCTCTAAGCTTCGGCGCAGTCTTAATGTATCTCTCGGGTCGTCGATCATAGAAACATATCGTTTTTGCAGGTTAGCGTCGATAATTTTAATGAGGTCGTTTATAAGAGTGGGCCTAAGGTTTATGTGAATACAAATACAAAACCAGTCAAAAATGAACACGAGAAACTGACCATTGATTGGGAAAATCCGTTCGGGCCAATTTCACTACTACGATTTCGTTACACTCAGCGATCTATGAAGATGTATTAGATGGAATAATGATCCGACTAAAAAGGCCAGTAAAATACCAACACTGTCAACTTCTTCATCTACGAACAGCAGACATCTTTCACGAATCCTTGCTCTATGATCATCGGAAAGCAATCTACGAATCATATAAATAACCTAAGATGTATGATGTAGTTATTATATCAGGACGTACTTCCGCGACCTCCAATGATGTACGACGGCGTTTTTGAACTGGATCATTGCTTGTTGTCTGATCTCTATCGGGATTTGCTTTCTTGATGCTATGTCTTGAAGAGCATCATAAGCACCGAACATTTCCAGGATTTGCTTAAGACGTTGACTAGAAGCTTGCATCCGGGCGATATCTTGTGAAGAAGCGCCAACAATAACTTCATATAGTTCCTCTGGAGATACTGTCTCCACGGGCACGCCCATTGCATGCGACCTCGTGGACGTATCCATGGCCTAGCGAGTGACAAGCTTCTGTCCCAATCGAAAGACGAAATACGAGCTGCGTGCCAGTTACTTTTGGGACCTAACCAAATTCAGAATCAAGCGATCGGGGGGAACGGCGATGTTGCGCAGTTTATAGTAGTTCTCAGCAGATAACAGGTTCTATGGAAGAAATATCAACTTGGATGGATGATGAGAGTAGGAGATAGTTGTTAGACAATTGCAGATCTTCATTAAGATTCTTCCTTGATTCTTCCACAACATTTGCAAATAACGCGTCGCGTTATGATGATGTGACTAAGTGACTAAAGCTTCATTTGACGAATTTCTCAACCTCAACTTATATGTCATTTCGGTGGCAGAGGCTCTCCATACCACTGAGGACATTGCACAAAAAGAATTTAGTACAACCGTTATCGACCATGGTCCTTATATCCTCTCCACATGGGACGCGTAGGAAGATTGACGTTGGCGAAGAAGTCATTGATGATTCTGAGCCAGAACGAGCGGAAATTCGAAGGCGTCAACGAAAAGAGCCACAGTACACACGAGCAGCTCCATCCGTATCGAAAAAGCCCAACCTCAAAGCGGCACTGCCAGCTCAACGACAAATTGTTATTGACCCTGATATAATTGAAATTTCGAGTGGTATGTTTTCGGCATCGAGGACATCAGTACTTCAAATGAATCACCCTTTGTAGATGAATCTTCATCCTCTAACGTCGGTGATGACGAATTAAACAATATTCATAAGGGTTCTTCAACAGGTATGTCATCTTTCTTATTATACTGAGCACACGCATTTGTGTTAATGCTTTAAAGGCAGCCGTGTGCAGAAGAACCTTGAGGACCCATCTAGCTCCAATCAAATTGCCAGTACTTCAGGCACGATGAATATCGCCCGCTTCGCCTTTCCTGCTCCCGCCTCGAGACAGAAGTCAATTACGGCTGCAATGACCACAGCAAAAACACAAACAATGCCAATAGATGAAGTAGTCTGCGAACCTCGTTCAACCACCAGGGTGCCACCTTCACTTGAGTTTTCAAATTCTGACCTAGACAAAATTTCTCGATGTGTGTCCTGCGATATCGCTTGGACTACGCGAAAAACTGCTACACAGAAAATGACTCACATACGAAGCTGTTCGAAGAAGCGAGGTCTGCAAGAAAAGACGATCCGCCTTTCGGTGCAAGAACAGGTCAGCAAATATAAACCTGAACCGAAGCAGAACGACAAGGGCAAGCAGAAAGAGTTATCCTTAGAGTATACAATTCCTACCAAGCCAAACACGTTCTTGGAAGATGTTGTTGGGGAAGCTGCACCTAAAAAGAAAGCTAAGCGGCGTCATGCTGAAACGGTACTAGCTAGTGTCTCTTCCACAAGAGATGCGATCTTGGCTCGAGCAAAAGACATACTCAATGCATCCACACTCCATTCATCTCACCTAAACGACCTCAATGATGATCTACGTCTTTTCTCTCACGACGATGCAGATAACAGTTTACCGTGTTCTACACAACCTTTTGGCCAGAGCTCATTGGCTATAAGACAAACAGCATCATCGAGTGCCTTATTCTTTTCTGACTATGGATTGTATGATGGCATGAGCGTTGACAATGTCGAGAGTTTACCCGTTCTTATTCAAGAAACTCGGGAAGTTCAAAGTCAACTGTACGTTAATTGATGCCTTAGTCGTCCCCTAGCTATATCTCAACTAATATGTATATACCTTTTGTCTCCCAAACATGTTTTCCAGCCTTGACAAGCATGAGGCGCTGTCGCCTTCCGCCACGGAAGCTTTCTCTCCAATGAATATCCATACTTCTTTTTCGTCTTCCGAAGTCATAGACATGATACCTCACCATACTCCACCTATAACCAGATCCACTTCTCCGCCTTTGCAAGCCGTTGACGTTAGTTCCTCGTCAATCGGTTCTCCCGATCCGTCGCCAGCCACATTCCTCCCCACATCACTGAAAACAAGTAAATCGAGATCTCGATCCCCTTCTCCATGCTCTTCTCTGGTTAACGAGCTATCTGCCCTGGACTTATCGTCTCCTATACAAAAGCCTAAGAAGATTGCCAAGGAAAAGAGCCCGAAGAAAAACACTAAGGGAAGGGCAAAGAAAGGAGTTGTCTTCGGAAAAGATTGGGAGTCTCACATGCAAGGACACATACTCAAAGATCACGATTTATATATGCGTATTCTACGTCTTGAAGTGAGTTTTTAACCACTCCCCCCATCGGCAGCTCACTGACACCGTTTAATAGCCTGTAGATCTAAATGTATTTTGGGAGTCAGCCAAACTGTTCCATTCACCGGCCGATACCAAACTGAAGGCAGCACTAAGGCTTTACTTGGACAGCAAGGTATGTACCTTTTATTTGGGAGCGGTAGATGTAGTCTAATTCAACAAAGGCAATTATCTACTTTGAAGCAGTAACATGGGGAAGGCGATGTCGATAAACATACTCTGCCAATAATAAAATACACAGACGACAATCAAATACCCTATCTAGATCTAATTAATTACTTATGATAATTTATATATTATTTCTGCCTAGATTTGTCACAAAGCAGCCTCGGATAATCCAGCGACTTCAATTACTCCTCCAACTAGATGCAGACTCCCTGCAACCAAGGCCTTCACAGGACGTTTTATATCCTCTACCACCTTCACAGCATTCTCTATGGATGGCAAAACGTGGATACGGTCCTCTCGGAACGACGGGAAAAGAGAGGTCCACGCTGATGCTAGCGCCTGTTGCGTTTTCAATTCAGCCAGGTCTGACTCGGATATCGCCTTGCTTGTGAGATCTAAGCGGGAAATGAATGATCAGAGATACAGCACAGTTTTTACGACATACCGCCTTTGAAGTGGCCATCAGCGTACGTAACGTTGGCGCAGAATATAACATGATCAAAAAAGTCGGTAATATCATCTCTATTTCTTCCATGTATTGCAAGCTGCGAGCGAATGCCTTCTCCGACAGTACCCAGGAAACTATCGCCAGAGCGGCCGCTTGTGCAATTAAAGATGAGAATTCTTGAAGCTTTCCTGTACGGGTTTAGATGAACTGGGATGAAGGATTTTTAAAAAAACAAAGGGAATTGTCGCATACTCATCGTCCGTGTTAGCAGCTGAAATCCCAATTCCCGGAGTAACAAACCACTGCACGCAGCATTGCAAGCTCTCAACTGTATGTGCTCCATCCAAGTACCAAGTGACGCCTTCGCGTTTCGGGTCAACGACAGTCTGACACCGGCCGGGCCATTTAGTTTCCACTAGGCCTTCCACGAAAGATCTTGGTACGCCTTGAGCCTCTATGGTATTTGGTTCCTTCAATTGTATAAACGATCTCGCAAGTTCTACCGCCAAAGCTGCATTCTGTACTTGATGTTTTCCAGACAACCCTTTGAGACAAACAAATTCAGAATGTAATGTGCATATCACTAAATTCACGCAACCGACCTAACTTGAGCCCGGAAAGCTCAGAGTCCGCGGTCACGAATTTTAAGCTTGCAGCCTGAAACCGAGTTATAATTCGATGCACCCCCGAATAACAAGATATCAACATGCCTTCAATTCTTTTGCACGAGATTCAAGCATCGTCATGCCTTCCTTCGGCTGTTGGACAGTAAACGCTACAACATCTTTCTATTGGCACAACATTGAGTGCCAAAGAAGTCCAGCGAGATTAGACCTGCTCACCTTAAAAATTCCGCCTTTCTGCCACGCAATTTCTGTTAAGGTCCTTCCCAGAACGTTGACATGGTCGATCCCTAATGCTGTGATCCCAGTGACAACGGGACTAGGCACAATATTGGTACTGTCATACGTCCCGCCGACTCCAACCTCAAGTACGGTCGCATCCACTTTGAGTTGCATGAAGACATGGAAAGCCATTAACGTGACGAATCTGAAATATCCTGGCATTGGTGGTGTAGTGGGTACTTCCATCTAGTCATACTTTAATCACCAAAGAAATATAGTATCCTTTGTTACTCACCTTGTTATTTTTAATTAACCTGTCCCAGACTTCGAAAAAGTATTTAGCGAATTCCGCCTCTGATATAGGAACGCCATTGATTCGTATTCTCTCCCTGACCGCTACGAGATGCGGCGAAGTGTATAGACCTGGTTTCGGGATGACCGATTAGCAAAATATTCCTTTTTTAGTCTCGATGTTCTTATCTGACCTGTTTTCCACCCAGGCTTGGCATGTCGAATTATGGACTCGGTGAATGCACTCGTAGAACCTTTGCCTTTCGTTCCTGTGATATGGATAACGTTGAGAGAATTGAGTTGTTCAGGCTGGAAGAGTTTGAATACATGTATTCAGAAACCAAGGCGTGTACTTACGGTGTATCCTATCCTATCGAGGTACTCCAGCATCTCCGGAATGGCAAACTCGCTTGAGCGACCTCCGGATGCTCGAACAGCTTCGAGGGTGGCTGCATTTGACTGCAGAGAGTTCAAATGTTCGACGGCTTCTTGGTAGGTCTTTGTAGACATGGCTCTGGTGTAGGGATGGCAAACTGTTCGGACTTGGAAGAGTGAGCTCCTAATCGATGCCAGAGCTTTAAGTCTTTGCCATTTCATCGTCAAGTATAATTTTAAAATGGCAGGTCACGATATAATCACGACTCACGTCGTGATAATGTGACTACTCCCGGAGCCCGATCGATCACCCACTCCGGAGTCCGGGGCGGGTGCAATAGTGTTATTTTCGGTCACGAGTCACGAGACATGTGACCATCCGCGGTTCAACTTGGAAGGCAGTCGCGCCTTCTTTCTTTTCTCTCTCCACAACCTTGTATAACATTTGTTCTCATTCTCATATTTATTTGTAAGTATATGCTCATCAGATTATTTGACTCCATATTATCATCTATAGAAGAAAAGGAAGAAGAAGAAGAATTTGGCGATTTGATTTCAAGCCACCTATTTATCAATCGGAATCGCGATACGATACGCTCATTATCAATTAAACTGTAACATTAACGGCATCTATGGAAGCTTATTTTCCTGTTGTATCGAAGGCTAGAAAAAACATCAAGGGGAAAGGTTTAGAGGGCACGAACGCGCTTGACAAGAAAGCCTCAATCCACCATGTTAAGCAACCAGACATTCTAAAAACTGACTCATGCAACTTTGAGTCAAATGGATTTACCTTATCTGGCGCACTTTGTTCTTCCAAGATAACTCAAGGGCTTTTGAAAACCCTTTCAGATGTCTCCAACCCAATTACACATTCTGACATTTACCAAAGATCGGGTAGACATCCTCATGTTTCCTATTCGAAGGGCTTTACTTATGACGATCTTTTTGCAGATCATATCGTCTCATCTGCTACTGGACACCAAGTATCAGAGGGTCGCAGGGATCACTCT
>Ga0247779_1000684_pt1 | contig 19107 bp, 30 predicted proteins | sample UWRJL221509R5_FD_179925 | JGI IMG/M metagenome (GOLD analysis project Ga0247779, IMG submission 179925) | Plant litter microbial communities from Arlington Agricultural Research Station in Wisconsin, United States - UWRJ-L221-509R-5 | ecosystem: Environmental > Terrestrial > Plant litter >... | reverse complement strand
CCTATTTTCCAAATTACAAATTATTCTGATGCTATATGCTCGAGTTATTAACATTATGAGCATCGAGAAGGCAGATAAAATCGTGGGAAATCCCGTGATGGACCATCACTTTTGGTACCCACAAGTATACGTACTTTCAATCTTTACTTTGAATGCGACTATTACGACCACATCTACATAGACATCTCAGGCTTTAGCCACTTACTTCTCGGAATATTACCTAAGAAGGTCTCGCAGAAAGACGAGGCTATCGGACGAACCTATCAGTGGCACTTAAAGAAAATGCCGGTTTTGTCAAGGTTTTGTCCTACGTATGTTATATCTCGCTTTCTGTTTCCATGAGGACAGTACTTACGACTTATTCGTTATATGCTAGTCCGTCGCGATAAAAAATATACATGCTGAAATGTATATCCTGAAACTGTCTCCAACCCCACGGCATGGGGTTTAGCTTCGCAAGCATGGCCGGAATATCGTAAACTGCGAACCTGTTTGATGTTTACCCCCGACGCCGGGAGCTGGCGCCTCAGTATCCAAGGATCCGCGTCAGTTTTCTCCGTATGGGACTTAGGCGCCTTCGGACAGGGCATATATATATATATATATATCTAAGATGTGGATGCTCTGCGGACTGGACTTTCTGGTCTATCACCTAGACGTCATGAAGAATCTACCTAATTCTACTGTCTTTTCACTTGGACTCACCTGGGTATCAATTCTATCTACCCCTCTCATAGCCTATACTTTGTTCAAGTTACTAAGGTTCCTATTCCCTCGAGAAAAACCTTTCGCCAAGTTGCCAGGCCCGTCACCAAAATCTTGGGCTACAGGTAAATCGACTGCGCTCCCTGTCTATATCTTTACTTATTCGAATATCAGGTAATTTGCTGGAAATATTCAACGCCAAAGGTCTCTCTTTTCATCAATCCCTTGTGGATATATATGGAGGAGTTGTTCGCATTTATGGTTTCTTTGGAGTATGGAAATCGAATTTGCAGTATGGCAAATCACTCAATATGTTTATTAGGATGAACAACTTTATGTTTCCGATCCTCGAGCCCTACAAAGCATTATGCTCAAGGATCAAGATTGTTATGAAGAAACCTCCGTTTTTACCGAGTGAGTCCCATCGCGTAAGTATCTACGCTGCATACTAAAGACGCATAGAACAAATAAGGTCATATTTGGGCCTGGACTAGTTGCTACTACAGGCATGTTGATTGGAAAAGTGGTATCCTTCGTATTTAATATGCCCATCTAGGAGAGCAACACAAGCGACAAAGGCGCGTGGTGAACCCAATATTTGCGGTTCCACACCTGAAAAAAATCACACCAGTATTTTATGATATAGCCGAGAAGGTATACGTCGATCTTGTTATATGCTACGAGATTTTACCGACAAGGTTGTTAGCTGGCAGTTGTGTTGCACAAGGAGATCTCCGTTGAGAAATTCTCAGGAAAACTTGACATGTATGAGTGGATGTGTCGTGTGGCCTTGGAATCAGTTGGAAGGACAGTTCTGGGATATTCCTTCGATCCTCTTGATTCGCCGCATAACAATCCGTATACCTCCGCGATCAAGGACCTCATGTTTGTTTGTTTTTCTCATCCTCGCTTCTATTGCTTACCTCCTCGTCGCCGTCCCGTTTAGCCCAACGTTATTTTCTCTGGCACTCGTGCGCCAATTTGCGCCATTTTTAGTCAAGTTAGGTCCCCCATGGTTCAGACGAAAGTTGGTCGAATGGACTCCACACAAATCCGTGCAAAAGGTTATGAGAATGTCAGATGTTATGCATGAAACTGCGACGGAGATTCTCGAACGAAAACGGGAGGATATTGAGCGTACTGGCGATGCAGAGGAAGATGAGAAAGATATCATTAGCATATTGTGTGAGTCTAATCAGTCTTCATCTGGCACTCTTGTAATTCCATCATAGTACGTCAAAATGAGAAGGCAAGACAATCCGGCGGAGAACAGCTGAGCGATGTCGAATTGACCGGGCAGATGACGTGAGATAGCATTTCGTGGATTCATTTTCAACGCCTGACCTTTCTTGACAGCGTTCTGGTCTTCGGCGCACAAGATACGACCTCGTCATCGTTATCTCGCCTTCTTCATCTTCTAGCATTGAATGAAGACATACAAGATAAAATCCGCAGCGAGATCCGCTCTACGGCAGAGTTCAAGTCTGGTAGACGCATGGATTATGATACTTTAATGAAGCTTCCGTGGTTGGATGCAGCATTAAAAGAAACACTTCGATTGTATGGCTTCCTGCTCAGCAATCTCAGGAACTCGTTGCTGATGTGTTCGCAGGTATCCACCAGTACCATTTGTTCGTCGATCGTAAGTATGCATTTCCCCAAAATATCGCGGTCTGGAGTATTCATTATCGTGCTATTCTTAGTGCGGTGAAAGAGACTGTTCTTCCTTATTCGAAGTCGGAAATGTCGGAAACAGGATCCGTTCGGGTTCCTAAAGATACCATATTGTTCGTCAGCATTGCTGGGGCGAACCGTTTAGAGTCTGTTTGGGGACCAGACGCCAAACAATGGAAACCCGAAAGGTGGTTCTCGGACACTCTTAACGAATCTTTGGATCCTTCTCTTCGTCTTCCGGGAATTTATGCTAACACGTGAGTAGGGAAGATCACACAAGGCTCCTGTCTTATAACGTTACTAACTGGGGTAACCTGTGATATTTTAGCTTGTCTTTTCTGGGAGGCGGCAGATCTTGTGTGTAAGTATATGAGCCTTTAGCCGCCCCGAGTAACCTCTTCATTGATTCTTTCCCTTTTGTAGCGGATACAGGTTCGCCCTGTTGGAAATAAGTAAGTGCCTCCGTTTATCCAGCTGACCGGGGGTTTCTATAATTATTTTTATTTAGAGATCATTCTCGTAACACTTCTATCAAGGTTCAAATTCTCAGCTACGGACGAAGACATTGTGTGGAATTTGTCGCAAATTATCTCTCCTTCAGTACGCTCAATAACCTCAGACGGAGAACCTGTGGAACATAAAGGGTTACCCCTATTTGTATCTATCATCTGAATCTGATCTCGTCATAAACCTAGTCTATGGTTAAGTGTATATATGTAGTATGTTTTAAAGGTTTTTAAGCAAACACGTTTTTGATTTTGTCATTGATTTCCCCTTTTGTCATTGTAAGCATCAGGCACGTTGCAGTACGTTATATATTCTTGTCCAAGCGACTGATTTTTGTCTTTCGCAGCTTGCTTTCTTTTCCCCTTTACCCATACAACATTTTTCTTTGCATCGTTAGCCATGGAGACTTGAGTTGCCGAGGTCCATTGGGCCCTCCCCTTCTCAAGTTCTTTGTTCGCTTTCTCTGACCGCAAGGTCTCGAGAACGTCCTTGTTTCTACGTTTAAGTGCTCCAATAGCATTTTCACCAGGCACAACGAACCGCCACCAAATACTAGGTCCCCATGGAATCCCCAGAAGATTTGCAGCTCCTCGAAATCACTGCTTTGCAGTCCATCTACGCCGAAGATTTCATAGAATGCCCACCTCCCAAAGCATGGAAGGTATGTTGGGGTTCCACTTTTGCCGTATCATATCAAGAATACTTATCTGTATTTAGGGTGCGGCAAGATTACACGAATTCATTATCAGAGTTCCCCATCCCGATCCTATCAATGCGCAGAAGGTTAATTTCAATTTGCACGTAAAGTGAGTCATGCTTCCTCTTCTGCAGATCTGGCAGCCTAACGGGTTGAACAGATTCCCGAAGACATATCCACGTCTCGCATGCGCGACATTCTCTATCGACAAGCCTACAGTAGGCATCAACGATGCTCAAGTATCGAAACTTATGCATGTGATCAACACAGAGGCACAGAAGTTGAAAGGATTCGAAATGGTCTTTACCGTGCGTTGTTCTTTTTCTCACATGTCCTCGTTCTTCCTTGCTCAAAGTATGCGTTGAATCCAGATTGTCGCAATATGTCAAGATTGGCTCGACAAGAACGTCAAGCCCCCTGTTGAGGTAGTTGGATCCTTGGCTCTACAAATGACACAAAGGGCAATGGATGAAGAAAAGGTGAGCTCGTCGTGAGACCGGATCTATTTGTTTTGTTTCTCATGTAGAAACAGCTGCGGCGCGAGAAAGAGTTGGAGCAAGCGCAGTTGGAAGCATTAGCCGCCACTCGAGCTGCCGCAGAGCTGAACGAACAGATACAAGCCGATGCAATGAGACAATTCTTGGCCCAAGAACAACAATATAAATCAAGAAGGCGTGCCAATTCAGCCGCTACAGAGGTTCCCTCAGTGAGGGACGGAGACACCCCAGTGGAGACTTTCCACGATATGGCTATCAATGGGATGCATTTCAATACGGTGAAAATGTACAACCCCAGACCTTGCGAGTAATCTTTTCTGTATGGCGTGTATGTTCTCTGACACAAAACAGTCCATCTTGGTCTCGTCTACATGGCGGAGCCTATCGTCGATAGCGTTTCTTATGCAGTACCACTCGAATTATACGTGATCACCTTCGATGGCGACCATTATTCTACCATCGGAGGAAAAACCAAGTTGAACAATCTAGTGGATGATATGAAAGGTCTCATCAAAATTCGACATCCGAAGATCCTGTCAACCTATGGCGTCAAGCTTACTTTTCCGAATGTTGGCTCACCCCAGTTGATGATATTGACTGAACAAACCCCTTCTGTGATGCTCCATGACATCTTGGAAGAATGTGACTCCCTGAGAGAGGATCGAGCATCTGTGCGTATGTTTTTATACGCACCCCTATGATATACTCAATGTAATGATTAGGATTATGTGGCTCAAATTCTTACCGCTCTAGGCGAGCTTCATGAACGTGGCTTTGTTCACAGAGGTAGCCTTTCTTGAATCGACCGTGATAGTAGGACTCACGCATTTTTCGGCAAGGTATCACTACTCGTTCCATTGGTTTAGTCACAGATGGTCATAACCACAAATCGGTGAAGCTTTGCAAAGTCAATGTCTATACTCGGCTTCTCGACCTTCACAGGTCCAATTCCTTTGGACGCAGCACGCCGCTTATACCAGAGGAACCAAAACACTTCGAAGCCTGGCTATCGAGAGACGTGGATGACTCTCCCTTAACATATACCCGCTTCAGAGACATCCACGACGTGGGTGTAGTTCTATTCCAGATGTTGCTCGGATTAGATGTCTGTGAAAGGTATTACGACCCTGTTGAAGCGGTCCACAAATGTTCGTTTATTTTCTCTTTCCTTTTGAATTTAATTCATCGCCTTCGTTCTTGCCAGCTTCCATTTCACCAATTCTCGCACGGCAAGCCATGCTGATGCTGGAGGCATCAAAAAAGAACTCCGTTACCTGTGGCACCATCCTAGCTGGACTAACTGGCATAATGCAAAGTAGTCCTGTCACCACTCGGGCTGTATCCTTCCCAACACCGCATGGTGTGTTTAATATCTTCTGTATCATCTATTACGTGACTTTCTTATTCTTTGTTGACAGACCCTAGGACCCCAAATTTGAATGTCCAGTTTGGGTCTCCGGAGACACCAGATTATTTCCGTCTGACTCAGAGAACGAAACAAGTGAGTAGGTGGAAAGAAGATTGGGAAGAACTGGAGTTATTGGTGGGTTGTTGTGTCTGTCAGTACCCGAATTTATTTATTTATGGAATGGACACAGGGGAAAGGTGCATACGGCTCAGTGGTGAAAGCCCGAAATAAGATTGATTCGAGAATTTACGCTGGTATGCTGTCTTTTGACTCCTTTAAATTACTGATGTACTTATCTCATTCCAGTCAAGAAAATTCGTTTGAAAACTATGCAGAGTGATAAGATCTTCCGTGAAGTGAATGCTCTCAGTCGCCTTTCTCATCGCAACATTGTTCGTTATTACACTACGTGGGTCGAGACCCTGGAACCCACATCAGCTACATCTGCAAATTCAGATGAATCAGAAACAGATTCCTCCACCGAGGCTAGGACAACCACTGAGGAAGAGGAAGGCTTGACTTCAGTTCCGTACGCAAGCGAGCTCGATCTCCCAATTAACGGAGCATTTAACCTCGACGACTTATCTAACACAACGTCTGTGCTCGGGTCATCCTTTCCGAGCATTCACTTTACCACGTCTGCCAATAACTCAGAGGAAAGCAGCAGCAGTGAAGGCGAAGACCAGGATGAGTTTGGCGACTTGTTTAATTCTTCAAGCAAATCAAAATCGAAATCTGGACCTGCATCTTTGGTTCTCAATACACCTAAACGCACATCCTCTGAGCCGTCCATCTCTAGGACGCTGTATATACAGATGGTTTGTTTTGATTTTCTCTGGTTGTCATTTTTTTCTCAGAATACTTTCAGGAATTTGTAGAACGTCAAACGTTGCGAGAGGTGGGGACTTATCTCTCTTTTAAGATGCCATTTACAAGCTGACCTACGTTCTTCAGCGAGTTATGGAAGGTTTGCCCGATGATGAAAAGGAAGGATGGCGACTCTTTCAGCAGCTATTAGATGCTCTTGTACACATGTCTGCGCTGAATATACTGCATCGAGATATCAAACTAAATAATATTTTCATCGGTAATTCTTTTGATTTACGTTCACTAAAGTGCTATCATTCATGGTTTGTTTCCAGACATGAAGGGCGACTGCAAAGGTGAGCACATTGTATGCAATACCTTGACCATTTCTTACTTTTGTATACAATCAGTCGGTGACTTCGGTCTCGCAACATCCAGTTTGGCTGCTGTCGAACCAGCAGATGTCTCTGAAACTACTCTCGTAGTAAACAACCTCATTACCCAAGACATGACTCTTGGTATGGATATCACTGTACATTGGATTCTTGAACAGAACTCATGTTTCTATAGAGGTTGGAACAACTCTTTATATCGCGCCCGAGGTTCGCGATCAGAATAATCAACTGAAGAGAAGAAAGCTGAGGGCCCCTCGAGACCACTCAAAAGCCGATATGTATTCACTTGGAGTATGTGTCAATCACTCTACAAGGATTAACATCAGCTAACATATTTATTCAAGATCGTTTTCTTCGAGATGAATTTCAAATTTAACACAGGAGCGGAAAGGATAGCTGTCCTCGAAGATTTGCGAAAGCCTGCCATAATATTTCCTGCTAGCTGGGACCCTCATCGAAGCAGACAAAGAGAAAGTTGGTAAAGATTTGCCATCATATGGTGTCGTTACTGACTTAATTTACGTAGTCATCACCTGGTTACTCCAGCACGATCCAGCGAAACGACCTACCGCCTTGGAACTTTCTCAAAGTCCATTGATGCCAGAAAGATTGGAACAAGATCACTTCAAAAACGCGATTCGTCTAATGGGTCAGTTTCTATTTCTTAACGTTCTCGCTCATATTAACGCTCTGTGTATACTCTAGCCAAACCCGACTCGGCCCATTATCAGACTGTTTTGACGCATTTGTTTACCCAACCGCCTCGGCCCTCAAGAGCCTTTGTCTACGATCAAGATGTCGACTCCCCTGACTATGCTCCCTTGAACCAGATGGTCCACGACCAATTATGTGCAATTTTTCAGGTCCATGGCGCGGTGGATATGGAGCCTCCGCTTCTCATGCCTATCATGGACTCTGAAGAAGAGAAAAGTCGAGCGACATTTATCGACCGTCAAGGTGACATCGTAACCTTGCCTAATAGCATTCTTGTTCCATTCGCTAGGCTCGCTGCTAGGCAGAATGTCAGACGGATTAAAAGATATCACGTCGCTAATGTGTTTCGTCCGAAGTGAGTACTTCGTTACCTGTCGTTCCACTTGATAACATTTGACACATATGACTAGCCTCGCACCCGGTCATCCGAAATATACGAAGGCGGCTCTGTTCGATATCATCAGTCCGGACATCACTTCTGGTCCAACTGCAGCTGCAGCTGAACTTATTTCTGTTGCTAGCGATTGTTTGAATTTTCCTACTCTTGCGCAGAACTACGACATACACGTGTCACACTCCAAAAGTCAGTTCAAAGGCAACTTTTGTGTGCTACACCACTCATTATATTTTACTAGTCGTCGAGATCGCCCTGAGCAGGATTCCTGCAGATATACGAGCCGCCGTGGTCGATACCATTCTCCAGCAGTCGAAGGCAGCACCCTCTACCAGGCGTTCGACTCTCTTGAAGCAAGGCTTACTGCGGAGCATGGCAGATGAACTTGAGATTCTGGCTGAAGTTGGTGAGTCAAGGTGAGAATTTTTGTCACAAATAAACATTGATCTGGAATTGCAGAGGAACGCGTGGAAGACGTCGTTTTTGAACTTGAAAGAATCGGAACATCCCTGGGACTTCTTTTGCAACAACCTATCAAGGAAGTCAAGGAAGTAATACATTTTGCCAAACTTGCAGGAGTGAAGCGTCAAATATTTTTTCATCCACTCATGCTCGGGAGTCATCATACCCACTTCAAGGATGGTGTCATGGTGGAGGTGGTTAGGCGGAATAAACCTTCAGACATTCTTGCTGCAGGAGGCCGGTGCGTATGAGCAGTAAGATCATGAACCAATGAGGCTGACAGTAGTCTTCTGTCACAGTTACGACAACCTTATCGCTCGCTTCCAGCCTCTCAAGCAAAACCCGGAGCCCATCTGCGCTTTCGGAATCCAGATAGCCGTAGAGAAAATTACTGCCGCGTTAGCTTCCTATCAGAGCGCTGCATTTAAGACGTTCGTCAAGGAAGAGCGGTCATTTGGATTCTGGAGCCCAAGGCGATGTGATGTCTACGTCATTTCTCAAGAAGCGGGCCATCTACAAGAACGATTCGAAGTCGTGTCATATTTATGGCAAAACAAAATCAGTGCAGACCTGATGTATGAGTCGGGGCTCCTGGATGCTGACCATGAGAAATACTTCGACATTTGCGTAAGAGAAGGAATCTTGTAGGTGTCGACATTCAAGTACACCTAACCGGCAGGCTGATTGTGACCTTCGCGCAGGTTCACTGTCCATCCTCGCCCACGTACGGGCGGCAACCTGTTCAAGGTAAAGAGTGTCTTGAAACAGACAGAAGTCGAGCGTAAGTGGTACTTGACCGAGGAAATATTGTGAAAGGCATCTGATTCATAATTGCAGTCACCCGTCAAGAATTGGTTGGCTGGTTGCAACATCAAATCGCAGATCAGAAACGCTTAGATGTATCGATGTCGGGAACTGCTATCGCTCTTCCTGAGACTTCACCAAATCTCTCCATCATGAAAGACACAGCTACTTTACCGGACGTACACCTTGTGCTCCCTGAAGGAAAGAAACAATCTAAATCTCACAAACAAATACGCCTCGACAAAGGTATAGACCTGCTATTATTGTTTTGTATCCGTCATTTAATATTCTTTACAGCGTTTACCAAAGCCCTAGCAATAAAAAACACTTTCATGACGAAGATGCCCGTCGTTGCCGTTGATGTCGCCCCCGCTCACTTCGATGCGATGGTGAGGAATTCCTCTTGGGTCAACGACGAAGAATCCTGGAAATATATCTTATCGATGTTTCCTCCTGTACATGCGGGTTATGGACCGATGGTGCGGGAAGCTGTTCAAAAGCGTAAGCTGGAAGGGCATGCCCACGTCCTCCTCTATTCCGTTCGAGACGAGCGCATTCAAATACTCACGCTGCATTGAACCAACATGGTATCTTGACCAAACATCTATTTTCTTTATATTTTTAATGATAGAATTGCTGTTACAATTTACTATCCCAACCGATTTTGAAATAGGCATACTCAACCTCCTCTCCATCTCGCCCACTCTCTGTATCACATATTATGGTTTCTTTTTGTTTTATGACCAAATTTGATTCGTCCTCCGCTTGAAAGACTTGTTCGACCGTATTGGATTCAGCCGAATGAGTGGCACGCAAGGGAATAATTAGGTGAAAGGTTGGATTTGGATTCGACTGACAAGGCTTTCGCAGAAGTCGGAGGAGGCACGCTTTAATCCAAGCCGCGTGCTGCTTCTCGTAGATAATATCTGCTCCATAAATGACATCGAATCGTTCCTCCATTACTGCACTTAGACTGTCTAACTTGGACCAGTCCAAATGGCGCGATAACACTTGCATAGGGCCCGCATTGGACTGAATATTTTTCTCCAGGTTGGCCAAGACAGATGGGTAATAATCGGTGGCTACAATATCCACATCCATACGCAAGCGCTCGGCTACTTTCGCGGTCGTCAGCGAAACAAGACCTGTTCCAGCTCCTAATTCAAGGCATCTAGTCCTCGTCTGTCGTTGCTGAAGTCCAAAAGACCGGGGTGATTCTGCAATCATCTCCGCCATTACGCATGCACCGCCCCATGTCTGCGCGCCAACGCTCTTATAGTCTTGATTATCCAAAGGTACGTCAGTCAAATTGACTGTAAGTGGGGTTGGGTCGTCCGCTATGTTGAAATTGAATCGACGGGTTATAATTCCAGCCGATGCAGTTCCTGCGCAAATGGCGAGTAGAGAAGCAGCCTGGTCGACGAGCGTGGCCTTCTCTTTATGCTCTTGAACCAATTCTTCTCCGAATTCAGAGACTTCTTCATCATCGTCTTCTGATCCATATTGAACTATTAATGCAGTCAACCATTTCATTGAATATGACCGCTCAAATTCGTCTGTCCTCCACGCCTCTATTTCTTTAGGAAAGTCTTGGTAATTCGAGGGTTTTCCAGGTTTTCTTCGACGAGTTCCGCGGACTGGAGGGTTGTACACAAGTCGTAGATATTGGACGGCATTTTGAAGATTTTCTAGAGGGGTCTGCTTGAAGATTTTTATTGATGGCAGCTGCGACGTCGGGGGAAACATCTTGCGACTTACCGCGGAAAACCGTGACGAAACTGTTAGATAGTAGCAATCCAAATGAAGCCATAAATTTTATTTCGGTAAATTCAACGCGAAATGTCACATGCACGTGAGCTTCACGTAGCACATTAAAACATATTACGACGCGTTCGCACAATGTTCGCGACACAGTTGGTTTGAAGTGCTAGGCAGGGTTGGTGAGAAACAACCAGGAGGTCTTCGAGATACAGGAATATCAACTCGTAGTTTGCATATAAGCAAGTTTAATTCATTATTATCATCTGTCTTCCGAGTATAGATGAGTAGTAGCTACCAATTAAATTGAAAATGAGAAGTTGCTCGATACAAGTTAGTACTTGAGAAATGAGTTCATTTCCAAGTGAACAAACCTTTAGCTCCTAGTGATGTGATCACGGTGGATAATAAAGCGAGGGGGTCGCGGTTTGGTGTGAGGCAACATGTGTTACCGACTCTGCCAATGGAATATATATCAATGAATTATCGCGGTTTGGGGTAAAGATTCTGACTGTTATATTTGAATTGCGGTTCCAAATTTACGGTGGAAGAAAAGCTAAGAGGTTAGATGATTGCGGGCATACTTGATTCGTCGTGCCAGCAGGTGACAGCCAATTCACACAGTATGGTTGGTATAGTCAGAGTAACGGTTGTTCAGGACGCCTTCCAACTATGATTTTTGTGCTACTTCAATTGTTATTTTATCTTGTTGAAGGTTAGCTGCCCAGCACATACCTTCAAAAAAGGGGATTTCATCATAGTAACGACTCACTTCATATACGAGCATTGCAAATGAGAATATCTCGCCGGATAGAGAAAATATTGACATTTTGCTAGAGTATTGTCGCTGGATGGTGCAATGGAAAGCGCAAAAAAGTTCAAGTACCCGATGTTCCTGCGCTACGGAATGGTAAATTTCAGGAAAATCTACTCTCAAAGATCTGTCGTCCTGCTTAGTTAGCACAGCTGGATCCAGATTGCTAGAAGAGAACAGACGATCTGGAGCTCGAGACTACTGACCAAATTTGTCTTGGACTCTTTGGGATTCGCCTTCGTAAAAGTTGCAATCACCATTCTCCATCCAATAACTGACAATCTGCAGAACGTCTCCTGTCATTGTTGAGTCGGCGATATATTTCGTGTATCTCGTTTGATACATAAATAAAGACTATGAATCCAGTAACGCAAAATGATTATAGATTGGTTATCCATACTCAATTTGGTTTATTGGGTACACCGGACATAATTTCGAGGACAGACATTTCAACATCAAGTCGCAAATAGTGCGGTGACTTGATCCAGGAAATTTCGATTTTGCAACACCACATTGTGAAACAAAAAGTGTTTGCCCTTCCCAGGTTGGTGATCCACATAAATTGTCAATACAAATGTTTATTTTAAGATCTATCGTGCCACTTTGCCGCCTTTCTCGAGACGAAAGGGGGATTTGTCGAAATTGTTCAGTTACTTTATTGAAGAGGTGCTGATGGCTACTGTCAGCTGAAGTGAAACCCAAGGGTTGCACTTGGTAATTAGTTGATTGTCCCAGGAATCGACAAATGCCAGTGGTGGAATTGTGTGGTTTGCACAGTCGAGTAGGCCATATCTGTTGCTGGGAGGACTGGGGGAAAGGCAGTAATGGCTTAAGCGATGAAGGAGCTCATGATACGAGTGTTCCAGAAGAATCGAGGATTCCCTCGAAGGTCACCTAAAGGTAGTTTCTGCCTCGTGGCCAGCCAACTCGAGCAGCTCTTTCATATAAATAGCAGCAGACTATGAGAGGGATCGTACGTTGAGCCTTGAGTCTATGTGGCCATTCATACGCGTTGATTCTGTCAATGGCATCACGAGGGAGTGCAATTTGCAGGGATTGCTCTGGTTAAAAGGCGGTGAAATTCGGTGCAACACATTCTTACGAAAAAACACATACATCAGGCAGGGCACAGAATAAGCTACCATTGTCTCGTAGGACGGCTTCGATTTCGTTCATCATCGTCCCAGCGACGAGCCCGATGATTGTCTCGACGCCTATCCCGATATTTGTGTGCTTCTTCAACTTCTCGCCTATTAAACATGTCTCCATATCCGGAGATAGGTTCTCCAGATACAGTGCTTGGAGTGGCATTGCCCTCCATCTCACGTTTTCTCCGTCTTATAAGCTCCAGAGCTCGTTCTCTCTCCGACATTTCTCGAGAAATTCGGGCTCGTACTTCTGGTGGCTTGTCTGACATCGAAGCTGCTGATGAAGGGCGCTTGAAGGATCTTGAAGAGCCTTCGCGGGAAGCGAGCTGCTTGGTAATGGATGTTAAGGGATCATGAGCAAACTTTCGAGATTCCTCTCGCTTCCTGAGGAAATGGTTAAGGGAAGAAGATCATAGCAAATGCTGAGACGCACTTTTTATCGTCTTCTACACCCTCGTCTAGTTTATCCGTTGTCTTTTCAGAGTACCACGGTTTAAGATCTTTGGCCGAAGGTGCCAATGGGACGCCTTTCTCTGTCTCGGCTGGACCCTTCTTGGAGACTTTCATAGCTGCTGCAATCGCATTCTGTTAAAGATGTAAAGTATGTTTAATTAGGAGCGTAATATAAGCGGGGAGGGTTCACAAACCAATTCTAAGTCTTCGAATAAGTTTATATGCCCATTGGTGGTAGGTAGCGTTGCAATTTGCATAGAGCTAGTTGACACGATGTGTTTGAGGTCGTCATCGGGCCTCTTCTTCTTCTTCTTCTCGCTCTTTTCGGAAACACCTGCTTTCTCTCGCAACATGGCAATTCTGGCTTCTGCATCCTACCGAAAATTGCCAGTCAAAACATTGGAAAGTAAAGAACATCAGAGGAAGTCACATACGGCAAGCATCATACGCCCTTCTTCCTTTTCTTCCTTCAGCCGTGCTTCTTCCTCATCTTGTCTGACTCGCTCGATATTATCACGACGGTATGGATGATAAGACTTATGATGAGCGATGTTCAGCTTTCCCATGACGGCGGGTGGTGATGGTTTACAGCAAGGTTACGGTATGCAACTAAACCTTGTATTTTAGCGAGACGCGTGCGCAGCGGCACAGAGCATTGATCAATGCGGCATCAAATTCATAATTGTTCGTCGAATTACCATCTTGTTTCTTGCCACCATCAGGTCTAATGAACTTCTGCCATATTTTAGCAGGAACACACCTCTAAACAACGCCTACTGCCTAAGTGAAGCATTCTCGAAGACTTTTGGCATGTCTATCCTGTTACCCTTTCACAAATCAATTATTGAGAAGATACATGATCCCGCTACAAGCGACTTGTTGATCCTAGCTAGAGGCCTGGGACTTCGAAGAATAATATGCACACTAATGAAAATCTATGACTCTCCGCAGAACCTTGTTCTACTTGTAAATGCGACGCCAGAAGAAGAATCCGCAATCGGTGAAGAGTTGGGCATCATGGGCTGTCGAAGGCCGGGTCTGCGGGTAGTTGGCTATGAGACAGGTGGCAAGGACAGGTGCGTGCATCGTATGCTTTGGAAAGCTTGTTCTTACCCAGCATCTCATGTTCAGGCAGAACCTGTATAAACAGGGCGGCATTATATCTGTAACCTCACAGATTTTAGTGGTTGACATTTTGCAATCTGATGTACCGACGGAATTGATTACGGGTATGCTCATACTACATGCCGAAAAGCACGTATACTTGCACATATGCGAATTATATCAAAATAACCTTTTCTCTCTCTAGAATTACACCCTTGGTGCTGGAGGCCTTTATAGTCCGCCTCTTCCGAGAAAAGAATAAGACGGGATTTGTCAAGGCCTTTACTGACCAACCAGAGCATATTACAAGTGGTCTGTCTCCCTTGAAAAATATTATGAAGGAGCTCCATATTCGAAACGTTCACATATATCCTCGGTATGCGTTGTCTTGCTGCAATTCTGCTTTTGAGGTAACCAGAGATTGCAAAGCTTCCACGAAGAAATTAAAAAATCTCTGGAGCGTCGAAGAGCTGACGTGGTTGAGCTTTCCCAAAATCTGACTGAACCTATGGCAGATATCCATAATGCTATCATTCAGTGCATGAATACCACGCTATCCGAGCTCAAGCGCTCCAATACCTCTGTTTGGCTTTTGTCTCTCCACTCTGTTGGTTGAAGCTTACACAAGCCCTTCTAGCTGGATTTAGATGATTTCAATGTTGAAAATGCTTATTTCCGCTCATTTGAAATTATTGTTCGCCGACAATTAGATTCTGTTTGGCACAAAGTAGGACCGAAGACCAAACAGTTAGTCAACGACCTTGGAACACTACGGCGATTGCTCTAGTAAGTTTTTTGATTTTCACATTGGAAAGCCAATTTTTATGACGGTTCCAGCTACCTTCTAACTTACGATGCCCTCCAATTTCATTCTTATTTGGAGACTTTGATTGAGGTCAATACAGTCACTGTAACTGGCGGTGTCAAGCAGCACCAGTCTCCTTGGATGTTAACAGATGCAGCGAACATCATTTTTCAAACGGCCCAGCGCCGGTGCTATGTCATAACCTCCACATCAAAACCAAAGTCATCAGTCATCGACCTGACTGAAGATGAAGAAGCTTGGGCCGCTTTAGACGAAGCAGAGCTCGGGACCACTGCCAATGCGTCAGGTAGAGGAAAGGAGAAAGAAACTACAAAGAGGCCAAAGTGGCTTCCAGATGGACTGGAACCTGTGCTGGAAGAACTTCCAAAATGGAATCTACTTTCTGAAGTAATTCTTGAAGCAGAGGGAGAGATGATCAGACAGGAAAGCACGAAGAAACCTAACTCTTCCCGTAAGCATGCACTCTTACACAGATTCTTATCTTCTGAGCTCCGTCTAGCGCAAACAACTTCATCTAATATCGTTCTTGTAATGACTTCCTCAACACGGACTTGTAATGTGCTCACCAACTTCCTTTCGACCATGAATAGGGATGCTTTACCCGGCTCTCGCGGACGAAGTATGATGATGCTCAAGCTGCGTTCATACCTTTGGTGGAAGAAAAAGTCGAACGAAGAAAAGCAGGCGAATAAAGGACAATCCACCAAATCCAACCGCCAAAGCCCAAGCAAAAGTAAAGATCTTTTTGATACAATATACGGGGATAACGATGCCGTCAGCGAAGCTCTGAAGAAAAAAGATAAAGAGAAGGCGCAAAGGGCTCAGAATCGACGGCGCGTGCGTGGAGGAGCACCACATGCTGCGGGTGCAGGCGGCCACGATACACAGCCCGCTTTTCCCAAGCCTGAGCCAAAGGAGGCTGGTTTATATGCCCTTCAGAACGAGGCAGACGAATTTACGCAGTTGTGAGTATTCTTTTCCATGAGGCACTTGGAATTCGATTCAAGTTTTGCGATCACTGTAGCTGGGAATCACAAGGAGAAGCAATACTTGCAGCGCAGCCCATCGGTTTTGTGGATGAAATTGTGACTCTGGATTTTGGTTCCGAATCCTTAGCCAGTGATTTTGATGACAATTATGGGTTGCTAACACCTGAACAAACTGTCCTGATTCGAGCTTATTCGGACGATACAGACGATCGGATTCTCGACGAAATTAAACCCAAGTTTATCGTTATGTGCGAACCTGATATGGATTTCGTGCGACGGATAGAGGTAAATCTATAATCTGAAAATATAATCACCGGGATCCTTAAAACTGTAATTTTTGTAGGTCTACAAAGGTTCTAATCCTGGATTACCCGTCCGTGTTTATCACATGGTTTACAGCAACTCGAGCGAAGAACACAAGTACTTAGCTGCAATTCGACGAGAGAAACATTCTTTCGAGCGACTTATCAAAGAACGCGGGGTAAGTTTTTACGTCGATGATAAAAGATGCCTAGAAATTCAAGCCAATATTCAGTCCATGTTAATAACTTTAGTCGAGGACCGTCGAGAAAGTAACGATACTATAATCAAAACGATTAGTTCCCGCCTCGCAGGCGGCAGGCGAGAGCTCAATAAAGAACCGTCCAGGGTATGCCGCCTTTTTTTCGTACATTCAAATGGCATAAGTTGACGAGCGTCACTAGGTCATTGTCGATATGCGCGAATTCCGATCAACATTACCGTCGCTCTTGCATGCATCAAGTCTTCTTGTGATACCCGCTACCCTGACTGTTGGCGACTATATCTTGACACCGGATATTTGCGTAGAAAGGAAAAGCTTACCAGATTTAAGGTCGAGTTTGAATAGTGGTCGACTGTAAGTACAAGGTGTTGCGTGATTGGCGCACGGGCCTAACCAATGAATGTTTTTTTAGATATACGCAATGCGAGATGATGACACTCCACTATAAGCAACCTATCCTCCTGATCGAGTTCGAGGAAGACAAAGCATTCTCTCTTGACGTAAAGCTATAATAACGTCGTTCATGTTTTTAAACAAACACTCACTCTTTCTTAGACCATTGCCGACATGAAAATGTATGGCAAACCTAGATATCCTCCTCCGAAAAAGCCTTCCGGTCCTTCCGACGCTCCCAGTCCATCCGGTCCATCGTTGCAATCCAAACTGGTACTTTTAACCCTTACATTTCCACGTTTACGTATTATATGGACATCGTCCCCATACGCTACATCGGAGATTTTCAACGATCTGAAGTCCAATAATCCAGAGCCGGATGCAACGAAGGCCATCACAATTGGTGCGGACAATGACTCGGAAGTTGGTGCCGGGGTAAACACCACAGCAGAAGAAGTCTTGCGATGCATACCTGGTATAACAGCAAGCAACGTTAAGATGGTTATGAACAAAGTGACAAATCTTCGTGCATTCTGCGATATGTCTCTACTGGAAGTTGAGAAGATCCTAGGAGTGGATGCTGGCAAGGCTGCATGGTCATTCATGCACAAAGGGGATCTTTGATAAGTTACGAGGGATTTATTATAGAAGTGTGTACACTAGTTAATTAACGAGACCATTCTCAAAAAATACTGTCTGATTTAATTCAAGTCACAGCAGGGTTCTGGTGCCTTTTACATCAAATGCGACTTGCATAGCTTCTCTAGTGGGTGAATCGACGGGATTAAGGAATGAGGCAAAGCTTGATTTCTTCTTTCTATGATCTCGGATATAATCCACTGCATCCCAGCTGCATCCTCGAGCTTTATAAATGCACATGGCCGTATCCTATTTTTTTTTCATTCTTTTTTTGCGCCCCCTTTTGTCCCATTTTGAATGTCATGGCTTCTAATTCTAACATTCTACGAGTCTGGCTTGGCGGTATCTTCAACACTATTCTACAGGTAATCTTTCTCTATCCCTGTAACCAGTTGCTACGACAGACATGAAACTGAAGTCGCATTATAGGCTCTGCATGCATCACCAAATCTATCAATATTACCCTGCGGCAGCCCTACTCTTGTCGTTCCCTACCAAGCTCTTCGCATTATAAATCCTCCGCTGATTATGTCTCAAACAATACACCGTCATGGAGCCTCTGCCGATGTGTATATGGGACAACTGCGAGGTAAGAAAGTAGCCGTAAAAAAATTCAGGATTTGGGTGACAAAGAAGGAAGATATGACAAAGGTGTTGCTCATTCTAGTCTTTGTGGACTCTCTGGGTTGATTTTATTCTCATCTCTAAATAGCAATTTAGAAAGGAGGTCGATATCTTGAAGACATTAGGGCGGCATAAGAATATTATCCATTTATTGGGCGTTTCTCACGTCGACGGCACGCCTTCAATTATCATGCCTTGGATGGAACAAGGGAGTCTATACGATATTCTTCGATTAAAACCACCCAAGACGGCGAGAGATCAATGGGTGGGTGCCTTCAGTGGTCGACCTTCCATAGATACCTTCCATAGTCACGCAACAGGTAACCAACATAACGCAGGGAATGCTCTTCCTCAAAACCTCAGCCGTCGTTCACGGCGATCTAAAAAGTGTGAGGATGGTTTGCATTACGCTATTAAGGGTTACACTCACATTATATATATGCATATTCTGAAGGCTAATGTACTAATACATCGCGACGGTACTGCTCGAATCGCTGATTTTGGCCTGTCTCGACGCGTTTCTCCTGCATCAGTCAGTCGATTTGCCCTCAAAACCGAACGCGTTCTTTCATTATTTCGATCACCCATAGAGGACGATTGCTTCCTTTCTGATTTGGGTGCAGGAAGTTCTCGATGGGCAGCTCCAGAGAACCTACATCCAGAGAAGTGGGGTAGATCATGTCCTCAAACGACTTTCGAGAGTGACGTTTTTGCTCTTGCTATGGTTTTTTACGAAGTACTTCACTATCGCATTTCATATTATCGTTGGTTT
>Ga0247779_1000682_pt1 | contig 19195 bp, 16 predicted proteins | sample UWRJL221509R5_FD_179925 | JGI IMG/M metagenome (GOLD analysis project Ga0247779, IMG submission 179925) | Plant litter microbial communities from Arlington Agricultural Research Station in Wisconsin, United States - UWRJ-L221-509R-5 | ecosystem: Environmental > Terrestrial > Plant litter >... | reverse complement strand
GACAGTCCTGAATCAAGCTCTCATGCTCATTCCTTCGAGGAATCCTTCCGATGTCAAAGTCCATATAGCAGCGAATCTGGCGATCCGGAAGATGACTGTGATTCCGAAGATAGTGATCGTATTCCACCAGAGAAAGATCTTTCTGCACCTCGCGATGGAAATGAAGAAAATATATCTCAGAATCTCATGTTATCCAAACAAAACCATCCCCAAACTGGAGATTCTCTCCGATTTTCAGACTTATATCTCTCTTCCTTACCAAACGTTATTCAACATGAAAGACAGAAACCCTCCGGCTTTTCTATGCGCGTGGAGCAGAAGATTGCGAAACTCAAGAGTGAACCTGATTCCAAAGATAGGAATTCAAACCATAAATATGGACCAGCTTGTGTCAATCATGAGATACTGCTGGAGAGTACGCCTGAAGACCTTTCGGGAGATTCTTTTGTTTTATCTGCCGCGGAAGGAGGAAAACAGGATAGTACCTTCCAGTCGATGAACATTCAAGATCCGTGCGTGGCTACCGCCGAGTCATTATCCTCTGCACCACGTCCCAAATCCGTAAAAGAGAAGATACGTGAACTGGAGGCGTTGGCAGCACGAGCCTGATTTGCGTGGAAATCAATCAAATAGTATTTAGGATCCCCAGAATTACAGTACATAACTAGCAATTGTAAAACATACATAAAAAGAAAATAAGATAATAGCGACGTGGGTTCACCCTCCCAGAAGAGCAAGCGCAGCTCGCAATTCTTTCTTCGCTTGTTCCGCGTCCTCATAATCCAGTGCACTTATCGCGAAACGGCAATGCTTTTGGGCCTTCACTACGAGAGCTGGCGTCAGTTCAACAGGCGCAGGTGGAGCAGGTGGCATTGGTGGAGGTGCACCACTAGGATAAGGAGTGCGGAAATTTGAACGAGTAGGAGAATTATGACTTATTAGAGGTGGTGCGACATAGCCATGTGAAGAGGAGGAAGGCGACGCCGCTGGTGCATGTAGGGGTATAGTAGGAGGTAAGAAAGGGGGTGAAACAGGAGCTTGTGGTGCGTAAATGCTCGAAGGACCTTCGTATACCTTTGGTGGACTCGGAGGTAACTGTGGAGGAGGTGGCGGAGGAGGAGAACCGGCAGTGGAAGGCGTGAAGTGTACCCTTTTATCCGAATCGGGTGAGCCCGACTTTAGAGAACTCTTTGGAGGAGTCGATGATGGTGTATGCTTATCTTCAATAGTATTTGAGCTGCTTCCGCTACCACTACGTGGTTTCGTTCTGGCGCTTTCTTTAGCTTCCCAAATTTGCCTCGCATGTGAGATACCACTCTTCGCAGGGTGATCAGAGTTGAGCACAACGCTGGGATTCGATAATGACACGGAGAATGCATCAGAGGTTTCTAAACCTGGAGTGGAAGTAGTACTCCAACTTTCTGGAGGATTTATCACGTCTGGATGTGGATCAAACCTGGGAGGAGATTGAGACATAGGCGATCGCTTAGATGGTGAGATTGAAGACATATATGAAGAATGCGGGGGAGATCCACTGATAATATTTGTCCGAAGTGGTGAACGAGAGGTAGATGTCTCGCCCGATAATTGTGGATGGGAAGACCTTGGGGGTGAGATTGGAATATTCGTTCCTTCTTGCTCCTTCTGGAGGGCCCGTAGTTCTTCTTGCTCTTCTGCCCAACCAGGAGGACCTGGGACGGGCTTACGCCCTTCTCGGAATGCTTTAGCAATATCGGCTGCTTTCCATTTCGAATAACGTATCTTTTCTTCGTTCTGTTTAATAACATATATAAGTAAATTCTCCATTATGTGTAATTATAGAGACACTTACTGATTCAGAAATCAGGGTTTTTGGAAAGGTCTTCAAAGTTTCAAGGAAATTAGCAGCAGCGAGGAACTTTTTGGCAGTGGATCTAGCAAAAGTATTAATAAATGAGAAGAGGCCTCAGTATACGCACTGCTTCTCACCTTGAAGCACGACCATTGCGATCTTCGTTGTCCGCATTCGCGAAGATCTTCAACGCAAAGTTTTCCACGTACGCAGAGCTCACAGATTCAATGTCGATAGCGTCGTTGGGGCCGATTTCGGCTTTGAGGTGTTCAAGGGAGCCAAGGAGAGCAAATAGCACATCTCTTGCCGCAGTACTTCGAGCTTTGAGACTAATACCAACTTGCGCAGCGTAATAAGCACCTATTAGAAGGACAGGTATTAGAGCGACACTGGTACAAATAAAGCCAGCCGACTAACACCAGTAGGAGATTACAGGATCTTGGGACTTGAGCTCATCCGCTCTCTGAAGAAAAGGGACAATGGGCTTGAGGTCAGTGGGAATAGCAGGGAGACCGAAGATGGATGAAGACATGATTGACCGCAGTCCTTTGTGGACGCGCTCTTACTTATATGCTTCGTAGTAACGTGACTTTAACGCGTCTATCTTCCTACTTAACTGACGCTGACGTCACTCATACAGGGCATGGACTCTCCAATCTTCTCGCTCCTAGCAATGCATACAACGCATGTAGCAGGATACTAGTGCTAGTTCTATTCAAGTAAAAGTATAGCGACACGAATACAAACAGGTGTGGAGAAATAAGCTCAAACAACTCATTAAAGCGATCAACGATACCAAAGCAGAACCCCTAATTGCTCCATCTGGTAAGAACGACTCGTGAAAGAGGTGCAGAGGAGCTTGCCTCGAGGCCAACGCGCGTTCTGGGGTACTTAAGAACCATGGTGTGCAGGATAGACATCCGTCGCTGTTGAGATTGTATCCACTTGAGATAGTTGAGGAAGATATGTTGACGCTATTCCCAGGGGGTGGATCGAGGCCTAGAATCACAATCTACGATTTGTTGAGTGGAAACGCTCGCAGCTAACGTCCCATAATAACCGGGACTTCGCCGCCAGTAGATGAGCAACAAGTCAACCTGTCACTACTGTGCAATATAATTCCAGTGTGGTTATCAATCCTCTGGAAGTGCCTTCTTACTGCCGAGCGACGAAGTAGGACTGTCCGTGATATGAATAAATGTGTCATTAAGATCAAGTGAGTTGAGCATCAATGTCGGGACCGTCTTCTTTACCATGCTTTTTTGAGCAGTTTCCGCACCCCGAACTTCCGGATATTCTTGGAAAGTTGAAGACGAAGTTACTGCATTATTTTGGGCCCATTCATGGGTGCGATTGGATATCGTATCGTTTTGTTCCAAGGACTCCCAGAGAGAATAATGTCCCGTTTTCGGAATCGACGTCGTAGACAATGAACTCTTTCCTTTAGATTTGCCCCGACGAGGAGCCGCAGTCGGGTCCGCAGGGACAGAGATCTTACTAAATGTGCATAACGCCTGAGAGAGATCATCTAACTGCGTATTGAAGATCGCAATCAAGTAACAGCAGATTGGTATAGCATGCACTAACCTTGGACATAATGGCCCCAATAGCTTCTTTCCTACCCTCAAATTGATTCGCAAGTTTGGCAAATTCCTCCTCTCGTATTCTTAATTTTTCGTCGTCTTCGTTAGGCACGTTAACTCCTTCGTCATCTGGCTGGCCTGAAGAGGAAACTGTTGAAACGGTGCTCATAGCCCTTCTCCTGGGTAGATGTAAGCCCGGTGGCATGGGTGGATCTTCGCTGTCACCTGACGGTCCCACTGAGGTTCCTACAACAACTGACTTGGAAGCTTGGTGCCTTTTATTTTTTGAGTCCATAGCCTTCGCCGTGCCAATGTTTTCCATGTCCATGTGCATTTTAGAAATCTGGCTTTGGATATCAAGTACTTTCGCAAGATTTCTCCAATCAGTGTTATCTACACCACCAGAAGCTACAAATTCTCTTAGAAGAGTATCTGTCTCTGGTGTCGTTGGTCTGTGCGTCAAAGGCTCCTCTCCTTGTGGGAGGAGTGTGCCCAAGGATGTACCGTCGTATGGGTCAAGCAAAAGGTCCGGTGACGTCGACGATGCTTGATTGAGCGATGTATTTGAATACAAAGCTTCCCGAGAGGGTTGAGCGGTCTCTACATCTTGAGAAGGCCACGCTATCTGTTCCTCCTTCATAGATATGGGATAATTCGACGCGTCGTTCGCGCCCGATCGGGGTGATGTGCTTTGCATATCTGCCAGCATGACATCGTGAGGGGTAGTGTAGGCTGTCGGAAAGGCGCGTTTAGGAGGTTTATCCGTTGAGGCTCGGGGATTGTCTGTGGGAGATGAAAAAGAAGGTCGTGGTGTTGTTCGAGAAGAGACACCCTCTTCTTCTTCCTTGGGTATGTTTAAATTTTCCTTCCACCGTCCTCGTGATTCAGACATGCTGTCCTGGTTGTCAAATGGTGGTGCTGAGTAGAACTACTAACTTTTAACTTGAGATCAGAAATTTGAAAACCACAAAGACAAACAAATGGTATCATCTTCTTTCGAGTTTCAACTTTCTAGAGACTAGTCAAGACCTCGACTGCCAACTCAATCATTCAGATTTGTACTCGAGCTTTTGCTTCACTCGATATCTTTCGAGCAGGTGGCTAACTGTTAAATTCAATTTCTCCACTCATACCTCACTTTTGAGCACGGCTCCGAACTTAGTCTTTCATACAAGTATGAAACGAAATGTATGTCAATTTGAATGTAAAGCAGTAATAAAAAATCCCTCAATCAAATACATTTTCCTAGTACGCGTCCAGCATATCAGCGTTTGGAAATGGGGCGTTCGCGCTTGGTAACTTACCTGGAACGGCTTTGCCCGCAGAGCTCAACTTGCTGGCCAATGCACTGCTAGTACAAGCCAATCCTTTCACGAATGCTTGTGCCACAACATTTGCTCCCGTAGGCGAAGTGTGCGTGTGATCCAAAGGATAGTAGGTGGTGACCTGCGTCTGACCGAGACTATCGTATGCTTGTGCAACATAGCTAAAGTGGTCAACGTAAGTAACACCCGTTCGACTGCCTGCTAGTTGCGCATAGCCCACAAAACGCGATCCAGGAGCGATAACTCCATTGGCCCAAATGTTGTCGGGAGTCTGGGAAGAGACGATGGGGATAGCACCCTTCGCTTTGAGAGAGTTGATTGCATTCTGAATATAATAGTTAAAGGTATGAATAACGATCTGCGTTCCGCTGTATAAAACCCTCGTGAGATAGGCGAAGAAGCATGAGTTGTTTCACCTACTTCGCAGCTGTAACGGTTGCGGTAGTGGTAGTATCACTGCCAACGGCATCTTGCCTGCCATTATCTGTTGCTCCAGAAGACCCGTCATTGTGCCCGAATTCAATGACGACAAAGTCTCCGGATTTTACGGTGTTGATCAATGTGGTAAAACGTCCCTCGTCAGTGTACGACCTGGCAGATCGTCCAGCAATTGCATCGTTCACGACGGGCAATGTCAAGTATTGTGCCAAGTATTGACCCCAGCCTGTAGGATGAATACCCTGTTTAGATAACAGTTGCAGTCCAAGGATCTATGCTGGATCTTTACCGTCGGTACCACTTCCTCCTCCTCCTTTCGCCATGGTAGAGTCCCCGGCAAGGTAGACAGTCTGGCCAGAAGCAATGGCTACTACGGCTGCAAAGACACTGGAGACCAATGAAGAACGCATGCCAGAGATTTGACCTGGAAACTGAGGTTTGGAAAGTTTCGAAGCATATTTTATAGGCTTAACATCCATGGTTATTAATAGCACTTGACAATTCAACGCCTAGGGCGAGCTGCCGCTCTCCGCAGAGAAGACTGGATTTTCCGAAGAATCGAAGCAAACATACAACAGTGGAAAAAGTCATGGTGAAATGGAGTCACGAGTGCGTTGAAGCGGCCCCCTTCAGCCCATTGCGCATAAATAGACGTGTTGCTAAGAAATTCTATTATGAGTCTGGAATTTTTCTCGGAAAATACGCGCTGGTGAATGCTTGAAGTATCGATGTATTACAACTTGGTACAAAAATTACAGCACTGGAGGAGTGGTATTAGGAGGAAGAAAGCTACGAGATACGAAAAAACGATGTCACATACTTAAGTGTTTTTATCCGTTAAAGATCGTCTTCTTGGTCTTCACTTTGGTCTTCTTCACTTTGATTGATAGCCAGTGCCCCAAATCTGCCCACACCAACACTTCTTGTGTCCTCTTCTTCGGTGATATCTGTCTGGTCACCGTCCTCATCTTCCTCTCCTGAGTTTGAATGCGACTTTTCATCGAGGTCGTCGTCGTCGCTTTCAATTTCTTCTTCCGTGGAATCGGCTCGTGGGATCCAGATGCCTTGATTTTCTCCGCCAGCGGATTTTATTTGTTCTAGAGGTGTGTCTGGTGGCCAAAACGCCCATCCCACTCTTCCTTCCGCCAAAGAGCGAAGAACTACGGAGAACTCCTTCAAACAGGTGCATATGACTCATGGAGGTAAAATAGACGCACGAGCATTCCCGGCCCTGTGAATATCTGGTCTTCCAGCTTTAGCAGTCACCCAACCTTTGGCGTCGGCATATGCGGTTAGAATATCCATAGCCGTCCATTTAGGATCATTTTTCGTAGTCGCACCCTCCAGTTTCCTGTCATCTCTCCAAGTACGTTTATCTTCCGGAGGAGGTGACGTGGTACTTGGGTGGACAAGATTGAATATCCGTTCCAGGGGAAGCAATTGGGCTGCAAAATATATGCAAGAAGAAACCGCTGATACCCGTGATATTGGCAATATTCCGCAAAGAACCTGGAGCAAAGGATACTTGATTTGACTAGTAGATTAAGGCGGCCGTTTATGACGTACCTGCATTTCCATCGGAATATAATTGGGCATAACAAGCCCTGGACAGTCAACCAAGCGTACGTCAGGTGTCCAATATAGGGTCTGGAAATGTTTCGTCTGGAAACAAAATATCAGCGGTAGTTTGGAATAAGACCACGATTCTTTTACTTTGCCGGGTGTTTTAGAAGCTCGAACCCTTGACGCACCAAAAAGTGCATTCAATAACGACGATTTTCCAACATTAGGTTGTCCTGATTTGTTCCATGAGCATATATAAATGTATAACTATACGGGCTCACGAACCTATGAGGCCAATTGTCAAGTGAGTAGGCTCCTGATGTTTATCGTTTTGACCATCTTGTTCCTCGGGTGATTTTGGTCGGGGTATAGTAGCTCCACCGACCGCAAGTCCAACTTTCGAACCCTTCGCGGCCATGACGCCATCCCAGTCAACTTCCCTCTTCACAGGGGGGACCCAAGATTTAAGCCGTTCCGGATTGTTTGCAATTCTTTCTGGGGGTTGTAGAAGTTCTGTGTGAACTTCTCTTATTTTATCGATCAGAGTCGCACGGAAGTGATCTGGAATGTGAGGCTCGTATTGTTTACGTCCTTGGTGATCGCCGGTTGAGGCTTTTTCCACATAAGATTCAACTTGCACGATACGCGAGTTAGGATGTTGAGTGTTAATATAGTTAATCCATGCTTGCACGCGCGCAGGACCAGATATATCCACTTTCGTTAGCACGAGAATAACTTTGCGATCAGCAAGATAGTTTGATAGTGAGGGAGGGTGATGAAGGATCGGACAACGAGAATCTAGAAGAATGAGAATGATCTGAGAGATTTCAGCGACTCGCCAGAGTTGTCTCCAAACCTCCAAGTTACGTTCAAAGTACGACGGGGAATGGGGCATCGTGGTAGGGCCTGCATCTGAAGGATCAGGTTCGTCGGCTCTCGTTTGCCATTTCTGGAGGGCATCATCTGTTTGGACAAGATATTTTTTGAAAAGACCTTCCTCGTTACGTTCTACTTCATTCTTTGTCATATCAAACCGCCATTTGGGTCTCTTCGGACATACGAGGACGTCGTTCGAGCCTTCACCACAATTAAAGCTACCGTAAATCGCCTTTTCATCTGGTATTGGTCGTAGTAGAGGAAGATCAGATGCAAGTTGCTTCGTTTTTTGCAAAAAATCAGGAGGTAGCTTGATGAAAGCAGACTGCAGCTTGCGTGCAGATGCGATAGTGGCCGTATCAGATGGACCTATACGCTGACCGGTAGGACCTATGCGCGTTTTTTTTCGGGTATGAGGAGTCTTTTTCTTGAAATCTTCTGGTGCAACATCCCCGCGCTTGATGGCACGTTTTAGCTGCTGGTCGGCCTTTTTCTGTCGAGTTGAAGTGGGTTTGCGACGAGGTGGCATGGCTGAAGGACGCGGCTAAGATCAAGGGCCAATCCTGCTAAATTAGTCTCATGCGTCATAATCCCACGGTGCAAACGTGGATCATTGAATGTTTTGTGAGAATATCAATTGATATTCGTCGACAAATACACTGAGTCTGAGTCTGAGTCTGTTGATGTATCATACTCGGGGTCTCTTGAAATGATGCAACTGTCTTGAGTCGCACTACAACGGCAGTCGCCACCTGTGTCGTGTATACGTTGAGGGATCCGAGACATGACAAGTGTAATTGCATGCATGGGGATAAAAGCCAGCCAGGAGAGAAATCGCAGCGATGAGTGGTTAACCGGCCCTTAGAACGATCTGCTTGTTGTTGCGTCCACTCAGTTCCGTGAGTTCTTCCGATCATCCTGGCTCTGACAACCTCATGGTTGATCAACGTATTGCCCACTCAGTGTCTCCATATTTCTTCTTTTTCCTAACCCTCTAGCTCACTCCCTCATCTTGGGCCACCATTCCTCGCCATGTTTCCATCCTCTCCACCAGCCTCTTTCTCCACTACGTCGACTTTAACCTCCCAAACCAGTACCAGCGAAGGCAGGAAGCATGTGCGGCGGAAGGATTTCCATTACAAGCATGGTCAGAGGCACCATTCGTATGACAGTGAAAAAGCCCCCTATCCCCTATCCTATGACAGATACGTGCTCGAACTGTATGCCGTGCCTCCGATCTTACTCGTCCTCAAACTCATTCGATTTGAACAGTGAAGCCCTCGACAATCGGTTAGCACAGTATCTATCCGACTCTATCTCTTTCACCAGATTCGACGAGCCTCCAGAACGCGTATTAGACCTTGGATGTGGGGTGCGGTTTTAGACACACTGCCCTGTATGCTCGTAGCTCACGGGGGCCATTGTAGACTGGCGTCTGGGTTATAGATGCGGCAAAATCATGGCCCGAATGCGAACTCGTATGCTCGGGTCCTTCCCTTCGATATCCACTTTGTATTCATTCTCTTCTTCCAGATAGGATTCGATTTAGTAGACGTCCAAATCCCACTGAGATTGCTGGACTCCTCATTATCAAAAAGGATTGAATGGAGACATGGGAATTTGTGGGTAAAACGATAATTATTCTAGAGATTTTTCTCATGATCTTTGCCAGTTTGACGACAAAACTTCCGTTTGACGATGATCAATTTGACCATGTTCACATTCAAAACATTTCTCCTGGTGTACCTGAAAGCAAGGTCATCATTATGCTTTGTTATTGTGCATACATTCGCTGATCTTCATATTAATGTGACAGTGGGGAGTCCTTTTTGAAGTGAGCTCAGTCATTATCCCTAAAGTATCATCGGTTAATATACAGCTCTCATACAGGAAGTGAGCAGGGTGCTACGGCCAGGAGGTTCTGTTGAGGTAATAGAAGACGGTACGTGGGTTTTTTGAATTTTCAACAACTCTTTTTTTATCTTTTTTTATAGATATTGTATTTCCTTCTCTCCCCCGCTGGTTTACCCAGGCTCTTCGGGTCCGTCCATTAAAAGGACAGCCCACTCGTTACCCTGAACAGCTGGCTCCAAGCTCGCACACTGTCCGTCCAGCAACTAGACCATCAAATGATATCTCTGATGATATCGAAGTGCCTCCTCATGATCACGCTTTAATTCACTCCTTATTCAATTCCATCTTCGATAACCGATTCATAAACACGAAGCCTACGTGTATGTGACATCTTATCAGCACGCATGCTTTCTTACTAAAATACACGATACAGCGGTTCTGCCTAACTACCTGACTACTTACTTCAGGCAAGTTACACTTGGACCCGCCCTACGTTTTCCAATGCCTCCACTTGCTCCATTGATGCCTTTGCCCCCTCAAACAATGACGTCTTACGTAGTAGATCCAAATGTCGATGGTCTCAGCTCGCGTACATCAACTATTGAGCCATCTTCGTTTGTCAATCGCCCAGTTTCTCTGTCCTTTTCGTCTGTGACGTCAACAATTGCAGGCTCAACAATTTCTGATTCAAAATCCTTCGTCACCCGTCCTCGCACATCCTCCGCTCCTTTGTTGTATACCGGAGGAAGCTCTGCCTTGTCTCTTGAAATCACGGCTCCTTCCAGTGACGGCGAACACACCCCCGTTAATTATACGACCACTCCACTACAACGATACGTACTTGATAGCTCCATAGGGGAGAGCGAAGAAGGGAATCCCCCTGATTCTCCATTTCCCCTTCATAAACTAAATGAATTGAACGATCGATCTCTTGCAATGCATTTATATCGGTCATATCATGTCGTGCTTGCATGTCAGGAAGCAATGTGGGAAGAACTCAAGGACAGAATACGGAACCGAAAAGATGAACTCTTGCCGTTCGGCTGGAACGATGATGAAGAGTTGGAGGAGTTGCAGAGCAGGAAAAAATTTGAACTGCTGATAGAGCGTTATCGAGCGTAAGTCGAGGTTTGTTAATATTGTATTGAATTTCTTTCCTGACGCGACGTCGTTTACGACAGAGATATGAAATTTCGTGTGTCATTATGGTGTTCAGCAAATGACCTTGGGTGGCCTTTACCAGCCCGCGATCCTCTATCTAAAGCGGAGCTTATTGAAGAACAGCGAATGCGAGAGAGCATGATCGAAGCCAGAAAACAAGCTACACTTGAGGAGATGCAGCAATCCTGCCGCTCTGTAAGAGTCCTGATTGGATACAATCTATGATACAGACAGTTAGAAATAGATATAACAGACTCTCCCCTTATACCTTTTAGTATGATATCCCTTTAATGTTTTTGTAGCATTAGTTTTGTGTGTACAGTACATAAATAAATGTCGCGTTGAGTGATCGGTGTGCGGGCCGGAGAGTGATGGAGTTGTTTGTGTTATGTTTGGCCCAATTTTTTTAATCGTCCTATGAGCGCGACGGAGCTTCAGAATATTGGTCCTTAATGGCTGCGTCCGTCTCCAAGAATTCAAAGTCTGCCGATGTGCACACTTTGAAAGATTCTCAAAAGGCCAAAGGAAAGGCCAAAGAAAGTCGTTCCAAGCCAGCCGCCACCATACCTGCCCAAGGAGAGGAATGGCGAGAGCAGGGTTGGGACGATGATACACCATGGGATTGGGCATCCCTCACAGATCCATCGTCAAGCCGCATTCCACCGGTTTTTACAAAGGACGGAAGGTGATTCATATACATAAAGATTACCGTCGTTCACCTTAAGGTCTCATTGAACCAATTACCAGTTACTTTTTCTCTCTCGTGGGTTCAAATGTCAAGATTTATTCCACTGCAACCGGCCAGGTCGTTTCCACCCTCACCACACCCCCGTCAAACAACTCAACGTCACATAACGATGTTCTGACCGCTGCTGTCATTAACCCACAGAATGTGTTCCAATTGATAACCGCCTCATTGGATGGAAGATTGATGATTTGGGATTTTATCAATGCTACTCTTCTGCAAACTATTAACGTGGGACAGCCGATACACTTTATGTGTGCTCATGCACAATTCAAAGGCTCTGTATTTGTAGCAGCGTCGAGACAGCGGAAGAAAGCCATGGTCAGTGGTGAGTAGTTTTGTCGTTCTTTCACTTGGATGACTTTTCACCCGCAAACCTGTTCAGACAACAACGCCGTGGTCCTACAAATATCCTTGAAGCACTCTGATCACACAAGCCAACATGCTGACATCACACCGGTGGGCAAGACACGCTTCCCGAGCGGTCTCTCTGTCTCTCCAAATGGTGCTTGGTTAGTTGCAACAGCTGCACACACGGTTTATGTCGCCAAAACCGCCGCACTCTCGGCAGGTTTCACAAAATACGTCTCTCCAGAACGTTTGACATGCATGGCGTTCCATCCGTCGGAAGAATACTTTGCTACTGGCGACGACAAGGGTGTTATTCGTTTGTGGTACTGTCTTAACGACAATCTTGCCGTAGGTGTTCGAAACGTCGAGAAACGAACCCAAACCAGATCTTTCCACTGGCATGCGCATGCTGTTTCGTCCGTTGCTTTTACCGCCAACGGTGCTTATATCTTGAGCGGTGGTGAAGAGTCGGTCCTGGTCATTTGGCAACTTCACACGGGCAAAAAAGAATTTATACCGCGACTTGGTGCACCTATCAGCACAATATCCATCTCAAGGTCAAGGAATGGTGAAGAAGAATATCTCGCAGGATTGACCGATGCAACCTACTCGTTCATTAGTTCATCTACTCTGAAGGTTACCAGAAGTTTCTCTCGGATAAAAATTGGTGCGTAAGGTCATGGCTAGTAGTATGAAATATAATATACTTATCATTGCCCGAATCACACAGATCCTACGGTATCGCAGGAGGTTACATCTCTATTAAAACTGAATGTCGCTCCTTTAGGCGTTCAACATCTGTCGTCGACTCTCATTCTGCCGTCTTCCCATCCATCTTCACTGCAACTATACTCTTTGCCATCTTCTTCGCTGCTGTCTGAATTAGAAGTCTCTCCGTCAAATAGAGTTTCTCGTAGAGATGATAAACATATTATTCCTTCGACTGTTGAGAGAGTCGTGATTTCTGACTCGGGAAGATGGATGTCAACAATCGATAGTCGAGAAGGAGACATAGGATTCCACACCGAAGTGTATCTCAAAATATGGTCCTGGGATCAGAGGCAGGGAAGCTGGAATCTAAATACTAGAATCGACAGACCACACGGCACAGAAAAAGTCGCTGACATCAGCTTCTCTCCAACTACTCGTGACTCTAAAGACCTCTACCTCGTAACGACAGGAAAGGATGGTCACATAAAGCTGTGGACACTATCAAGCCAAGGGACTAGTGAAAAGGAATCAGATGTTTGGGTCTTACGTGCGATTTTGAATTTCCGCTCAGAAATTCCAGGATCGGTGGCTTGGTGCCCCGATACTTCTCTTTTTGCGGTTTCGGTAGGGTCTCATGTAGCCCTCTACGATCCTTTATCACGATCCCTGCGCCAAACATTAACGAGCCCTGATTGCCTAAACATCCAATCGACTCATTTCGTTGGGCCTAATGGCCGTTATTTGTTAACTGTAGGTGCGAAGTCATTAGTCGTCTGGGACATTATCCTGGGGTCTGGTAAGTCTTGTATTTGCACATTGAATGTTTCTATGGCTCCAAATTGACACTGCTATTGGGTAGTTTTATGGCAGTCTGTCGCTCCTCTTAACATTGAACGGGTCATACCCCGCCCTAGCGAGCCTACATTTGCTGTTTTCCATGCGCCAATCACCACCGAAGAAGAGTGCCGCACCAAAATATCCATCTTCGACATTTCATCGAACACTCCTATCTCAGTTAAATCTGTTCCATTTGGTCTCCGGAATGTGATTTGGGCATCATTCCACAAATCCACTGGCTATAGCTTAATCGGTGTCACTCACTCATGGAGAGTGGTTACGATAGGCGACTCAAGGCCTGTGTTCAAAGATGAAGGGTCTACGTCTAGAGTCATCGGTCCTGAAGTGCAAACGCAAAGAAGAACCTTATTCCAAGACATATTTGGAGCGACGGCTTTCACGAGCACCCCTGTGGAGATGGCACAAATTAAACCCCGTTCAAGTAACAAGAATGCTGGTCTGGAAATTTTCGAAGAACCCATATATTCAATCCCTTCCCTTGACATTCTTTTCGATTCCCTTGTTAAACCTTTCCTAGAAGGCAGACCAGTCGAAGACGATGTTGTGCCCGATAATCATGATGAATGGGTGGAAGAAGACGTCGATATGGACAATGAGATTGTCGTCTCTGCAGACCACGGCTCACGGGAACCCAATATAGGCGAAATGGATATGTTCATTAAGCTGTTCCGCACTAGTTGCATGACAGGTAATTGACCATTTCTGCCTTGATCTTCAATAATTATAACCGCCTCATGATAGAAACGCCTCAAAAAGTGCCGCCAAAAGTAACAACTCAACAATTTAGCCTTCAAGGGAAGAAAAATCCTGGTCCACAGTCTAAAGTGATACCAGAGTCACCATTATCAAAGAAGATAGGGACGCGTTCGACTACATTAATTTCTTCCACGGTTACTCAATCCTCTCCTACGACCCTAGTAAACGGCAAGAAGCGGAAGTTGGTTTAATTTTATTGTAGGCATTACTTCATTTTAAGTCCTGTGTCTAATACTACAAATATACACTGCGTGACTTGAAATCACACACACACAGAGCAGAAGTCGACAATGCAGAGCCTATGTACAATATAAAATCTAGTTATACGAGGCCTTAAGAAGGAGACGAGGATGGTATACAGTTCCATTAAATGATTAGAGATTATGAGATATCTTCTGGAGCTTTTTGATGACGCGACAAGGTACACAACGTTAGGTTTTTGTGACGTTCCCTAAGCTTCGCCAGCTTCTCCAGATTCTCTTTGCTCAAGGTCTTGTAAAGAATTTCACCAATGTAAATCTTTTTTAATGGTGATTCGAACGATACCCTCTTCTCGACCCAGTCAGGAAGGAAGTCCGTGTCCATGGAATGAACTTCAAGATACGTGAGCTTTGGGCACAGGGTAGGCTCGCTGGGACCATTGGCCGGAAGCATTGTCTCGGGGTTATAGAGGAATAAATCGAAGAATGTTTTGTGGATGCCGGAAATTCGCAGAAAGTAGAGTTCGTTGAGAGAATGCAACCATTTCACAATTGATTCGATGGATAGAGGGCTAAGTTGACGAGTGACAAGGAGTGTGAGACTTTGAACAGAGGTTACCTTCTCGTTCAAGAGATCAAAGAAAGGTGACAAGTCCTCTCCAAAAAGGTCCATCAACGTAAGGTCAATCACGCCAGAGCAAGTTATCTGAGAAAGCGTGTAGAGTGCGAAGTTGACGTGGAAGTCGCCTAAGATCAGGAAACGAAGCTTGGGCAATGGAATGGGTTGGAGATTCTTGGCGACTTCAGCATTTTGCGGATGTTGAGGTCCGGCGCCGTCCAGCAGTAATTTTTCCATCTCCGGAGAGTTTTGCAAAATGCTTCGGAATTGAGTAAGGGTTGGAGTCTTGTCCAGAGGCATACGGCGGATGTCGAATGTGAGCAAATCGGAAAGATGTGATTTATCCCAGTCGAAATGAACGCCATTACAAGCTACATGCCGCAGACTCGGGACAATTGCTCCTCCAAAGAGAGGCATTGGCTGAGTGTAGAAGCTTGGCTGGTAACCCGTCCCCAATTGAACATACACCGACCCGCCGCGGTGAACTTCGAATGTCCTTATGATCATGGGTAATCTCTCCTCTGCAACTCGACGGAAGGCATCGATAATACATAGAATTGGATCCCAGTCTTGAGCAACCATGACGAAAGAGCGAATGTGAGATATTTTTGGGATTATATGTTGAACTAGGCGTTGAGTGCCTTCGAGTGTTAGAGGTTTTTGTGGGGTGTCGTTCAATCTGATGTCTATATCGGAGCGGCCTGCACGGTCCAGCCATGTTAGAGATTGTTGGAATAGAGGTCCGTCCGTCATCCAAATCGCATTCCAAAGTGTCGCGTGGTTGATGGCTACGGTCCTCCAATGACGACAAATCGAGGTAAGATATAGTCGCCATTTGATTCCAGATTGACTATCAGGGGCTTGCCAACAAACGAAACTGAAGATATTGTTGATTATTTCGACTGGGAGGTCATTGATTCGAAAAAGACGATAGAAAGTCGTCCTGTACTCCATGCGTTTGGTGAATAATGCTTGATCGACGCGAAGATCGACCATCTGGCCACCAATTCGTGTTTGATGCTCTTCCATGACTTTGATGACAGAAATAAATTTTTGAGTCAGTACTCGATAATCCCGGATTTCTCGCTGTGAAAAGGCGTGAGGGACCCAGTTTTGTGTGATCTTCGACTCGATCTGAGCTGCTAGTTGCAGCCAGGATTTTGCAGGGGGCCACCGCGATGCTGGGATTCTGGGAACTCGAGTCGAGGATGAAGTGACAACATCAAGTCTTTCTAGCGTGCTTGACTCCATCAGGGAACCATCTTCCGGGGCTGGGATAATGAGGGTAGGTTCATCAAGGTCAAGTTCTATGTCGGTAGCGTGGGCGCTCATGGAGTCGTTATACTGCGATAGGAGGAATTACGTGAAGAGATATGAGGTTGAATGTATGAATGAAAGTGGTTGAAAATGATTAAACAGTGTCGACTTTTTATACACAGACAAAGACAATCGAAAAGAAAGATACACTGTTCGAGATAGGACAATGCTGAGCTGGAAATCGATTAGGCTCTTCGCGGTTCTCTGTCTGGTGGCAAAGCGTCAATTTATCATATCCAAACAGTATGTCCACAACTTTAAAGGTTGACCTACAATGTAATTTTCTGGAGTGTAAAACAAATCAGGCCAACAATGGCTTGTATGTGGACAATGGATACGCGATGGAGATCCGTTTAGGCACTAGTTCGTAGCCGTTCGACGCGATGACGAGGCTCAGCGACCAATTTTTGGGAATAAGCAACAAAAGAGATGGCGCAAAAAATGCATCGCGGTATATTTGTACTGCTCACCGTCCTTTGACAGGAACTCAGGTCGAACCAACGAGGCAATGCCCTCCTGGTCTCTGAAAAATGCTCCATGTTGACGATTATGGACTTGAAAGGCTACCAGCTATCCCGAAACAGTCGCGACGGCGTCATCCGAACAGTTACGCGTTTATTAGGGTACCAATAGATGTATGGGGAAAAGAGATCAACAGCATGCTCTTCTTCTTTCCACTTGTAGGAGACAAAGGAACTGATTTCTAGTACCCGACGTTTTGATCCAGTATTTGTTGCACAGAGCTACAGCAAAGCATCGGACGAATCGTCATAACAGATTCCAATAGGCCCACGAGCAGAGATAGAGAGCAGGACAAAGGCAATGATTGAGTGACCGGTGTGGTGTAGAACAAGATGTACAAAAGGCTCTCCAGAACTTAGTTACCGACCGGCAAATTAGAATTGCAGGATAAGGAACTCGTCGGGATTTTCCCTGATTTGCACATTTTGAATCGAATACAAATAAATATACCAGACATACAAATATACAAAGTTGGCATACATATGACGCAATACATCCTATGTACATATTACATCCTTACAGGCTCCGAAATACAGATAATCATAATTGTAAAGCTGCTGCATAAGGCTACTCTAACCGGTGTTCATAACTCCCAACCTCCAGAGGTGTCTTTGTTCTCCTTCACCCCAGGAGAATTGACCGGCTTGGTGGCTTGTGAGAGAAGTTCTTCCAAGAGATTGGTCACAATATCGTCTTCCTCCTCCTTCGAAAGGACCTTGTTCGGTGGCATCTGCTTCTTTATCTTTTCCGGGAGACTAGGATGTGAATTTTCCGAAAAGCCCATCTGCAAGAAAAACGTGAGAATTGCAGCGATACCGGTAAATAAACTGAATCCTCACATCGGAGAGCCTCTTGGCGATACGATATTGTGCACGAGCACCGAGATCTTCTGGTTTTCTATCACTACGTCTTGATGACGACCCATGTCCAAGGTGGGTATTGTGACGCCTAGGCGCGCCCGAAAGTTCCATTTGAGGGTAACGAGCCCAAGAGTGGCTGATAACTTGCCCTCCATTGCCATTTGACCAACTTTCAGCAGTAAAATTGGGAACACGAACTTTCGCGAAGTCTGGAGCTGCATTTCTGTTAATTCACAAGTCAGTCGACACAAATAAAATCATCTAGTTCAATTAAAGAATGAAAATCGTACAGTTTGTCTCTGTCTTCTCCGTCACGATGAGCTTTATTGCGATTCTCCTTTTCCTTCCGACGCTCCTCCCTTTCTTTACGATACGCTTCTTTTTGAGCTTTGTATTGACGTTTAGCTTCCTCAACTCGATCTCGTAATTCTTGATGTCTCTGTGAAAGATCGAGTCCAGGTTGATAAGATGGTGAATGACTACCGCCCTCAGGACCAACTGAAGAACGTCTGAGATTCGCATTAGGAACATCGGTGCTGTGATCAGCGTCATTTCCACCACCATAGACATTCTCAATAAATGGTTGTGAAGAGGATGGATCAAATGCAACATTCCCTGGAGAGGGGACAGAAGGGGATGGATCTGCTTTGGCTACATTTTTCGTAACTGGTGTCGGAGAAATAAGAACAATTGGAGGCTGTCTGGGAGGAAGAGGAGGAGGAGGGGGAGGGGGGAAAGGCATATTATGCATAGGAGGCGGGGGTGGGGGAAAAGACGAAGCACGATGAGGAGGGAATCCTGGTGGAGGGGGAGGGCCAGGGGGAAGATGATGCATCATGCCTGAAGCCCACGGCGGTCTTGGAAAGAAATTCCACCCGTCTGGCCCTGTGGAAGACCTATTGGGAAACGAATGCCTTGCGTGGAATGGTGGTTGAATCCAAGGAAATGTTGGTCGAAAATTAGATTGGTAAGCTGATGAAGATTTGAACGGGTTATTGTCTTGCTGCGGGGCGGTCTGGGTGGTTGATGTCGACGTCGTTGGATTACCCTCTTCAGCAATTGACAATGTACGGAAAATGTTGCCAATAGCTTCTGAAACTCTACGAGCGGCCTCTTCTTCGATTTGAGTACCAGTCTGCTGCAGTTCGTTAGCAGCCTGTGAGAGAGCTGCACGATGTGTTTGCCAATAGGCACCCGTTGTCGCATTTCGTACAATGTTTCGTACACCTTCGGATAATTCAGGGTGAGAAGAGATGATGCCAGTTAAGTTGGTCAATAGCGTCGCTATATCATGCGAAAGATTTGCTGATGCATATGATGGTATAGATGTATCAATTGAAGGGAGGGGTGGGTCTTCGATGTCGTTGGCTCTTGCAGCTGACGGCTGTTCCTCTTCCTGAATGGTATTGCCGCGTTGAGTCTTTGGGGTGCTTTCTACAAAAATGGGAGGCTTTTGATCATCTGAGGCAACCTCAGTAGCGGGTGGAACTTCTTGAGGTTTCAGTGAACCATGAGCAGCAACGTGAACGGGATACTTCTGGGTAAAATCTTCGTCGATCACAGAAGTGACAGAAACAGCCGCCAAAGAAGAAGAGGATGCCTTGCGTTTCCCCTTGTCAGTATAT
>Ga0247779_1000681_pt1 | contig 19211 bp, 15 predicted proteins | sample UWRJL221509R5_FD_179925 | JGI IMG/M metagenome (GOLD analysis project Ga0247779, IMG submission 179925) | Plant litter microbial communities from Arlington Agricultural Research Station in Wisconsin, United States - UWRJ-L221-509R-5 | ecosystem: Environmental > Terrestrial > Plant litter >... | reverse complement strand
GTTGCCGAAAGACGTTATGATCACTCCCGGCACGTAAATGCCGGCCCCGCGCAAGCTGCGGACGACGTGCAGGCCAGTGTGCCCAGGCATGCGAATATCCGTTACGAACAAGTCGATCGGAGGTGTCCGGTCCAGAAAAAATGCGTCTTCGAGCCGAACTATTAGTTCGGCGCCGTCTGCCACCTCATGGACCTCATACCCATCCTCGCGCAAGGAGTCGGCCACCAGGCGACGCATCTCTCGGTCATCTTCTGCAACGACGATTCGTGCACGGTGGTCGACATTCGAGAATGCTGAGTCTAACGAAGCCGCCATAGTGTCGACCCCTGCACGTGGCGTGCCAGCTGTGGCTAGGCGCCACGGCGGGCGTTGGGAGCGCTGCGCGGAAGGGGAACGTGTCGAGATGACACGCGCGAATCAGCGCGAACCATCGCCACTCGATCCGCTCGCGCGGCCCTCCTCTTGGAAGTGCCCAAGCTTCCGATACAGCGTCTTTCGCTCGATACCCAGGATCCTGGCAGCGGCAGTCTTGTTCCCCTGAACCGCGTCGAGCACGTGCATGATATAGCGACGTTCAACTTCTTCCATGCGCAGGAGCTCGGTCGGATCACCACCCGCAACGACCACGTCGGAGCTCCTGTGGACTCGCACCCGCTCAGGCAGATCGTCGATGCGGAGTTCACTGAAGCGGGCCAACGCGACACCACGCTCCATGCAATTCTGAAGCTCGCGAACGTTTCCCGGCCAGGGGTAGGACAATAGCCGCTCTGCAACCGCAGGTGAAATGGCGATCACGTCCCTCTTTGCGGCTTCGGCAAAGCGCCGAACGAAGTGTTGCGCCAATGGCAGAATGTCCGTCGGTCTCGCCCGCAAAGGGGGAAGCTCTACACGGATGACATTGAGTCGAAAGAACAAATCTTCTCGAAAGCGCTTTTCCTCGACCGCAGACTCGATATCGAGGTTCGTCGCGGCAATGAAGCGCACATCGATCGCGCTCTCCGTCGAGGCACCGATGGGCCGCACGCAGCGCTCCTGAATCACGCGCAGCAGCTTCGGCTGCAAACCGATCGGCATGTCGCCGATCTCATCCAAGAAGACGCTGCCGCCATGTGCTTGCGCTAGAAGCCCAACGTGGGCTTGCCGCGCATCGGTGAACGCACCTCGAGCGTGCCCAAACAGCTCGTTCTCCAGCAACGTCTCTGGCATTGCAGCGCAATTGATCGCGATAAATGGGCGTTCGCTCCGTTGACTCTGGCGGTGCAAAGCGCGCGCTACCACCTCCTTGCCAGTCCCGCTCTCCCCAGTGATCAAGACCGAGGCTTCGGAGGCTGCCACCCGCTCGATCATGTCGCGCACCTTTTCGAGTGCAGGACTAGGACCGACTAGCTCGTCCATCCCGTTTCGGTTGACACGTTCGGAACGCAAGCGTTTCACTTCTTGGTGTAGCGCGCGGTGCTGCGCCGCCCGTTCAATGGCGATGCCGAGCACGTCCAGCTGAACGGGCTTGCTGATGAAATCGTACGCTCCGGCGCGAATCGCCGCGACTGCAGTTTCGTAACTTCCGAACGCCGTGAGCACGATGGTGGGAATATCTCGGTGTTTTGCTGCCATGCTGCTGCACAGCTCGATACCGCTACCACCTTTCATATTCAGATCCGTGATCACGACGTCCACGTCATTGAGCTCGAGCCACGCGAGCGCCTCGGACACATTGCTGCAACAGGTTGTCGGATATCCGCGACGGACGAGGCCTAGTCGCAGTGTCTCGGTCAAAGAGATATCGTCATCGACTAGCAGGAGGGTTGGCACTACTCGGTCCCCTTTCGTAAGAATACCCGAAACCTGGCTCCCTTTTGAGGCTCGGACCAAACCTCGATCCATCCCCCATGGTCTCGAATGATGCCGTACGCCACGGCCAATCCCAGACCGGTGCCGCTGCCGACGTCCTTGGTGGTGAAGAAAGGCTCGAACACGTGGGGCAGATGCTGCGGCTGGATTCCGGACCCGTCGTCCCGTACCTCGACGCACACGAATTCGGCCTCCGGTCCACCGATATCGGCGGGAGGCTCTGCACGTATCAGCGCAACGCTGGACTCGACGGTGCCAGGTCGCGGCAGCGCTTGAATCCCGTTCACGACCAAGTTGGTGAGCACCTGCTGAAGTTGGTCTGGATCGATGAATGCGCAGATCCCTGGTTCCGCTTCGCGAGCCACCAAAGCGATCTGCTTTCGGGCCGCCAACGGGGCGAGCATCTCGACTGTCTTTGCAACGAGCTCGAACACGCGGTGCGGCGCTGGTGTTGCTCGCCGCGGCCGGGCGAAGTCGAGCAAATGACGGATCAAGCCCGTCATCCGCTCACTGGCTTCGCGAATCACGCGCGCGTAGTCTCTAGATTCCGCGGGCGAAGTCTCGCCAGAAGCAATCATGTCGGCGCGAGCTTCGATTACATTCAACGGAGTACCGAGCTCATGAGCCAGACCGGACGCCAGCTTGCCAACGGTCGTGAGCCGATCGGCGTGTCTCAGCTGATCGACCGCGGCAATACGCCGCGCTGTCTCCTGCGCGACCCGACTGGCCGCCGACGCCAATTGTTCGCACATCGCATTCATGTCTCGCGCCAGCGCCGATAGTTCGTCGTCGCGACGCAGGCGTAGCGGCGTGGAGAAGTCTCCGGCACCGATGCGCCGCGCCTTTTCGGACAGCGCCGCCACTGGCGTGCCGACCAACCACAGTCCCAAAATGCCCGAGAGCAACGCGCATACCGCCGCCAACGTGGCGGTCGTCAGCACGGTTTCGGTCACCGTCTTTCTCACGTAAGCATCCTGCACGGCGAATGATTCACACATCGAAATCGCGCCAGGGGAGGGGATGCCGTCGCTCGCGAGTTTCGTGTACAGGCAAAGCTCTCTCCCGCTCGCGCGGCTGCGATTGACAATAGTGAGCGTTTGTCCCGGTGGAAGCCTGCGAAGCGCCGCATCCAGTTTGGGGTCTCGGGCGGGGCTGTCGTCCGTCAACGACAGCCAGCGAATTTCGAATTTGGGCGAGTGAGAATCGAGTTCGTTAACCATCGCCACGCCTCGCTCGGAGCCATCTGTCTTCCAGACCGCTAGCGCTGCGCGTGCCACTAGTCGATTCATCAATTGATGGTCGCGCACGCGGTCCGATTCAAATAGCCCAACCTCACGGCGAACGCGCAGATAGCCGTTGACCCCCAAAACCGCGGAGGTGCTGAGGATGAACATCAGTGTCAGCTTCGGGACTAGCTTCATCGAATTTGCGCGCTCGGGGCAACCGTAGAACAGGCACGGGGCGGGGGCGAGCAGAGGCGCTCCTCAAAAGGGGAAGCCCGAAGGTCAGGCACGTATCATTTGGACACGTCGTGTCGATTCGACTCGTGTTGCACCGTCCGACGCCTCCGCCGGCGCGAAAAAGCTGCCTGTGCCACGTTTGGCACGGGGTCTGCATTCCGCGACAGCCAAGCCGATGCAGATTTGGATGTCCAATACTCGCAGCAATCAGGCCTACGAGCGCGAATTATTTGCTGGTATTTGCGACGCGCTCATTTTGCGGCGGGGCTCTCCGCGCGTCACGGAGGAGTTTCAATCGCTGCTCGCGCTTGCATTGCTCCCCTGGCTCGATCAACCGCGATTTCTCGAGCCTGCTCAGCTGATCTCCGAGATCCACGACGCCTGGGACGAGCTCTGGACGCTGCCCGTGAGCGATTCGAGCGTCCGATCGCGCGAGGCGTCCGTCATGCGAAGTTCGGTCCGCACATCGAGCCGTGAGCAGACGCTCGGATGCTATTTAGCTCGACCGCTCCATGAACTAGCCGTCTTCGCCGCCTCCGGCGGTAAGGGGGTTCAACTGCGGATCGGAACGCACCGCCCGCTGATCGTCGAACCCCAACGCCTCCAGGGCTGGCGCGTCATTCGTGGAGGCGCCGCGCGCTGACGAGTTCGGGTTCCAGAGCAAATCCTCGCATACGCGGAGAAGAAGCGGCAGCATCATCACATGTCCCGCACGTTGGTTTTCGTCGGGTTGGCGCTCACGCTCGGCGTGAGCTCACTCGTTGCCGCAGCAAAAGCTCCACCCTCCTCACTTCAGAATCCCGGGGCAGTGCTTCGATTCAGTCACTCGCACGAACGCGTACTGAGCTGCAAATTCCAGGCGCCAACAAAGACTTGTGCGGAGCGCCGGGGGCCAGCTGCAGCCGGCGTGACGCTATCACTGTCGCCGGTGGAAGGCCGCCTGGTTTCGCAGCCACACCACGAACGCGTGTCCGCGACGATCTCGCTCCCGAATCGAGAAGGCCAGAGCGCGCAGGAAGTCCACGTTGAGAGCGGGGCTTGGAGCCTTTCTTGGCTGGACCAGCAACTGACGTTCCGGGTGGAGCCTGAACGCAACTTTGGCGTGCAGCTCAAGACCATATCAGGGACCTGCATCAAAGAGGGCGGACTGTGCGTTCGCCATGACGATGCGGTCGCCAGGAATGTCGTGGTCCCGGCGGCATTTCTCGGAAGCCACTGACGACACTCGGCTGCGATTGTTGCAATCGACGGATCGCGCATGGTGCCCGCCGAAGAACTATTCAGCGCGCTCAGCGCGCTGTGCCGCGCGCAGATAGACTTCAGCAATCTTGGATTCATCGAGCATGCCGAGCACGCGGTTGTCGTCGGACACGATCGGGACTTCACGCAGCTCGTGAGCCAACATCACCTCGGTGGCAGACCGCAGGTCGTCCTCAGCTTTGACTGAGATCGGAGACTCCAGCAAGTCCGCGGCCAAGGTCCAGTGCGCGTGAGAACCATCCGCTGCCAAGACACGCAGGGAGCTCACCTTGATCAGACCAATCAGGCGATCGTCCTGATCCAAAACCGGAAAGATGTCTTGTTCGCTAGCACGGCTTGCCAACCGAATCAGCTCGGACGTGGGCGTGTTCCTGAAGACGCAAACGGGCACCGACGCCAACGCGTGCGACATCAGATCGCGCACGCGGATCGTGCGCAGCACGTCGAGCAGAAGCGCATCACGATGCGTCGGAGAATCACGCTGGGTCGGCAGCTGCGATGAATAGAGCGCGCGATTGCGCAGCGCAACGAACGCAATGCCCTGTGCCAGCATCAAGGGCACGAGCAGATCGTAGTTTCCGGCGAGCTCGCAGACCAAGACCAAAGCGCTCAGGGGGACGTGCGCAATACCCCCGTAGAAGGTACCCATGCCCACGAGTGCGAACGCACCTGGCTGCAGGCGCGGATCGTGCGTCAAGAGCTGCGCCGCGCGTCCGAAAGCGCCTCCAAAAAGCCCGCCGATGGCAAGCGATGGGGCAAAGTCCCCCGCGCTTCCCCCCGAGCCAATAGTCAGCGACGCTGCCAACACCTTTGCCAGCGAGAGCGCCAACAGGAGCCCGACAGCAATCCAGCCGCCAGGTAACCACGGCGAGCCAGAAATCGCCATTTGAACGGCGCCGTACCCACCGCCCAGGATCCCCAGCCCCTCACCCGGCGCGTGCAGATAGTTGCCGACAACCACCACGAGAGGCGTGCACAACCCACCTAGCGCGAGCCCGCCGGCCGCCGGCCGCGCCCAATCTGGCAAAGGCAAGCGATCGAAGAACTGATGCACATTGCGGTAGACGCGCACGAACCCGGCTGCGAGCGCGGCAACCAAGATCGCCAACAAAAGCAAACAAAGGTAGATGTGCGGGTACGAATGGGAAGCGGGGCACATGCGCGAACAATGTGCTCTCGCCGAAGATCGAGATGATCACGGAATACGAGACCACGCTCGCGAGTACCGACGGAATCAGCGCTTCGGATTCGAAGCCGTCCTTGTACAGCACTTCTACCGCCAACAGCGCGGAGCCGAGCGGGCAACGAAAAACCGCCGACATACCCGCCGCCACGCCGGCCACCATCAACGTGCGTCGTTCCCGCGCGGAGGCACGAAGCCAGCGCCCCACCAGGCCGCCGAGCGCGCCTCCGATCTGCATGGTTGGGCCCTCGCGACCGCCCGCCCCACCGGTGCCGAGCGTGAACATCGACGCCAGCGCCTTGACCCAGATCACGCGTCGCCGGATGAGGCCTCCTCGATGGTGGAACGCCTCGATCATGGCGTCTCCCCCGCCGCCGCGTACCTCGGGCGCGAGACGTGAGATGAGCCCGCAAGCAAGGCCGCCCAGTGCCGGCAGCACGAGCAGCAGCCACGGCCTGAACGTGTGAGCCCCCTCGCCAGCGGCAAATGTCTCGCCATCCGCCCGAAGTGGAACGTAGCCAGCGAGCTCTTCGAGGACGCCCCGCTGCGAGTACTCGAAGCCCGCGAACATCGCAGCGCCGGCCAGTCCGGCGGCCAAGCCGAGCAACACGCCGTCGAACAGGCTGCGGCCCACGACGCCGAGCTGGAGGCGCTCAGCTTGCTTTAGCAGCAGGCGGGGGATCGCTCGATGGCGAATCGCCGCGAATCGGTGAAGCAGGGTTCCGGACCCGGTAGAGGTTGGCATCTGCAGCGAAGTCAAGTCGTAGGCTCATCTGGCCAGGGCGGCAAGCGGATCATTAGGTTAGTTGCAGCTCAAACGATTGGTCGGTGACGACGCAAGCGCCCGCATCGCGTTTGGGTTTTTGCCTTTGGCCCCTCGGTTGCCATGTTGGCGACGCTGCTCCATAATCGCCACCATACGAGCCACCTGCAGCGCGTTCTGCCTCGGCTCGAATCCGCTTCATTGGCATTTACGTTCGACTTGTTTCTAGTCGTGACTCGTGATCGCTTCGAGGGCCTGGCCTTCGCTTGCTACGCACAAACGGCGAGCGACCGCGGCAGCGACTAGCATCAACAACGACGCAAAGCCGTACCCGGCGAAAAGGCGACTCGGCGACCCGTCGTCGACGATCCGGCCGAAGAGCGATGGCGCCAGGGCACCCGCCCCAGTTCCGAGCGCGTAGAATAACGCAATCGCGATGCCGCGCATCTCGACCGGAAAGAGCTCGCTTACGGTCAAATAGGCCGAGCTCGCTGCGCTCGAAGCGAAGAAGAACACGCAGCACCAGCACAGCGTCTGCGTTGAAGCATCGAGCAGCCCGCCGTAAAACAGCGCACCACTTGCAAGCAACAGGACCCCGGAGATGGCATACGTTGCCGAAATCATCGCTCGGCGTCCCCAGCGATCGAAGAGTGGCCCAAGCAGTAGCGGTCCCATGAAGTTTCCGAGCGCAAACGGCAGAACGTAGTAGCCGACATGATCCGCGCGGACGCCGTGAAACCTCTGCAAAATGAGCCCGTAGCTGAAGAAAATGGCGTTGTAGAAAAATGCCTGCGCAACCATCAAAGTGATCCCGAGCGCCGTACGCCGGGGATAGCGGTAGAAGAGCGTACGCACGATGTGGGACCAGCTTGCGGCGCCGCTCACCGTCACTTCGAGGTTTTTCGGAGCAATGGCGTCAGGCGTGGGAATACACGCGCCGCGCACCCGAGCTTCGATTGCGCTCATCGTGGTCTTGGCTTCGCGTAGGTATCCGTGCATCAAGAGCCAGCGTGGGCTCTCGGGCACATCACGACGGACTAGCAAGATTACCAATCCAAGCAGCGCACCGAGGCCAAACACGAGCCGCCAACCGATCTCCATCGGCAAAAAACGCGGATTGAGAAACAGCACGGAGAGCCCTGCGCCCGCAGCTACGCCCACCCAATAGCTTCCGTTGATTGCCAGGTCGATTTGCCCGCGAATGCGTGCCGGGATGAGCTCGTCGATCGCCGAATTGATGGCCGCGTACTCACCGCCGATGCCGGCGCCTGCAAGCAACCGAAACAGCGCAAAAACGCCAAAGCTCGAGGCAAGTCCGGTCGCGGCGGTGGCTCCGAGGTACAGGCCTAGCGTGACCAGAAATAACCTCTTTCGGCCGAAGCGGTCGGTGAGGCGCCCGAACAGAATCGCTCCGCCGACCTGCCCCAGGAGGTAGACCGAGTTCGCAAGGCCCAGCTGCGCAGCACGCAGGCCAAGCGCCCGCGGATCCCCGAGCGTGGGAGCGAGGTTTGCGATCAAGCTTGCTTCGAGACCATCGAGAATCCAAGTAATGCCCAGCGCGATGATGACGCGTCGATGCCAGCTGGACCACGCGAGCGCGTCGAGCCGAGCCGGGATGTCCGACTGAATGACGCTACCAGGGGGAACTTCGGGGTGCATGTCGGGCTCGTGAGGCACGCTTCACGAATGAGTTCCGCCGCCAGAACCGCATTCTGGTCGATGCCAATGCAGAAATCCATGGGTACCTGCATCTCGAGGGCGCCGGTTGCCACTCGAGCTGACGTCGGTTACAGGTTGGGGGAAAGGGTCACAACTTGGGCGACGCCAAGGGGGAGCGGGCAATGAGTCCTCGCGCCCCGGAGTTGAAGTGCGGACTGGCGTGTGCTTTTCTCGTTTGCATGTTCGACGCCTTGGTCATCGGCGGCACGGGACTGATCAGCACCGGTATCGTCAAGCATCTGTTGGCCCGCGGCGCGCGGGTTACGATCTACAATCGCGGTCAACGGGAGCACTCTGTGCCCGAAGGCGTCCGGCAAATCAGCGGGGATCGCGGCAAATCCGTAGAATTCGTGAATACCTTCGCCGAGCGACGCTTCGACGTCGTATTCGACATGATCTGCTTCTCACCTGAGCAAGCTGAAGCCAGTACAGCCGCCTTCCGGGGCCGCTGTCAGCAGATGGTGTTTTGTTCGACCGTTTGCAGCTACGGGGTCAGAGTACCGCCGCACGTGTTGATAGACGAGGCGTTCCCACTCGAGCCGATCAGCGACTACGGGCGCAACAAGGTCTCCTGCGAGCGAATCTTCGAAAGAGCCTCGGAAACCGGTGCTTTCGAACTCACAATCGTACGGCCCAGTCATACTTACGGGCCCGGTGGCTCGCTCATCGATCAGCAAGAGTTCGATAGCGGCACTTGGGACCGAGTAGCTCGAGGTCAACCCGTGTTGCTGGCCGGCGACGGCTTGGGCCTGTGGCAGTCCACACACCGGGACGATTGCGGAAAGTTTTTCGCGTATGCGGCGCTGTCATCACGAACCTACGGGCAAGCCTACAATGCGACGCGCGATGAGGTGCTGACGTGGCGTGGCTACTACCGAGAGGTCGCGCGCGCGCTCGACACGCGCGCAAAGCTGATTTTCGTCCCCGCCAGCTGGCTCATCGCGCAGGCGCCTGACCGGTTCAACTTCCTGGCTGAAGTGACGCAATTTCACGGCGCCTATTCCGCGGCCAAGGCAAAGGCTCACGTGCCCGAATTCCAAGCGACAATCGACCTCGAAGCGGGCGCTCGAGCCACGTTCGCCGACATGCGCCGACGCGGGGCATGGCGTGATAGTTCCGCGGACGTATTTTACCAGCGGCTCGTGGAGCGAGCACTGGCGTTGGGCTTCCCGGTCGAAGATGCGTAAGCCAGGCATCACTCACTCTTCCTCATGTGCCGAACTCCCACCAGCGAGGCGATGCCGCAAAAGCAGCGTGAATCAAGCCAACGTGTGAGTAGGCCTGCGGGAAATTGCCCCACATCACCCCGGTCCTAGGGTCGACGTCTTCCGATAGCAGCCCGAGCGGCGAGCGCACGTTGCGTAGACGATCCATCACGATCCGTGCGTCATCGTTTTGTCCAAGACGAACCAGCGCCTCTACCAACCAAAAGTTGCACAGCGTGAAAGCCACCTCCGGCACTCCGAAACCGTCGTCGGTGCGATAGCGCTGCAACCAGCCGTTGCGCTCCAAATCATGACGAATGGCAGCCACGGTTGCCGGCATCCGCGGATCGTCGATTGGCAGAAGCTGCAACGTCACGACTTGTAACAGCGCCGCGTCGACTTCCGTTCCCTGATAGTCGGCAAGTAAGCAGCCGCGCTCGGGATCGACTGCGTTGATCAGAATCTCGTCTCGAATGCGTGCGGCCGCCAGCGCAAATTCCTGAACATCTTCAGGGCGATGTGCCGCCGCAATGCGGGTCATGCGGTCGGCCGCGGCCCAGCACATCAACGAGCTGAATGTTTGCGGGCGCCATTCGGAACGGAACTCCCAGATCCCCGCGTCCGGCTTGCCCGCAACGGCAATGGCGCGCCGCGCGAGACGCGTCACGAGATCGAGCACGGGTGGCGTCACCTGATCGCGAAAGCGAGCGTCCAGGAACAAGGGTGTGAGGGCAAGCACCATCTCCCCGAAGACGTCGTATTGTTGATGCACGGCTGCAGCGTTGCCGACGCGCACGGGTTGCTGGCCTAGGTACCCAGCCCAATGCGGCTGGATGCTCTCCTCCAAATCGGTCTTGCAGTCGATCCGATACAGCGGCGCGAGCTCGAGGCCAGGCGCGGCGGAGGCGATATTGAGCAAGTATTGTAGGAATTGTTCGCGTTCCTCGAAATGCCCGAGGTGTCGAAAGGCGCCCAGCGTGTAGTAGGCGTCGCGCAGCCAGCAGTACCGGTAGTCCCAGGTGCGCCCGGAGCCAGGAGATTCGGGGATCGAGGTAGTCAACGCGGCCACGATTGCCCCCGTGTCTTCGAAGCAGTGCAACTTGAGTGCCAGCGCCGAACGAATCACCTCTTCTTGATAAATCGCTGGGACCTCGCAATGTTTCACCCAGCCCTGCCAGTAGCGGACCGTTTCGCGTAGGAAGCGTTCGCACATCGGCTCGAGAGGCTCTTCGACAGGAGCACCCCAGGCCAGCACGAAATGACGACGGGCGGTGAGCGCGAACGGTTCGTCGTCGATATACGAAAGAGGCATGTCGGTGGTGAGGCGTAGCTCGCTCGGGTAGCCGTGAAACCCCACATGATGTGAGCCAAGCTCCCGCGTCGGGCGCTGTTTGGACCAGCCGAGGATCGGATCGCACAACACACGCACGCGCGGTGTGCCCGATAGTGGTTCCACGATTCGAACCAACTTGGTCGGACGAAAGCTGCGTTCGTATTGAATGAAGCGTGGTGCGAAATCGAGCACGCGAAACGTACCCTCGGGGGTATCGAAACGCGTCTCCAGAACATTCGTATTCGGAAGGTAGCGTTGGACACCGGGGCTCGGGACGGCCGGTCCGATCGAGAATCGGCCGCCGTCCTGCTCGTCGAGTAAGGCCCCGAACACCGGCGGCGAATCGAAGCGCGGCAAGCAGCACCACACGATCGCCCCGTCGCAACGAACGTGGGCCGCTATTTGGCAGTTTCCGATCAAACCCAGCTCCGAAAGCGTCATCGGCGCAGCCTATCATGCAATCGTTGGATATCCAATGATTGCATGGCATAGTGCGTGAATGCCGCGCTTGCTCAAATTCATCGCCGTGTTGTTGCTGGCCCTAGGGGTACTGGCCGGGCTCGGCTATTGGGCGCTCGCCCGAACCACGCAGAATTGGTTTGAAGCAGATCTGTCCCTTCGATCCCGGTTGGCGGTGGGAGCCGCCCGCGAGAGCCTCACGAACCACTGGCGCACAGATCCGATTCGCCTGGCCCAGACGCTCGAGGATATCACTCGGGACGAGCGCATCATGGCCGCCGCCGCCTGCTTTTCAGACGGGCAGCTGCTCGCGGCGACGCAGGCGTTTCCGGCGACGTTCTCGTGCGCGGCGTTGCTCAGCCCAAAAGGTCACGAAGAGCATATCGGGGAGGCGTGGGACACCCAAGCCGCGCTGCCTTCTGGGCCGGTGCACGTCAGCGTCGTTCCTTTGACCAACGAGACGCTGCCGCTCGGGGCGGTCGTGTTGGTTCATGACCTGAGCTTTCTGGTGCACCGTGAAGCCACCGCGAGGGACCTGTTGCTCATCGCGTTCTTCGTGCTCGCAGTGGTTGCCTCTCTGGTGACATTGCTCGCTGCGCGGCTCGCCTGGCGTGGCTGGACGCTCGGTCTGCGGCGTGCGCTGACCGGTCAAGCGAGCCGCGAGTTTCAGCCGCTCCTACGCGACGTGCGCGAGCTCGCAGGGCGGCTCGCGGACGAGAGGGGTCAGGAGGTGCGTACCGGGCTTTGGAGTGCGGCTCGACTTCGGGCCACGCTGACGGAGCACCTACATGGTGAACGGATAGTCATCCTCGCGAACCGGGAGCCGTATGTGCATCAAAAGGTCGGCGGCGAAGTTCGCGTGCTGCATCCGGCGAGCGGTCTGGTCACCGCCCTGGAACCGGTTCTGCGTGCGTGCTCGGGAGTCTGGGTAGGGCATGGCAGCGGTTCGGCAGATCGCGAAACGGTCGATGCGAAGGATCGCATTCTCGTCCCGCCGGGCGAAGAGTCCTACTCGATCCGCCGGGTCTGGCTCTCCGACGAAGAGGAGCGAGGCTACTACTATGGCTTCTCGAACGAAGGACTTTGGCCGCTGTGCCACGTCGCGCACACGCGACCTGTCTTTCGGGCCGAAGATTGGCGACATTACGTGCACGTGAACCAAAAATTTGCCGGCGCGGTGTGTGATGAGGTCGACACCGATGATCCCATCATTCTGGTTCAAGACTACCACTTCGCTCTCGCACCGAAGCTCATCCGCGAGCGTCTGCCGCGAGCGACCATCATCGCGTTTTGGCATACGCCGTGGCCCAACGCCGAGCGTATCGGCATTTGTCCCTGGCGCGAAGAGCTGATCAGTGGCCTGCTGGGAGCGAGCGTGATCGGCTTTCACACCCAGCAGCATTGCAACAACTTCATCGATTCGGTCGATGCCTTTATGGAGAGCCGGATCGACAGAGAATCGAATGCCATCATTCAGGGCCCGCGACGAACCCTGGTGCGACCGTACCCGATCTCGATCGAGTGGCCGGTACATTGGCTGACCCTCGTTCCGCCCGTCGACGAGTCCCGAATGCTCGTTCGGCGCGAGCTTGGCCTCGCCCCAGACGCGTTACTCGGCGTGGGCATCGACCGCCTCGATTACACGAAGGGGATCGAGGAGCGGCTCTCGGCTGTCGATGAGCTTCTGACTCGGCACCCCGAGTTTCGCGGTCGATTCACCTTCGTTCAGCTGGCAGCGCCCAGCCGAACCAAGATCGCTCGCTATCAGGAGCTCAACGATCGAGTCGAGGCCCTCAGCCTTCAGATCAATGCCAAATGGTCAATGGGGCGCTACCGCCCGATCGTTCTGCTTCGCGAACATCATGAACCGACCACCGTATTTCGCTATTACCGCGCAGCCGACCTTTGCTATGTGAGCAGCCTGCACGACGGCATGAACCTGGTCGCCAAAGAATTCGTAGCCGCCCGCGATGACGAGCGCGGCGTGCTCGTGCTCAGCGAATTCACTGGTGCAGCGCGCGATCTGACGGAAGCGCTGATCGTCAATCCCTATGATCTACAGGAGGCCAGCGATGCTCTGGCCGCGGCCTTGCGCATGCCCGCGTTCGAGCAAGGCGAGCGCATGCGATCCATGCGGCGACTCGTGTCGGAGTTCAACGTCTATCGCTGGGCAGGTCGCATGTTGGTGGACGCCGCCGAGCTGCGGCGCAAAGAGCGCCTGTCGGGACGTTTGCAGAACACGCGAGCGGCGCGGCAGGACGCTCGAGCGTGAAGCGCCTCTTTGCGAAACAGAACTTGGAGTTGCTCGCTCAGTTGGCCTGGTCGAACGTTCTACTCGCGTTCGACTACGACGGTACTTTGGCGCCGATCGTGGCCGATCGGGAGCTCGCGAAAATGCGTCCCAAGACGGCGCAGCTGCTGTGCAAGGTCTGTCAATTGTACCCGTGCGCGGTGATCTCCGGTCGCAGCAAGGCGGACGTCGCGCCCCGGCTCGGCAACGCCGGAGTCAAGTACCTGATCGGCAATCACGGCCTCGAGCCGGGGCGCGATTTGAGCGAATTCGCAGGCGAGGTTGCATTGGTGCGTCCACAGCTCGAACTCGCTCTTTCGCACTGTCAGGGAGTCGAGCTCGAAGACAAGATCTACTCGCTCGCTGTCCACTACCGTAAGTCGCGCCAGAAACGGCAAGCCCGCTCGGCGATTCGCGACGCGGTGCTGGCGCTCCCTTTGGGAATGCGCATCGTGACCGGCAAATTGGTGGTCAACGTCGTACCCGAGCGGGCGGCGAACAAGGGCGATGCCTTGCTCGAACTGCGCGAGCAGGAAGCAGCGAATACCGCCTTCTACATCGGCGACGACGTGACCGACGAAGACGTCTTTACGCTCGACCAGCCCGGTCGACTATTTACGGTACGCGTTGGTCGCTCCAAGGTCTCCGCAGCGAAATATTTCCTGCGCGACCAACGGGAGATGGACGCACTGCTCGCCAAGCTCGTCGAGTTGAGAGACAAGAAACAACGCCCGTGACTCGATCCCACAACACCGACGAATTTCCGCTAGGGCCCGCGCTCGACTTCCTTCAGCGTCTGTGGCGCCTCAATCACGCGCTCGAGCGACTTTCGGGCCGTATGGAGAAGAAGTTTGGGGTCACGGCTCAGCAGCGTTTGCTGATTCGCTGCGTAGGAGCCTATCCCGGAATGACCGCGGGACAGCTCGCCAGCGTGCTCAACGTAGATCCCGGCACGGTGTCCGCTGCGCTTCGCCGCTTGGAACAGAAACAATTGGTCGAGCGCAGACGCGATCCCGTCGACAGCCGCCGCGTGGCGCTCGGGCTCACACCTCTGGGCCGAGCGCTCGACACGCCAGCGGTCGGCACGGTCGAAGCGGCCGTGGCGGAACTGCTCGCTTCAACGCCCGCAGGCGACCTCCAGGTTCTGACGACGGCGCTCGGACGCCTCACTGCGTTGGTCGACGAAAAGCTCGAGTCATAGCCGCGGCGGGACTGGCGCCGCCGTGGTTGCCCATTGAGTGTGGCGCCCTCCTCTGTCACCGTTCGCCGCCTCGGTTCTCCGGCCGATAAGCCACGGCTTGGGCGGGGACGTGTCGACAAGGGGCTGACCCCGTGCAAGCGTAACCGCGTTAGCGAAGGGTGCAGCGATTTCCGCTGCAGGATCAGGATGGTCGGGCCGCCATCCCGCCCGGCGCACACGCCGGTGGGAGCTCGCGTGTCCATCATCACTACTCCGAACCGAGAGATCTCGTCTGCACGTCCACCAGAGGCTTGGGATCCTCTGCTTCGGGCAGCGCGCTTTGCTCGCCGCCCGCTCGAACGTTTTCTGAGAGTCGAAGCAGCGAGCGGCATCTTGCTGCTCGTCGCCGCGGCGATCGCGCTGGCCTGGGCAAACTCGCCGTGGGCGGGGGCCTACGTTAGCCTCTGGCACACGCCGCTTGGAGTCCGGGTCGGTGCGTTTGCGTTCGAACGCTCGCTCGAGTGGTTCGTCAATGACGTTCTGATGGTTATCTTCTTCTTCGTCGTTGGCTTGGAGATCCGCCGCGAGATCCACGTGGGTGAATTGTCCGAGTGGCGACGGGCAGCGCTCCCAGCAGCGGCTGCGCTGGGCGGAATGCTAGCCCCAGCCGCACTTTACCTGCTCGTTGCCGGGGGCGCCGCGACCAGGTCTGGGTGGGGCGTTCCAATGGCCACTGATATCGCCTTCGCGGTCGGTATCCTTGCGTTGCTGGGTAAGCGCGTGCCGCCAGCGCTGCGCGTACTCCTTCTAGCACTTGCTGTCATTGATGACTTGGGAGCCATCGTCATCATCGCGGTCTTCTATTCTTCGGGAGTTAGCCTCTCCGGGTGCCTCTTCGCCGCGTTAGGGCTCGCAGCGGTCTTCTTGATGCAGCGGTTGGGTGTTCGCGCCAAGCTCGCCTACGTTGCTGCGGGCATCGTTGTCTGGGCGGGGATCTACAACGCGGGAATTCATCCTACCATCGCCGGTGTCATCGTCGGCTTGGTCACCCCAGTCCGCGCCTGGCTGGGGCTGGATGGCTTTACGCTGAGCGTGAGCAACGAGCTCGAGCATTTGGCGAAAATTCCGTCCCGCGCCATCTCGTCGCACGAGCTCGCCCACGCGACACGAAGGGTGAACACGGCAAGTCGCGAGGCGATGTCACCTGCGGAAAGTCTTATCGAGACGCTTCACCCGTTGGTCGCGTTCGGCATCATGCCGCTTTTCGCCCTCGCAAACGCGGGGGTCTCGGTCTCGGGCGGCTCGATGGAGGCCGCGTCATGGACTATTTTGATCGGTGTTGCTGTTGGACTCGTGCTCGGTAAACCCATCGGCGTGCTGCTCGCGAGCTGGCTGATGTTGAGATTGAGGATCGGCACCCTTCCCACAGGCGTGGGCACATCGCATCTGGTAGTCCTTGGATTGGTTGCGGGCGTCGGGTTCACTATGGCGTTGTTTGTCTCACAGCTGGCGTTTTCGAACGCGGCCTTCCTCTCGGCGGCGAAATTGGGCGTGCTCGTGGCCAGCGGCGGTGCAGCCGTGCTCGCGCTCGTGGGCGGGCGAGTCCTGTTGCCATCGAACCCCGCATTCGGCGCCGCAAAGACCGCCGACGAAGCGGAACGCTCAACGGAAGTCTGAAGGCCGCGGGTTAGCAGGCATCTCGTGGGCGACGTTGGCCACCGGGATGAATCGACGCTCGCTCGAGGTAGAGCGCCGCGGTGTCGCGTTTTGCGGATCTGCGCACCGGAAGGGAGAACGGATTCGTTCCGTGACCACGGCGAGGCCTGGGCTAGAAGGTGTTTAGAGGTACGACTCGATGCCTGGGATCTCCCACAGCAATCGCTCGAGTGGCTTCGTGATGCGCTGCTCGACCTCCTTGGCGGACGAGCCCGTCTTATCCGCACGAAGACGTCGCTCATCGATACGATGATCTGCGGCTCTTCCTCGCGCGGCAACCTCCAAATTGCGAGCGCTCCGAGCAGCACCGAAGCAACCAGGAGCAGCGGCATGAGCTTGGTGTGAATGAAGGCGCTGGCGATGCGTCCAGCAGGACCGAGCTTGCCCATGCTCATGGTAGTGACGTCGACGGTGGGGACGATTTCGCCGATTCGGCCGAGCACTGGTTTGCCCAGTGCCTCAATCTCGACACTGACCGTGTCATCAAGCGTAACGCTAGACGCGCGAGACTCCTCGAGGCACCGGCCAATCCGACTCATAGGCGCGGCGCAGGCCAGCCCGGCCCTGCCTGGTAGATTGGTGCATATCCCGCGTGTTCCCTGCAAACGGTGCGTCACCCCCTGCTTGCCTTTTGTGAGAAATGCCTCTTTTCGTGCGTTTCCAAGTCGAAGGGGAGGTGGAACGCCGCTTGCTCTGATGCTTGGGTGGGCGAGCGCACTTGGCGCTGAACAGGGCTTGCCCGTGACCACTCGAGCAGAAACGGAGATCTCATGAGCACAGTTCGCGTTTTCGATCCTGCCATGTGCTGTTCAACGGGGGTCTGTGGTCCGGCCGTGGACCCGCAGCTCGCCCAGTTTGCGGCGGACCTGGGCTGGTTGAAAAGCCAGGGTGTATCGGTTGAACGCTTCAACCTTTCGCAGCAGCCCGCTGCGTTCGTGGCGGATGCCGCAGTGAAGCATGCGCTCGAGTCTAGGGGAGAGGCAAGCCTTCCGCTCGTGGAAGTAGATGGTGACGTCAAGAGCAGCGGTACGTATCCGTCGCGTGATGAACTTGCCGCGTGGGCCGGGATCGCGGTCACGCCGTCGACTTCTGAGGGAACAAAAGCGAAGCCCGTGAGTACCAGCGCTTCCGGACAAAACCGCGCATCGGTCTCGAGCTCCAACGGGTGCTGCGGTCCCGCGAACACAAGTGCTGCGCAGAAGAAGTCCGGTTGCTGCTGAAAGTCTAGGTCATGCCCAAGCTTGTCCAGAACCCAACGCGAATCCTCTTTTTTACTGGCAAGGGCGGGGTCGGTAAGACGTCCGCGGCCTGCGCTACTGCGATCGCCTTGGCGGAGGACGGCAAGCGCGTGCTGTTGGTCAGCACCGACCCAGCGTCAAACCTGGACGAAGTACTCGGCGTTGCTCTTTCGGGTCACCCCACCCAGGTGCCGAACGTGCCGGGGCTAGCGGCACTCAATATCGATCCAGTGCAGGCCGCCCACGACTACCGTGAACGTGTGGTTGCCCCCTACCGAGGCGCGCTACCCGTGGAGGCAATCAAGAGCATCGAGGAGCAGCTCTCAGGCGCGTGCACCGTCGAGATCGCCGCATTCGACGAGTTTTCCAAGCTCCTCGGCGACCCCGCGGCCACGGCTGCCTTCGACCACGTCATCTTCGACACGGCGCCAACTGGGCACACGCTTCGCTTGCTCGAGCTTCCGGCGGCGTGGTCGAGCTTCATCGACTCAAACGTGGGCGGGACGTCTTGCTTGGGCCCCCTCGCAGGACTCAATGCTCATCGGTTGCTGTATGCCGCGTCCAACGCGGCCCTTCGCGACCCGGCACAAACGACCCTAGTGTTGGTCGCGCGTGCAGAACGCTCGTCGCTGGCTGAGGCCGAACGTACGAGAGCCGAGCTTGCAGAGCTGGGTGTCAGCAACGTGTGTCTGATCGTAAACGGTGTTTTCCAGACTCGCGACGCGAGTGACGCGACCGCCGTGGCGCTGGAGGCTCGCGGCCGGGCTTCGCTGGGCGCTATGCCCACGCGCCTTCGCGAGTTGAGGCGGATCGACGTTCCTCTGCTTCCTTTTGGGCTTGTCGGTATCGGCGCTCTCCGCAAGATGGGCGATCTCGAGTCGGGTGCCTTCGACTCTGCTCCGGCGCTGCCAACGAGCGAATTTCAAGGCGAGCGCCTCGACGCTTTGGTCAACGAGCTCGCCAAGAGGGGTAAGGGCGTCGTGATGACCATGGGGAAAGGCGGGGTAGGTAAGACCACCGTGGCCGCGCGAATCGCCAGTGAGCTCGCTCGCCGCGGTTTTCCCGTGACCCTCACGACCACTGATCCCGCGGCTCATGTCGAGCAAGCTGTGCGCGAGCTGAGCCAAGGGGCGTCCCAATTGAAGGTGACGCGCATCGACCCTGCGCTCGAGACGCGACGCTATACCGAGGAGGTCCTAGCGACCGCCGGCAGCACGCTCGACGCTCAAGGCAAAGCTCTGCTCGCAGAGGACCTGCGGAGTCCATGTACCGAGGAGATTGCAGTCTTTCGGGCCTTTGCTGAGACTGTGGCGCACGGGGAAGACAGCTTCGTCGTGATCGACACTGCTCCGACAGGTCACACGTTGCTGCTTCTCGACGCCGCCGAGGCTTACCACCGGGAGGTGCTCCGCAAGGCGAGCGGGAGTCCGGAGGCGGTGCAGCGACTTTTGCCTCGCCTACGCGATCCGGCCTTTACGCATGTGCTTTTGGTGACCCTGCCGGAGGCAACGCCGATTCATGAAGCCATGCAGCTCGAGCGGGACCTGGCCCGAGCCG
>Ga0247779_1000679_pt1 | contig 19279 bp, 22 predicted proteins | sample UWRJL221509R5_FD_179925 | JGI IMG/M metagenome (GOLD analysis project Ga0247779, IMG submission 179925) | Plant litter microbial communities from Arlington Agricultural Research Station in Wisconsin, United States - UWRJ-L221-509R-5 | ecosystem: Environmental > Terrestrial > Plant litter >... | reverse complement strand
TTCGATGAGTAGTGTAGTGCACTGCTCACGAAAGTGTGCCCGAACTTCAAGGCGGAGGAAGGAGGCAACGACTTGGGGTTTTCATTTCTCTTAACGACGAGTTGTGAAGGCTGTATAGAGTTGCATTAAAGAATTTTGGTCAAAACATATGTCGACAATAAGAGCGAAAGATTGATAACGCTAAACACACGTTTATGTCTGATAAAACATTCGAACCAGAGCTCATCGTCCGTACAGAGAATGAAGTGATCCGCCATGACTGGGCTTTGAAGTGAGCAGAAGCGGGCTTGGAGCGTAAGGCGCGCGAGAAAGCCAAAGACATGGTCGCTCAGAGGGGGATAGTAGGACGAGAGCAAGATCCGCGCAGGTTGTTTGACCTAGTCATAAATATTATTTCGGGGGAAAGCTATTTAGAGAAGTCGGCTTTTGATGCCGAATGCCGATGCACAAATTGCCCTCGCTCTCTTTGAGCCAACGACGCGCTCTTGTAATCGTCTATTTCATTTCACGTATATATCTTCCGCAGCATGGATATCACACCAGGCGTCTATATACGATTCTCCAACGTTCTGTATAGACCATTCATTGACTTTGGGTCGCGTCCACCAATTCTTCAGGTAGTAGTCAGGCGGCCGTTAGTATGATGTTTACTAGTAATTGTTTTGACTTTGACGGAGGTGGCCGGACGATTCAATAGGAAATTGGTACCTTTCCTTCGCAACAACAAGTATTGATGGATATGTGCAGATGCCAGTATTCCGAGAGCTGTAGAATTAATTTGAAATGAGACTGAGCGAGTTTGGACGCGTTTTTAATGAGAAAGAGGTAGGGTGTGAGAAGGATCAGTGGCACACGTGGAAAAAGAGTATTTGTTATTGAGACGACAAAATTTGAAGACTTTCCTCTGCTACTGTACGGTCATCAAGGACTGCCTACTCAGATTTTGAGAGGTCTCCTCTCCATCTCCTGCTTGTATACCCTTTATTTCCGATACCTTGTCGTCTTTCTTGACGCTCTCTTTCACTACGAGAGCTCCCGTTGTCAACCCTTTCTTCCTTTAGTGGTCCACCATGTCTACCAGACGTCGGGATCCCCTGCCACACCTCAAGATTGTCCCAAACCTGAATATGCAGCAACCTTTAGGCGGTTCAGGTCAAGCTCTATTCTCGCCTGCATTACCAACCAGTCTGCAACAGAGTTTCCATCCCGCATTTCCTCTCAACAACCCCCTCCAGACACCAATGCAATCCTTCTTTACCAACCCTCCAGCCGCCCCAGGTCGCCCAACACACGCCCAACATGCCAGTATACAGTTAGCTGCAGCAGGCATTCATCCCCCTAACAACTTCATGACCCCTGTCGCTACACATTTCCCCCGGCCTTCGATGATGCTCGCCCCAGGAAGCCAGCCCCAGGGTCCCTCGAACCCGTTTCCAAACAGAAACAGACGTCAGTTAAGCATTGGCGGTCCTCCGAAGGCCGTTTTGGGTGGTCCAGCAAGGAAGGTCAGCCCTTTACCAGGGTTAGCTGCTCCAAGTCCGGCGCCTGCCCCATCGGCCACACCTGTGAAAGTCAAGAAAATTGCCGTTAATTTACCAAAAGAAACGGTGCTGGAAGAGGATGGCGAGTCAAAGACGCGTCCTTCGTGGGCAAGAATACCGTCGGACGTTAGTTTCGTCTATAATGACACCCCAGTCGACCCAGTAGACCTCACAACTGCCGAGTCATTCCCGCCAGATTCATGGAGGTTGGGTTTGCCTGATTCAATTGATGTGTATCTTCCAGGGAAGGTTCGCATCTCTCTTTCAATGTATACTTCTTGTATTGCTCACCCTTGGTTACCCAGATGGCTTGGGGCGAGATAAAACAGAGAAACATAGAGGAAAAATTGGAGAAGCTTGGGGTGGCTCGAGGTTCAGGGAGTAACATCCCTCAGATACACGCTCCTCATGCCAGGGCTGCTTCTGTGCGTCTATTATTGCTAAACGTGTCCCTGAGGCATAGAATTGACCATTTACTTAGATTTCGTCGCCTGCGGATCCTGCACTATTATTGTTCAAGCTAAATAAACTACAACAGGCCCAGGAAGCAAGTTCTGGGAACAACTCATTGACCGTTTCCCCTCAACCGCCTTTTGTCAACCCTTTCGGCCTTTCACCATCTCCAAGCCAAACGCGCTTTATCACGAACCGTCATGGGCACAGCATGTCCCTTGCACAACCAACTTCATATCAATCGTCTCTATTCTCTTCGGCTCCGTCTCCATTTAATCCTTCTCCATTTAATCCTTCTCCATTTAATCCTTTTGGACACACTGCTTTGGCACCGGAATCCGTTGCAGATAGCACGGTATCTGAATCTTCTATTGGACTAAACGATGGAATTATTGCACCACAAGGTCGCGTTCCCTTGAGTATGCCTAATTTTGCCCCTCCACCATTATCAGCGGTCGGCGGGAACAAAAGCCACATTGATTTTATTCGTGGGTTCGGCTTGGATGTCCCCTTGGAGTCGGAAGAAGAGCAAGAAGCCGAAGACGGTCACAATGGCGAACAAGCAGACGATGAAAGTGATGGTTACAGTGCTCGAGACGATCCTGCTTCAGACGGAGAGGCGGAGGACTTGGGTGAATTCGATGATGGTGAGACGACAGGTCCCCGAAGCAGAATGCATTCACGGCATGTTTCGAAGTTGTCGGCTGCCTTATCACTTCGTTCTGTTGGAGGCAATTTTACTGCCCAATTTGGGAATGGCGAAGATCAAATTGAACAGCAGAGTGAGGATGGTAATGATGGAAGCGACGAAGCTGAAAAGGAGAACGAACCCCCACGAGATATGCCCGCTGTTCTCGACCCTGCTGTTGAGGAGTGGACAGGATCTGAAGATGTGTATCTTGAACAAGAAGAGTCCGACGATGAGGTGAGTCTGACCCATGAGATAATAGAAAGTTTATAATTACGTTGTGTTTCGCAGAGCATTGGTGAATGGTCAAACCCATCCGATGAAGAACGGGCTAGGCAGCAGAGAGTTGAGCGTCGGATGCGTCGCAGAAATGCCCACCTGGTTGACCAGCCTCGTCGTCTACCTAACTTCCCTCAACCCCCCGAAAACCCCATTGGATTCATCGGTCGTGGTGCAGAGGACGATATTATTTCAAATCCGAGCGAGGAAGAGAATTATGTTAATGGTCGTCAAGCAGAGTTTGTTGGGATGTCTACTGAAGAGTATCGTCCAGATGTGTCACACAACACAATGGCTTTCGGTGCCATACCTCTCCACTCAAGAGGTCCTTCTGGCCAGTATTCTGCTCATGATCCTGCGATGGCTCATTCCCGTGCTGCCTCTGACATCATGGAATTTCCCCAGCCAACCTACCACCAACAAAATCCATCAATGGGTCGCAGAGATTCTCTCAATCCACATGCAAAGCCATTTGTATTTGGTGGTTCCAGAGATCGCGATTCTGGTTCTTGGAAATCCTTTGGAGGGCATTCAGAGACACCTTCTATGCCCAGTGCTTCAATATCTACGCATTCACGCTTGCCATCTATAGGCAAGCCTCTTAACATTGCTGCTCAAGAGTTTAAGCCAGCTCTCAATATCGCTGCTCCAGAATTCAAACCCGCAGGGTTCAGCTTCCGTCTTTCGAATGCTCCTCAGATGCCTGTCCCTGAACCTTCGATCCCTATGCCACTACCCCAGCCATTCGAGACGATACAATCTGTCGAGTCGACGCCATACAAGGTTCAAGGCAGAGAAAAGAGACAGCGTCTCGGGTCCGACGATTTCGTGGAGGAAGGAGACAGTATGGCTTCGTTCAAGTTCCCTATAGCGATGAAATCTGAGTCCGCGCCACCTGAAAACATACGCAGTCAACATCACAGTACGCTTTCCGGATCTTCAGAGAAGCGTCTGAATGCAGAGGCCCAGCCTTTCACGTTCGCCGGTTTCTCTGAGGTTGCCAACAACATGCCTCGCATGGCTACAGCCTCAGAGGAGGAGGAGGAAGACGAAGAAGCAGTTCCGTCCGAGGACGACAGTGCTCGCGGACAAGATATTCTCAATGATGCTAGCACTGCAAAGGCGAATGATAGTGGCCCACAAGCTGGTATGGAGGAGGGAGAAGAGCAGGAAATTGAGATACCTATGCCTGCTCTGTCTAAACAGAAACGTGCACCTATTCCTCTGGACTTCAAACACCCTGTTTCTGGAAACACAGTACCTGCAGGTCTCTTCAAAGCATTGATCAATAGTAGTGACGATCGTACAAGGAGAGGTGTACGCTCTCGCTTGAGTTCTCATGACTACTTCGAGCATTCACGACGTCCTTCGATGGATGATGAGCATGTCGCGGCGATTGCGCACAAGCATCCTCGACACAGGCTAGTCACTGATCCAGGTGAAAGACCAAGCCCTCCTGCTGACGACGTATTTGGATCTGTACGACACGTTCGTCGTCGCTCATCCCTCCCAGATGCCCTCAACGATCGCAGCGTGAAGGCATCTCCATCAGAGATATCTGTTAGTCCTCGGGATCTTACGACTCGTATGGAGATGCATCATCTTGAAGATGTTCTCGCAGAGCTTCTTGATGATAAGTTTGCTGAACTCAAACGTCATCTGGCTCGTAGTAGTCCAAAGACACCACAGGGATTGTCTTCCGCGACAGAAGCGATGATGGCGGATGTGATCTCGTTATTCCGCACTCAATTACAGGAATCTGCTACTCGCGGTCTAGAGGATAGTCAACTTGATGCAAGAGGCGAGTTGGACTTCCAGATGGTCAAAGATGTCATCGAGGATAGTCAGAGAGAGTTGGTCGCCACAATACAGAAGGAGATCAACTCCATCTCTCTGCCCACAGTCTCCGCTAATGTCTCGGGTGTATCGAAAGATATTGTCCCTGTGGTCGAGCAAGTTGGAGCTAGGACGATTAACGCAGTTGTCGAAGCTATCTCGGAACTCTCTGCTCGCCAAGAAGCTGCGGCTCTCAACAGTCCTGCGCGTGAGCAAGATGTCATCGCAGACAAGGTTGTCAATGCGTTATCACCTTTGATCGACTCAGTGCATACCGATCCCATTGATTATGATTTCTTGACGACACAGCTTGCTCAAGCCGTCAAACCACACATCTCCCAACTCATTGACCTTGCATCAGATAAGCGGGAAACTGCGGGCCTCATTGTCGACAAAATTCTGCCAGCCATCAAGAACATTACCATTGATGCCGATGCCATGACCATGAATCTTATTAACGAAGTTCGTCGTGCCATCGCACCTATTGACGCTTTCGAAATCAAGGAGCAAGTGGCTGACCTTGTCGTGGAACGTCTGGATTCGCGTCTTGCTGTTCGCGACAAGGCATTCAATGTTGACACTGTAACTTCCAAGGTTACTGAAAGTATGTCCAGCCTGCTTGAATCACTCAACACGGTACCATCTGCACTTGAAAGTATGTCAACTATCCAGAGCACGATCAGTGAGAAGCATGTCGATTTGGCAAGCTCTCAAGAGCGCATTCTTTCATCTATTGGAAATGTGCCCAGTCAGATCAATCTTCAACTGGAATCTGTCAAGGATATTCAGAAGGATATCATGCTTAGGCTTGAGCAGCCTTTGGTTTCTACCACCGAGCCCGATAGCAATGTTCTGGAAATTAAGAAGATTTCCGAATCTCTCCTTGAAGACCAGAAGAAGCTGGCCGAGCAAATCGACGCAGTTTTATCTCACAGTAAATCTGTCGTTGATAAAGTTGAAGTTCTGCCTGCAAACTTCTCTGAAGTGGCAATCGGTCTACAAAATACGTTGACGGAGCTGATTAGTTCTCAAGACAAATCTAAACGGGAATTGGAAGACCTCCGTAAACTTAATGCGGAGTACCAGGTCCAACTCACAAAAGCGAGGGGTTCATATGGCCAATCCCGTGTGGAGAAGGATAATCTGAACGAGAAGCTAGCAACTACCGAGAGCGAACGGGATAAGCTACGCACTCAAGTCCAGGAATCTCAAACAGTGGCTTCTAACAAAGACAAGGAAGTTGCCATTTTGGCTTCTCGTAACGCAGAGCTTGAGGAAGCTCTTGCTAAGGCTCTCGCTCGTCTTCAGTCTGCAGATGTCACGGCCGAAACGAACCAGCGAAGTATCAGTACCCTGGAGAAGGCGAATAAGGACCTCATATCTGAGAAGCAGGATCTGAAATCAAAGGTTTGTCTATTACCATCTATGTCATGCTATATCGTAATGACTTGTTGTAGGTTGACTCTCTGGAAATGGAGGTCGAATTCGCACACCGGGAGAAGGAGTCTATTTCAAAATCATTCGAACTTCTTCGGAGTCAGCACGAACAACTGTCTTCCCAGCAAAACAACTGGGAGACTCTCCGTTCTGCAACTGAAAAGATCAGCATGGTGTACAACTTACTTGAGAATGCTGACAGTGAAGAACAGAAAGAGCTCAGACACTTCCGCGACCGCAGCCAGATGTTGGAGGACGACAATGTCAATCTGCAGAAAAGACTCCAAGATCTGGAAAACAAATTGGCCAATAGTGATCGATCTGCCACAACCACTCGTCAAACATTGGCACAAGCGCAACAGAGGTCTGCAGAATGGGAACGACGCGCTAAAGAATCGGAAGGTCAACTTGAGATGGCTCGCACTGAGTTGGAACAAGGGGAACAGACTCATTCTCAACTGGAAGCTGACTACCAATTGGCCAAGATGCAGCTTGAAGAAAGGGAAGCTGATAATCGTTTGCAACAGGTATGCATAAAGAACGCTTCTTATTACCACGTTTTACTAATGTACTGTGAATAGGATCGGGAGAACAAATTACGAGAACAAATTTCGGCCTTGGAATCGAAATGCACACTCCTTCAGAAAGAACTGGAGAAGGCAAACGCAGCGAAGTTGGCCGCCAGATCGCCTGTTCCTTTCCGTCCGACGACCAATGGAAATATCCCTCCACCCCGTCCTGATTCTCGTGCCAGTACAGTATATGATTCTCGCGAATCGACCAATCGTCGTATATCTTCTTATTCAAGTGCCCGGAGCATCACATCGAGCAGTTTTAATCCCGAGACCTCGGTTTACGATTCGATGCATGCACCAAGCAACTCCAAAAACCAGAACCAAAACAAGTGGGCTTCACCTCCCATGCACACTCCCACATCTCGTCACGCCACGCTTGCACCATATAGCACTCCAAAACCACACCGTCCATCTTATAATCATCAGCAATATGCAAGAGCCCCTTCACCAACTCCAAGTACCGTGTCAGCCGCACCAACACAAGGTGACGATGGTTGGTGGTCATAAGTTGTTGATCTTTACTTAGATATCTTTACCATTTCACATGCCATCATTAATTTCTTCTTAGCCTCCACATATATAATGCGACCTATTTTCAGCCTTCTGTACGCTCTTTGTTTCCTGCATCTAATCTGGGGTTTTGTTTATCTCTGCTTCCTCTTACCAACGTACATTCATTCATTCATTCATTCATTCATTCATTCTTTATCATCTCATTCTATTTTTTTCACGATATCAATTTCTCTTGCGGAATTTTGTACATACATATACCCTTGTTCCTCAACGGTACTACTCTGTGTACACTTGCAGATAGATTACAATTAATACGGATCTACATCATGAAAATGGGCAATGTAATGTCTTGTGTGTGTGCGTTAGGTGAGGTAAGAAATACACATTGATTATAGCCGTAGTCTAGAACAGCGCAGGCGTCTTACGGGGCGGGTTGAGGAGATAGACCTGGTTTAGATGATGTCGGGAATATCCATTCTTGTACAACGTTCGTCGCTTCTTCTGGGTCTTTTGGTACCCTACAAAAAATCGATTGAGAATCTCGCCCAAGGAAGAAAGATAGGTATTAACACGCACACCAACTTGGGTAACCATCTTCCATTTACCTTGTGGAAAAATTTGGGTACATGCACTGCTCCGCTCTCCTCTCTCTGCTTTCTTTGTTCTCTTTGCGCATCTTCCACTTGAGTCTTGGCTACCGTTGCCTGCTCCATATCCTTGTGCGCAATGGCGTCTGTCAAAGCAGACCATAACCTAGAAGATTAACAAGTCAACATTTATTGGTAAACTATAGCACGTCAAGGGCTACCTCCTCGATTCATTTGGCTCTTGCTCTTCTTCAGGGGGAACCCACTTCGGTGAAACGTTTTGGCCGTCCTTCACGGCATCGAACAACACTCGCTTCGACCCCGTCTGCGACATGAAAGTCAGTGTCCTTTACGGAACAAAAATTAGTTTCAAGTCTGTACCTTTGTACTCTTGATCTCCATGACATGGCTCCAACGCCCTGATACTTCGCCAATCTCAGTTGAATTTTTGCGAACCTTCCCAGCTAACGCGTTATATGTCCCCGAAAAGAACCCCTGAACCACTGATTGAGCATACCAGTACCATGAAATGACGGAAATTGTTAATATCACCTTAGTCTTGAATTCTATGTCGCATGATAGACCGTTCTTTTCGTTCTTTGCGACACAAGTATCACCAAGTTCAAGTACCATTTTGCCGAATAATATCCCCCGTGCGTACATGTTCGGCATCGTAATAACGTACTCTAATGATTCGGAGAAAGAAACATGAAACAACTGCGGCATCAACAGAAAGCAGATGTACATACCACCATCCTCTGGCTTTCCGAGCAGCGTTACACGATTTTCACCCTCCATGGTGGTCGACACGCTGTTGCCCAGGAATTTGGACTTGGGTCGAAGCTCACCGATGATGCTCACATGGTTTGCGGGTGTGATGTAGTAGAAGGCGGAAATGGGTGGGTGATGAGAGACTTTACGACACAAGAATATGATTTCGAATTAGAATTGGAGCTGTATGAGAATGACAATTGCATGCGATATGAACACACACCTTGTTCCGCAATATAGAACCCATGTGTCCCGTTGGGATAGTCATACCTGCACCTGAAAAACTCCCCTAACACAGGATTGTAACTTTGGGAGATTGCGGGCGCAGTGAGTACGTGGATGTGCCAAGTTGGTATGACTCATGAGGACTCACGGCTTCTTGACGCCCTTTGGCTTGATATGCCACCCAGCGAGGTAATACTGTAGAACTCTGATGAATCGTTCCTCTGGATCGTCGCACTTCTCAGCGCTGATAGGGCAAAGGCGTCAGATGCTCGAAAAACCTCACAAATTAGATGGTGGTTGTGAACTGACCCGAAAATAAGGTCAGGATGGGACATGAAATCGGTGATTCGCTCCAACATGCTTCGAGGCTCTAGGACGAAAGTAGGGAAGGTGACTTTGGAGAGATCCATCCCAACTCTGACATGCCATGGAGAAAGAGGGAGAAAGAGGCGAGGAAGGAAGAGTAGAACAGCAATTAGATGACCGCATTCGGAGAAAATTGCACGCTACGCACCTGAGCTGGGATATCAGAGAAGCGATAATGGAACCCTCATTCTCATCTCTACAGTCCGAATCAATGTCAAAGGAGAACATTCGGTTAGGAGATGCTGAAGCACAAACAAGATTGAGGTATCGTCTGGCTCAGTATCTGAAGGGGGCTTGTCTTCGTTGGCCTCGAGAGAGCCGCGAGGCTTGACGACCCGATTAAACGTGGAGCCGGCCTGGCTGAAGAGACCCATCATGATGAGAGAAGATAAAAGGGAGAAGTATGAGTTTAAGAGGAGAGGCGAGGATCAGATGTTCACGTTCACAGATCACAGCCTTAGTGGTCAAGTTAAGAAAGAGGAAGGATTCACATTTTGATGTCATATCTACTCGTGACTTCTAAATACCTATCTACATATTCTCAAAATACAATCTTCGTCGGTCCTTTAGGCACAGGAATATCGTCTCTAAAGAATGCTCCATATGCACTGTGCTCCTTCTTTTTAATGGTCATAGGGAACTTTTTCAGCGCCGAGTAGTCAAATCCACTCTCATTCAAAACCTTAGCAAACTCGCCCGCCAGCGCTTTCTCATGGGCGTCTCCGGTGAAAAAGGTGATTGATTTACCACTTTTTCCGCCACGACCTGTAAGGTACAGGGGTAAAAATAAGCACACCAAATCCATGCCAAAAAGTTCACGCACCCGTTCGTCCAATTCGGTGGATATAATCCTCTATCGTCAGCGGGAATGTATAATTAATGACGGCTCCGACATTCGGGATATCCAGCCCTCGGGCAGCAACATCCGTAGCCACCATCAAGCCCGTGGTTCCGTTTTTGAAGTTTTCTAGCGTTTCCATGCGCGCGGTCTGCGACATGTCTCCGTGTAGTGCTCCTACCGAATATCCCTGCCTTGAGAGCATCTGCTCGACGCGCGACGCCTCCTTTTTGTACAAAGCGAACACGAGAACTCGGGATTCTTCGGCCCCTGTTGTAGTAGTTTTCTTGTGAGCCAAGGTCTTGAGGAGGTTCAGTAGTCGTTGACTGAAGAAGTTAGTCTTTCAGATCATTCAATAACAAAGGTATGGGCATACTCTTTCGAGCGCGCATCGTCAAAGACTTCAACGCGCTGCTCTACTCGGCTGTTAGCGGTAAGATCGTCGCTACCGACCGTCACCCTTATAGGATTCCTTTGGAAAGTACTAGCAAGTCGTCGGACTGCCTCTGGCCATGTAGCGCTGACTGTAAAAATAAATAAATAAAAGTCAAATAAGATATAAGACGTATAGATAGCCACACAACTTACACATCATGGTTTGTCTCTCAGCAGCAGGTTTTGTACTAGAAATGATATTACGGATATCGTTCTCAAAACCTTTATCGAGCATACGGTCGGCTTCATCCAGCACAAGGTAATCGACTCTGAAGACATTGATTAGGTGCCCATCCAAAACGGACTTAGCAAATAAATGTACTCACTCACTAAGATCGCAGGCTCCTTCTTGCATGAGATCCAATAGTCGTCCGGGAGTACCGACAATAATCCGCGTCGTCAAACCATCCTTAGCCTTGTTGGCATTCTTCAGCATTCTGACCTGTGGGTCCTTCGGCACACCTCCAAAGACAGCTACACTGGCTATACCGAAAGGCTTACCCAAGGCCGAAAGAGTATCGTGTGTCTGGATTGCCAATTCACGGGTGGGTGCGACAACGAGGACAGAGATGGTGGATTTCCCTTTGCCTGTAGGTGCTGGGGTTTTGAGTAATTTTACAAGGGCAGGAATACCGAAGGCGAGCGTTTTGCCACTATTCGCAAATCACATTAGTAAGTTGAAAAGTACTCTTGGTAGAAGAGTTGCAACAAGGTTTGCAAAAGACATACCTGCCAGTCTCAGCGATACCCACGACATCGCGAGCATCAAGAGCAGGCGGCCAGGTGCATGCTTGAATGGGACTTGGCTCCTTAAATCCGGCAAACGAAGCTTGCAGTTCAGAAGGGATGTTCAATTGTGAAAATTGGGTCACTGGAGTAACGGGAGTGGCACCAGGAGGCGTGTGGATCGTGATAGAATGTTTTTTGAGGAAGGCTGCAGCTTCGGCAGCTGTTGGAGGGGCGGTTGCGGAGGTTGATGAAGTGGTAGCTGGTAGTGTGGGGGAGACGGCTTTCGATGGGGCAGAAGAGGATTCGGCGGTTGTGGATGTGGAAGGGGCAGAGGTTGCTTCTTCTTTTCTTCGCTTCTTCTTATCTTTCTTATCTTTTTTGGACGATGAGGATACAGCATCGGCGCTGGGCTCTTCTCCCTTCTCCTCTCTCTTGCGTTTCTTCTTCTTCTCCGACTCTCCAGCTTCCGGGATGGTTTCTATAGTTGAAAAATAATCAAATCGTTAACAAATGTTTCATTATAAATTAAAGATTTGACTGTACCTTCAGCAACAGCGGCTGTCTCTTCAGCACGTTTCTTGTCTTTCTTCTTCTTTTTCTCCTCCTTTTCTTGTCCTTCTCAACAGATGTTACTGCATATATCTCGGCCTTGATTTCGAAGCAAAACTCACCCTCAGAATCTACAACCATTGCATTATCTTCTCCGTCCTGAACAGTTTCTTTCGTTTTCTTGCTCTTCTTCTTCTTCTTCTCTTCTTCCTGCCCTTGAGTTTCTATTATACTCTTGAACGAGGCGCCCGGCAGTTGAACAACGCACATACCTTCCGAGTCAACGACCATAGCGCTCTCCTCTACATTCTGCACTTCGTCCGTTGACGACTTCTTGCTTTTCTTCTTTTTCTTCTTCTCTGTAGTGTCTATTGCCTCGGATTCTAAAAGAGAATGAGTTTATCCAACTTCAAAAATAGTGACTTGCACATACGCTCGGCATTCACTGAAACCATGGATGATTATTAATGATTTGGACACAATAAAGTTGAACAAGACGAACCATCTTCCACAGCAGCAACGTCCTTCCCTTTCGATTCGCACTTTTTCGACTTCTTCTCTTTCTTCACGATAGTATCTTTTGACATCGTACCGAGAACTGTCTAGCAATCAAGTTTGAGGTATAAAGATTGTTCTTGCACCAGATATCCTGAAGTCTACGAGGAATTCAGAATATGGCTGCTGGAAACAAGTGATCGACTCGGGAAATATTTGATCGTGAAAAAATGTTGATGGCAATTGCTCTTTTGGGTCAGGTGGCAGGGCGCCTGTGCGCGGCACGGTTTCTGACGTCAATCATTGAAGCTTAGCTTGTGAGGCTTTTCAAGGAGCGCCCAAGTTATAAATCGATCCTATCACTATTGTAGGGCTCAACTAATCAATAACTCCCAACTCGCCTCTTCTTATATGGATCTTTACTTGGGCGACAGCTAATATTTTCACGCCGTTTTTAGTCTCTAAAACAGAGCACCTTGCTCAGCCTTGCTGTTCGAATTTAGAAACCTAAGACTGAAGCCTTTTCGAGCTTTGCGGACCGTTCATTTCACTGCACTGTATATATACAGCGACGGTACACACCCGTACCCAGACTGAGGATAGGAACATTGCCCCAAGTGATTTGTAATGAGGCTCGCCGGCGAATCAAAGTTAAATTTTGCATCAGAATATGTTCAAACACAGCGCGCGGAGCTCCTTAAGGATAGCGTGGAGGCAAGTTATCAAAGTGCGGATAAAACATGGCAAAAATGAAAGACCATTTGCTATGTATGGACTCTACAGAAAGGCTCGGTAACTGCGCCCGCACCAAGCTGGATATGTATATAGCTGGGTTGTCTTGGATTGCTTTGCACAAGACGTAAGTACGTCTCCATAGACCCAGAATTATAATATAATTCCTACAAGGCATTCGGTTGAGATAAAGCTGCGAGCGTCGAACTTGTAGGAGTTGGGCAGGTTCCGTCGATAGTGATCATGAACTAGAAAGTGTTACCCAGCCCATTTGAAAACAGCGAATTTAGATTATATGTAACGCGGGTTAGACTGAGGTCAGAGGCCCTTGACGACTATTATATGGTTGATGGAAGATTTGTCAGCCATAGATGGCAACTGTAGTCGAAACTTGCCGCCCATCGTTGGATAGCACTAGGATCGCCAAAAGTCAGGAAGAAAAGTAACAAACGAGTGCGAGTGTCCCTCTTTCGCTCTCCAAGTTGTTCTTTCTGTTGACGGGTAGAATTCCCCTACATTTTTTCCTTTTAAAACATTTCGATTCCCACTGCGGCTACAGCCTCAGGCAGGTAAGCATCGAGGAGCAGCTGCCTAAAGGAGACGCCAAGCGGCTCCTGTTTTGTTTTGGGCTCGTCTTTACTCATATTCACATCTATCTTATACCCCACCCTCTTTGCTGCTTTCTTTACAGGCGGCCTTTCTCTCTCTTAATGGAACTCTTTCGTTCTTTATTTGCGCTGGTCGTTCTGCTGTTATCTAGTTTTCAATTCGCAAATGGTATTTACCATCAACCACACTCATTCTTATAAGCCGCTGATGGACTCCTTTCTTCCGCAGCCAACAGCCCCGCAGCTAGGCCATTGAAGCGGGTGGGAAACCCATCTACATTATCTCTCGAAATCCTTCCTCGTAATTCTCATTCATCATCACCGTCGGACTCCACCAGCTTCAGAAAACGACAGCCGCTTGATTCAAACACCCTGCGACATGACGATTTTTTCAGATTAATTCTCTCTGCATATAACGAAACTTTCCATTTGCATCTTCGACCTAATGATCATCTCATTCACCCTGCTGCAAGGATCAATTATTATACCACACTACCGGACGGACGTGAAATACTTAGCCATACCGTGCCTTTGTTAAGGGAATCTGTGAGGGCTTACCTCGGGGAGGTCATCGCACCATACCATTCACCGGAACGCATGCGTGAGGATGCTGCCAGAGTCATACCTCAACCACACCCTGCAGATCTGGGATGGGCTCGCATCATGGTCCACGAACAAGGCGACGCCAGTCGAGGGATCGCGCCAGTGTACGAAGGTGCATTCTCTGCTAACGGGGTAATATACCATCTCATGACGAAAGAAAACTATCTACGAAACAAACTCGATCTCGATCCTTCCCTTGACGAGGTTGCGGACGTTACAGACTCGGGTTTGGTCATTTGGAGAGAGACCGATGTGATGAGTCTGAAAGAAGAAACATATGCAAGGACGGGGGTGCATTTCCCTTCGGAAAAGGTCGAGTTGCCTCAATCATGCGGACACGATAGATTAGACTTCAATCACCCATCTCAAAATCCAATGATGAGACCTCAAGAGTTGGCACCATCGAGCTGGATCGAGGGACTTTTGAGCCCTTTCATGAATGACACTCTATATCGTCGAGATGACGTAGGGACAGGAAGTAGCGGGAATATGGGTACCAAGTGAGTCTCTTGCTTCTAATCACTAATTCAAGCATGTTTATATGTCTATACATCAAAGTTTCATCAACTCTATCGGCTCGACTGCAGGATGTCCTACCACGCAGAAGGTGGTGAGTAGCGTGTGGTTCATTCCGATTTATCTCGACCTCAACTCAACCATGATGGGCCGCAGTTATACATGGGTGTAGCTGCCGATTGCACCTATGTCTCTAACTATGGGACACAAGCAAATGCCACATCTCAGATTCTCAATAATTGGAACTCGGCAAGTGCTTTGTACAAGGTATGCTTTTACCCTAGTTTGAACCTTGCATTGCACTCTTAATACCTTTTGATAAGACAACGTTCAATGTCAGCCTTGGCATAGTAGAGGTCCAAGTCAAGGATCCTGTGTAAGTTTATTACAAGTATATGCATTGATAGACTTACTAATCATTTGGTTGTCAATGCTTAGCTGCCCTACAACTGCAGATCCAAATACACTCTGGAATGTAGCTTGCAGTGGTGCCGAACTTGACGCCCGGCTGTCTTTATTCTCGCAGTGGCGAGGGGCCAAGGGTAACGATAGCATTGGTTTATGGCATCTCATGAGTGGTTGCCCTACTGGATCGGAAGTTGGCATTGCTTGGCTCGCGACTTTGTATGTATAACACTACTATCGAGCTTACAATTCGCTCTAACAGTTATTAGATGTCAACAGGACGCAACTGGCACTGCACCATCGATTGTGTCAGGTACCGCAGTTTCAACCGGTGGCCGTACTGAGTGGCAGGTCGTTGCTCATGAGATTGGCCACAACTTTGGTGCTATCGTGAGTACTTCCACGTTCTATTCAACGATCGATTGTTAATCAAATTCATGTTTTTTCTAGCACGATGTATGTACTGGTAGTGATCGATGCTCGATTTTTTCATTTCGCTGACGATTCTCTTCTGCATTTCAGTGTGCTTCTGGCTGTACCACTTCTGACGGCTGTTGTCCACTGACTTCGACGACATGCAATGCAAACGCCCGTTTCATTATGAGTCCTGTCGCGCAAGCTGGGGAGACCCAATTTTCGCCATGCAGTATTGGAAATATATGTGAGCAAATCTGGAAATGCCCAGGTTCACCCCGCTAACGTGCACATAGGCTCTGTCATGCAAGGATCGCAAGGATCACGCGTAACAACAAGTTGTTTGGTCGACCCAAATCCATCGGTAAAGACGATCAGCCTGAAAATGTGTGGTAACGGTATTGTCGATGACGGCGAAGAGTGCGACCCGGGCCAGGGAACGCAATCGAACTGCTGTGATGTTAATACCTGCAAATTCAAGAGCAACGCCGTTTGCGAGCCGGCTAACAGCCCCTGTTGCCTGCCGACTTGCAGCTTTGCACCAGCCACGCAGGTCTGCCGACCTTCCCGAGACTCGAGATGTGACACCGCGGAATTCTGCACAGGAAACTCGTCTTCGTGTCCCACAGATGTGATGTCAAACAATGGTAAGTGGAGGGCTCGTGGTTTAATAGGCAATCTAACTTCTTTTATAATTAAGGGCAAAGTTGTGGTTCCAACGGTTTGGCATGTGCCAGTGGTCAATGTACTTCCATAGCGCGTGAGTTTCTTATTATTACGTTTGTTTTCACTCGTCAGCTCATGTCATGTTTTCTTCTTTATGACCGATAGAGCAATGTCAGAATGTTGGGGCATCGATGGGTCTCAAACAGGCATGTCCTGATCACAACGATCAGTCATGTCAGATCTCTTGTCAGGACCCCACCAACTCGAGAGGTTGCGTTCGGCTGAGCTCACTGCTGATCGACGGATCTCCGTGCGGTACGAGAAAACAACCTTTCATGTTGTGTTTATTCGGTGCGAACTTCTCTTATTATACAGGCTATGCTGGTACTTGCATCGGAGGAAAATGCCAAGCTGCTGGCTTTTTCGACATGGCAAAGGTGAGTGCCTGTGAGTATCTTTGAAAATGATTTTCTGACACATTCTGTACCGTAGGCCTGGTATGTCCAGAATCTACAGATCGCAATCCCGGTAACCATTGTTGCCGGGCTGTTTGCTATTTTGCTGCTATGGTGTCTCATTAGAAGTGAGTCCGCTTCCTACATTCAAGGTTTTATATGTCGTGGGATGCGGGTCCCCATTTATTGACGCTATTTTTGTGATACCTTTTTAAACAGGCGTGGTACGGTGCTGCGGCTCACGACAGCAACCGCCTGCACGGTCAACAAGAGCTGTGCTGGTTTCCCCGATGGCAAGAACGGCAACTCATGAGAGACTTGCTAGTTTAGATCCTTATGGGTCATCCAGGACCGCTGGTAGAAACTCACGAATACTACCTGGTTCGAGGTAGGGTTTTTATGTCCTCGGATATGTCATTATGTCTTGCTCAAAATACTTGGTCACAGTACGGCATACACTCGCGTACCTCCCGCTGCACACGATCGATCACGGTCGGGCGACGGTGCAGAAGTAAGGTACAATTATTCAGCCAACAATCGAATGGATTGGGTGGATGAGAGCACGTATAATGGTCCTAGGAAATATTAGCTTTAATGTATGTAGACCGTTACCCCCCCGTAAAACGAATGGTGTATATGTATGGACTTGCTCTATTAATTTTTATTATCTCGTGATGATAATCTTGAAGAACAGCGCCAGGCACACTTCTGGGGAGCTATGGTCTATTTTTAAACGCTCATTTAAGAATAAGGTTAATCAGCTCAGGGAGGAGGAGGACCCAAACGTCTGATCGGCATTGGAATCGATTCAACCATCGGGTTTTCTATTTCCGCCGTCGCCCACCACGAAACGCGCTAGGTGGTGGTGACATAAAACGATGACAAGTGAATTTAAATATAGCAAGCGCACCTATTTCTTTACTTTATATTAAAATGATTGTTTCTGACAGATGAATGGAACATGTTCTGTTTTTCCCTGAGCTTGATCAACCTGAATTCAATAGGCCCGGCCACCATGGGATTACGGTATATATAAGTGGATCGGTTTGCTCATCTTACCCGTAGCTATTTATTTCTAGGCCAAGGAAGAAGCTTCTGTTGGACTGGGGACTCCAAGGACAAAAGGCACGTCTAGATGTCTGAACAGTGATAGATGGTCCAAACTCTGCTTTTCCGAGTTAACTCCATCATATAGCGTTGACGAGTTGTCGAAAATCGGGGTGGTGGCAATGAGCCTGTCAAAGGGTTGTCTCCAGGGAAATACAAAGCTACTTATGCTACGGGTTGGGAACATGAGTCCTAGTAGGAACTCCGGAGTAACATATTCGGCACAGATGAAGAAGGTTGCGATCGTCCAAAGACAACCAACCAGCCGTTATATTGGATAAAGCCACATGATGACTGGTACAACATCACATCCCCGAGAACCAGTCTCTTATCATATGTAGCACACCTATCTATCTGTACGTTGTTCCTTGTCCGGTTAGGTTAGGATGTTTGGTCACCGTCACGAGAACAGCATGAAGGAGAAAATAGCAAGAGTAAGAAGAGCATGTATATTTACATACTACGAACCGTGGATGGGCCTATAGAATGGCCATAGGTAGCAAAAAAACTATACAGGAGACCTGTCATTGCCCGATGAAGGTCTCTTCTCTAATATGCCGTCCACGATGCCAAATTCCATAGCTTCCTGGGCTATTCATAGATTTTGAGAATTTTCGTTTTTTTCAAGACGGGTATGGCATCGAAAAGCTTACCGGTCATATAATAGTCGCGTTCTAGTGCGCGTTCTATTGTGGCGTAGGGATTTGGAATTAACCATTTGTGGGGAGGGGAAGTGAGACGGGAAAAGAGGGGAAGTACGTACCGAAACGTGCGAGGCCTTCGGCTTGGGTTTCGCCTTCCTTTGAGCAGTGGTGTTGGTATATTCCTGTGAGAAGACGGCGTATGCGTAAAATTTCCTTTGCGTGGATGGCGATATCAGAAGCCTGCCCCGAGGCACCGCCGGAAGGCTCTAAAAAGAGAAGAATACATGGTTAGTTGGGTTTGGTTAGTTTAGTTTAAGATGCTTTTGTTAGCGCGGGGGGGCTGAAAGCTCGTGCTCACGTACGGTGGATCATGATGCTCGCATTTGGTAGGCAGTGTCGTTTTCCCTTTTCTCCAGCGGCGAGAAGGAGAGAACCCATGGAAGCGGCTAGACCAAGGCTGTATGTGTGAATCGGCGAGGAGACATACTGTAGTAGATGGATTCATGTCAATCAGAGATCCGTTTTGCCAGCCAAGGCTTTGATAAAAAGTTTAATTCCCAACCTGCATCTGCATAATTAGTTTCAACAGATTGCAGTGAAGAGCAAACAGGGACAATGGCGTACTGTATCATAAATAGCAAGTCCTGCGGTTACGCTCCCGCCAGGAGAGTTGATGTATAGGTGGATCGGTTTAGTAGAATCTTCAGCTTCCAAGAACAACATTTGTGCAACGATTAATGTCGAGTCGGCGTCTCTTATCTGTCCAGGACTCGACTTTTTTTTCAACGAATATTATAATAAAACTCACAGGT